>VTLG01007977.1_pt1 | contig 20269 bp, 20 predicted proteins | sample 4694571 | NCBI WGS metagenome assembly VTLG01 (sample SAMN12604809, study PRJNA352737) | marine metagenome | biome: ENVO:00000447; feature: ENVO:00000209|ENVO:00000569|ENVO:01000036; material: ENVO:00002151; isolation source: viral sequences binned using virsorter ... | reverse complement strand
TTATACGGGAGCTTCGGCTCCCCTTTTTTATTATGGCTTCCACAACTATTGACCTCGATACCGAACTATCCGCAGTAAATTCAATACTGGGAGCTATCGGACAGGCTCCGATAACACAGTTAAAGGACCCTGTGACCGGGGCGATTACAAATGCAAACCCAGAAATACAATTTATATATAATTTATTAAAAGATGCTAGTATAGACGTACAGTCAGAAGGCTGGCATTTTAATACAGAAAGTCACGTAGAGTTTCCAGTAGATTCTAATACTAATAAAGTCACTATTCCAGCAAATGTAGTTAAGCTAGATTTACATGATAGTTGGAGAAGTAAAAAATATAACTTCGTAAGACGTGGAGGATTTTTGTATGATAAACAGACTCATACAGATCAATTTCCTGACGTAGAAAAATTCGTATTAGATGTTACTAGAATATATGAGTTTGAAGATTTACCGCCAGTCTTTAGAAGGCACATAACTTATAGAGCATCTAGAATGGCAGCTACTCAATTGGTAGCTAACCCACAACTCGTACAATTATTACAGACTCAAGAAGGTTTAAGCCGAGCTAGCCTTATGGAGTACGAGTGTAATCAAGGTAATCATAGTATGTTTGGATTCCCAGAAGATACTGTATATACCACATACCAACCATGGAGGAACTTACCAAGATAATGGCAATAAAAATTAAATTTGAAGATGAGGACGGTAAGGTGTATAAGACTCCAGTTATTGAAGATACTGATGATGTCTATAGACGTCCTAGTGTTATACATGGTGACGAAAATCCAGAAGGTTTACCTCTTACTAAGAAGAAGAAGAAAAAATCTAAAAAAAGGTACGCATAATGGCAGGCATAACACAAACTATAGCTAGTTTCAACCAAGGTATATCTGAACAGCCAGACCATCTAAAATTTCAAGGTCAGGTAAGAGACGTAGTTAACGCTATACCTGACATAACCTACGGTCTATTTAAGAGACCGGGTGCAGCTAGAGTAGGTACTACGCCTTTAGCTAGTGTAGCAAGCGGTGGCTCGTGGTTTCATTACTTTCGTGATGATGATGAAGGTGCATATGTTGGGCAGATAGATGCGACTGGTGGCTTTAAAGTTTGGAAAGCTAGTGGTGATAACCCCGGTGCAGCTCAAAATATAAAGTATGGAGCCAGAGAATGGTTTGATACAGATTGGAATTATTCAGATAGAGTACAGAAAACTACCAGTGGTACAGCTAGAATCTATGAAGCACAAGCTGCTATTAGCCAAGGTACAGCTGCTCCAACTCATACTTCTGGAACTACAAATAACTGGAAGTTTATTGAAACTGTGGCAGCAGCTACAACTAGAATACAAAATTATTTAACGACTAGTGATCCAGAAAATTTACAGTTCCTTACTATCAACGACACTACCTTTGTTACTAACCGTGATAGCTCTAACACTAATACTAAAGTAGGTGAGACTGGTACTACGTTTGATAGACCAGAGCCTCATTGTGCTATGATCGAGCTGCTAAGAACAGAAAACGGAAGACAATATGGTCTAAATATATTCGACTCTACATCTACTGGTAATTTAACTACAATTAAGAGAGCTACAAAAGTTAAAATTACAGGTAATGACTATGACGAAAGTGACGGCTCAGGTCACTGTCCCGGTATAGGTACAGAAGTATATGCCGTTACAGCTGCTAATAGTTATGGTGCTACATCTAATGTAGTACATGTTAAAAATAGTAGTGGTACAACTCTTACATCAGGTAGAGATAATTTAATATTTCGTGTTACAGCTTTAGGTCAGCAAGGTATTAGCCCTAATTATAATGCTAACAGTAATGGTCCGGCTGGACAGAATTACAGATGCAGTTATAATTTAGAAGTTGTTTTACTTCATGGTGGAGAAGGTTGGGAAGTCGGCGATGTCGTACGTGTAGAACCAGCTCACGCTACCACAGCTAATAGTTCTGATGCACAAGCTTATATTGAAGTTAGTGTTACAGAAATAGAAACTACTCAAGTTAAAGCTACACTTACAAATAATGGAGACGGATTAGTACGCCCATCACCTACACCTTTTGATTCTGATACAGCAGTTACAGCTGATACTATATTAGCTGGTATAACTGCACAACTACCAGCTGGTATTACTGCTAAAGTTATAGGACCGGGAATTTATTTGTCTAGTAACAGCTCGTTTAACGTAGAGATTGTAGAAGAAGATCTCATGAGAGTTTTCCAGAAATCAATTAACGAAGTTACTTTACTACCTAATATGTGTAGACACGGTTATATAGTTAAAGTAGCTAATGCTAGGATGTCTGATGAAGATGACTACTATCTACAATTTCAAGGAGAAAATAATTTAGATGGTACTGGATCTTGGATCGAATGTGCACTACCTAACATAACTAATGAGTTAACAAATATGCCATTAGTTATACAACGTACAGGTTTAGCAAATGAAGGCACATCTTCAGAAATAGGTACATTTACTATACGAGAGTTTACTTATGCTAAACGAGGTGTAGGAGACACAAGTACTAATCCTATGCCTACCTTCGTAGGTAAGCGTATTAACAAAGTATTATTTTTTCGTAACAGATTAGCTGTATTAGCTGGAGAGAATGTTATATTATCACGACCCGGTACACTTGGAGAGCCTGACTTCTTTATAGAATCAGCTCTAACTGTATCAGCTAGTGACCCTATTGATATATCAGCTGCCTCTATGTTTCCGTCAGAAATTTTTGATGGCATAGAAATTAATGCTGGTTTACTTGTATTTAGTACAAACCAACAATTTTTATTATCTACAGATGATACAGTACTGAATCCAGATACAGCTAAATTACGTAGTGTATCTACATACAATTATAATATAGATATGCCTCCTATTTCATTAGGAACTACTATAGCTTATTTAGATAACTCAGGTAAATATAGCCGCATGAATGAAATGGCTAATACTTCAAGAGAAGCAGAACCTGACGTTGTAGAAATCAGTAAACTTGTACCTTCACTACTACCTAAAAATGTTGATTTACTTACTAATTCTAGAGAAAATAATCTAATATTAATTGCTAAATCAGGTACTGATACTGTATATGGCTATAAATACTTTGTTGTCGGTGATAGAAAAGAACAGCAGGCATGGTTTAAATGGAAACTAAATAATAACTTAAAATATCACTTTATTATTAATGATTCTTATTATTTTGTAGATGAAGATAACTTCTTACAATCCATACAGCTAGTACAGTCAGACGACGAACCTAGTATTAATCAAGATAATACAAACTATCTTATACATTTAGATAACCATACAGATATTTCTGGTGGGGTATATAGTGCAACTACACAAAAGACCACATTCAGTAGTGTCAGTTGGTTACCTCAAGTTACAACACCTAATCATGAGTTAGCTATTATAGACGTAGATCAAAATGCACCTAGAGTAGCTAGATATGCCAAACCTACAACTACTAGTACAACGAGTTTCACAGTTCCGGGAGATTGGTCAGGAGTTACATTAAAAATAGGATACCTGTATCAATATCTTGTAGAGTTTCCTCGAATATATCCGACTAAATCTACGGGAGAAAAATCTTTCTCTGATGTTAACTCTTCACTTATTGTACATAGATGTAAGTTTCACTTTGGTAAAATAGGTCTATATGAAACTACACTCAAACGTTTAGGTAAATCTAACTATGATGATGTATACGACTCTAATGATTTAGACGAGTACGAAGTATCTGATGCTCCATATTTAGAAGAGCATATTCAAACTATACCAGTCTACGAAAAAAACAAAAACGTAGATATATTTTTAAAATCAAGTCACCCAGCTCCAGCTACCCTAAGAGCAATGGCATGGGAGGGAGACTTTTCACCAATGTTCTACAGACGTGCCTAATTACATTCACCCAATTACGATGGAGGCTGCCACAGAGGTAGCCTTTAATCTCCGTCCAGATGACCTCAGAGAGGTCGAAGAAGGTCATGGGATAGATCATACCCATCTACCATTTCTCATGACTCACAACCCATCCTACGTGTATTTCACAGTGCCTGACGGCAAGACTGCTGGCATGGCCGGAGTAGGAGATAAAGGTGATATATGGATGCTTTGCACTCCTGATATACACCGATACCCAATTACATTTGCAAGAGAGGCAAAGCGGTATGTCGATAGCCGTAAGGAGCCCCTCCTCTGGAATATAGTTGACAGTAGAAATAAAGTACATTTAAAATTACTTAGATTTCTAGGTTTCAAGTTCTTACGTAAGTTTGAACATGGACCAAACAATGTACAATTTATAGAATTTTGCCGTGTGCATGGATGCTAACGCAGCTGCAAGGAACGCTGCGAGACAACGATGGGCAGAGAAGGACGCTAAGTTTCGCTCTGACTCGTTAAAATTTTGGAATAGAGAAACCTCAGCTCAACGTGGTATGGATCGTGCTGCTACAGGTTATAGCCGTGGTATCTCTGACGATTATCAAAGAGCTTTATATGTCCAAGGACAGGGACGACAGGCTTATCAACAAGGATACATAAAGTATCTCAAACAGAAAGCTACAGTAAACGAGGGTGGTCAAGCTAGACGTCGTACTACCGGAGTACGAGCTTTGATGAGAGCTAAAGGTAAACTAGAACAGGCTACCAGATCAGAGTTTGGAGCTCAGATGCAGAGACGTTACAGAGGTCGACTGTTAAAACTGCAAGGTACACAAGCTAGTATACGAAACAAACTAGGACTCACACCAGAATACGGAGCACCTGTATTAATGCCTCCATCTGATAGACTCAGTGGTGCGTTAAGTATTGCTAGTCAAGTTGCTGGTATTGTTGGTAATTTTTATACCCCCGGCACCGGCTGGTCTGACATAAAACTAAAAGAAAATGTAGAAGAAGTTGGTGTATCACCACAAGGTTACAAAATCTACGAGTTTAACTACAAAGGTCAGGATGTAAGATTCCGTGGAGCTATGGCTCAAGATGTTGTTAAGAAGAATCCTATGGCTGTAGGTATACGTAATAATTACTTAACTGTAGATTATAACCAGATAGACGTAAACATGGAGGCAGTATGAGCTCATCATATTTCGAGTCATTAGGTAGAAAGGAGTCTGAACCCTTTACCTATGATGAATTAAACTACGCAGAGACAGAACCAGATCTCGTAGAAGCCACCAACAAACAGATAGACGAAAACATTAAAGATCGTAAACAGTTCTTCCAAGATAATATCACACTTTACAACCAGACTATGGAAGCTCGTAGTAAACGTTGGAGTGATTTAGCGAAGCTTACTAAATCTGGTAAGGAGATATTAGATAGAAGAAGAACTTATAAAACAAGTGAAAATAAGTGGGATGGATGGGTTGCTGCATATGAAGATGAGAATACAAGATCTGAATTTATTAGCAACTCCATACTTTATGAAAATGAGAACAAAGAGCTAAAAGTAGAAGGATCTGAGGAAGTAGGTACAATGCTACGTACTGGTAAATCCAGTGACAATGTACCTATGTCACCTACAGATATAGCTGACTTTAATTTAGTTATACAGGCTGGAGACTTTGATAACGGTTTACAAGCTGTTAATGAGATGAACGCTCATCTTCCTATGTATATGACTATTGCTGAGAACTCTCTAATGGTTAATGGCAAGTTGTATAAGGATATGTCTTACTCAGAAAAGCAGCACTGGAGAAAAATTGCATATGCTAGATACGCAGAGATGTGGATGGCAGAGCACCCAGAAATTAGAGAAAGTGATATAATCTCTAAGTTTGTAGGTAATGTAAAAGGTGTCGAGCGTGACTGGGATGGTACTGCTTCTGATATACACAAAGATGCAGCTAACGAAATAGCTACTGGTTATCAGACTGTAGGAGTAATTAATAGTCTTAAAGCTGCTTCAGCTAATTATTATAATGGTAATCAAGATGCAGTTGTACACAGTCTCTTTAGTCAAGATAGTTACATTCAACAACGAGCAGCTTATTATAAAGGGTTAGGTATGGAAAATCCATACAAACTAGCTAATGATGATTTTATAAATATACTTATTGATGATAAAAATATAGGTTTATTTACTGAGAATGAGATACGATATCTTACTCAAGTACATAAATTTGTACCAGAAGGTCAGAAAGGTGAGACTACTTATGCTAATCTTCAAAAACAAAATGCTGCCAAAATTAACAATGCTTGGAACGCTCATAAACACAAAGAATCGAAAGAGTTCTTAGAGAATGAATTAAACGCTTTAGAGATTCAAGTAAATGAAGGTGACTTTATAACTAGGGATCAAATACTAGATTATTTAGCTCATCCTGAGTTAGCACAGAGAGCCAATGCTTTACTTGAGAGAAGCGACGGTAATAGAAGTGCACTAAACCAAAGTGAGTTTGATATTCAACGTCGTAATATACATAGAAGTATCGAAACATATGTTCAAAACAACTTTGCTGAATCTAAAGATTGGAATTGGCGATATAATAAAGAAGGAGCTATTTTAGGTAAAGCTGAGGCACATTTTAATGAGAGACTCAGACATTATCAAAGTTTAAATCAGGAAAATGCTGGTGCATTAGCTGCACAAGATGTAATAGATGAATTAAATAACGGTACATGGGATAATGTAAATACCGCAGTATATACAAATGGTGATCGTACTACTGATTTAAAATCAGCAAGAACAGCTTATAATACTGATTTTAATAAAACTCTTAATACTAAAGATGCTCATACATGGGAGCAACCTTATATCGCAAATGCTTTTGAGTTCTTTCAACCTAACTCTAACGTTGAGCTTGACGGATACTGGACACAGATAGCGAAAGATCATTCCGGTGTTAGTCCGTTTAAGTTAGCACATGATAGACTTGTAGCTCTCGGATACATCAAACCTAATCCAGCCTTTGGAGTCAAGTTAAATATGCCTAAAAACGATATAAAATTACTTGTTACCAAAACTGACTTTGCTAAGATTAATAGAGTTGTACTAAGTTCAGATGAAAATATGGATGAAGTGTTAAACTCATTAATTGATCCAGAAGTTAATGATAATGGAGGACTCGATGCTATTAAAGTTAATGACCAATATCAACCTTACGATGAAAAGAGTGAAGTTAAATTATCTGAAATGACTGTTGGAGAAATTTTACAAAAAATACGTAATGGTGAGATTAGTAGAGATACAGAATTAGGTCTTTACGGATTGACAGGGGATGCTTTTATTGACTTAGCATTACACGCTAACTTAGATCTAACCAGAACTTTTGACCAAAATACTCAAACTTTAGTATTATTGCAAAGATTAAGATATAAAGCAAATAATAGGCTTCAATTTAGAGATTCTGATTTTACATACAGAAGACTTGTAAATGTATCAGAAGAGGACAGAGAAGAATTTAAAACAATTATAGGCGACTTAGGACCGTTTATGGATTTAAATACTTTATTACCAGTTGCTGCTAATGAGTTAGTAGAGACAAACATGAATTAATTATGGATGAAAACAGAACCACTGACTTTGATTCAGTCGAGCAAAGTATAAATGAAATGGAAGCTGATCTACAAGAACAGCTACGACTAGATGAACAAAGAAAATTAAGCTTACAAGAGGAAGAAGAAGAGAAAAAGCAACAAGCTGAACTCTTGCAAGGTGATCCTAGAGATCAAGATCAGTGGGGACTACGAGCATTAGCTAAAGAAGGTCAATCCATACTGTCTGGAGGATTACAAGATACAGCTTCTTCTGTAACAACCTTCGCTGAACGTACCACAGATGCTTTATCTGGTGAGATGCAGCGAGAGAAAGAAGAGAAAGGTTATTATAGACCTGAATGGGACCCATTTGTTGACCATGATGATCCTATAATAACAAAGACATGGTGGGGTAAATTACTTAGAGGTACAGTACATTTTGGTTCGTTAGCTGTTGGTACAGTATTAGCAGCCAAAGGACTAGCCGCTACAGGTATACCTATACTAGCAGCCGGTGCTACTGGTCTAATGGGTATGGGTACTATTACAAGAGCTATGGCTATTGGTGGCTTATCTGATTTAATATCTAAAGAATCAGATGGTCATAATGCTTTAGGTTCCTTACGTGACCACTATGGTTGGATAGATACTCCGTTAAGTACCAAAGAAACAGACCATCCTATTATGATGAAGTTTAAAAACATCGTCGAAGGTATGGGAATAGGTCTAGTATTTGATGGTGCAGCTCACTTAATAGGTAAAGGTAGAGCTGGTGTTAAGAATCAAATTATAAAACGTAACTCAAGCATAGAGAATCAAACTACTACACAAGCTTTAGCACAGATACGTAGAGGTGATACAGAGTTTCGTGCTGCTAAAAACGCTCCTATCTCACAAAGACATCAGGGTGCTGATATATCGGAAGTTGACCCCGGTAAAGCTCGAGATCAATTAAAACGTACACGTCAAGACTGGGGATCTGAAGACGGATCTACCGGCTCTGTTACTACATCCGTAGAGCGTGAACGTATAGTTAGAGAAAGTGGTACTACAGACGAAATTGTTGAACGTACACTACGAGGTCTAATGAGCGATGACAAGTTTTCCAGAGAATTAGAATCAGTAAAAGGAGATAGAAAAGCTCTAGCTGACGTATGGCGTGATGCTATTACAGAATATCATAAGATAACAAACGGCAGAAATCCTATGGAAATGTCAGGAGAGGAGTACTTAACTGACTTATTTAACAAACAAAAAGCTTCAATCCCTTTAGGTGATGAACTATTCGAGACTTGGTCTGCTGAAACAGTTGTAACAGCTGACTTAGTTGTAGGATCTTTACTTAAACAGTTACGTGATACCGGTATAGCTGGTAGAGAACTAGCAGAATTTGTATCTTTAGATGATATAGATGGTCCAGCTCAACAAATTATAGATACTATGTTAACAGCTATGTATCAAACAAAGAAATCTAGGTTTGTAGCTTCTGATTACTTTAGATCTTTTGGTGCTGGTAAAACTAAATCGCAGTTAAATGATGCTGTTAATGCTGCTGTTCAAGCAGACATGGAAGATGTTAAAGAGTCTATATTATCAATACTTAAAATAGCTAAGGATGATCCAGACGATAACTTATTAAATGCTTTATTTGAAGCGTTTACTATGATGAAAGATGTAAATAATTTAGATGACTTTGATAATTGGGCAAGAAAAGTAATAAAAGGTGGTCAATTAGGAGGAGAAGGACCAGATCGTACTGGTGCTTTAATACGTAACTTACAGGAAATGATAAGTCATAGCGTATTAAGTGGACCTAAAACTCCAATGCGAGCTCTTTTAGGTACAGGTGCTGCAACATTCTTGCGTCCTTTATCTACTTTTATGGGTGCAATGTTGAGATATCCGTTTACAGGTGACTCAGCTACTATACGTGGTAGTTTAGCATCTATGAATGGCATGCTAGAAGCATTACCAGAAGCTTTTGATTTATTCTTTACAAAGTTAAATGGTTATTGGAGTGGTGATATATCTACAATCAAGACTAGATATATTGAATTTAGCAAAGGTGACTATAACTGGGAGTTAGTACGTAGATGGGCAGAAGATAGTGGCAGAGCTACACCAGAAGATCGTGCTATCTTTGCATTTACTAACATGATTCGTAATGTAAATAACACCAATCTCTTTACTTACTCTACTAAGATAATGGCAGCGACTGACGATGCCTTTACATTCTTATTAGGTAGAGCTAAGATGAGAGAAAAAGCAATGCGTAGAGCGTTAGAATTACGAGGTAATGGAATAGAAGTTCCTAATCTTACACCTGATTTAATGAAGGCTTATCAAGATGATTTCTATACAGAGATCTTTGATGCTAATGGTAACATAAAAGACGATGCAACTATGTTTGCTAAGAAGGAGGTTACACTTACACAAGATTTAACTGGCTTTGCTAAAGGTTTGAATGATGTGTTAACTGCTAACCCCTTTGTTAGACCTTTCTTCTTATTTGCCAGAACTGGTGTAAACGGATTATCTTTAACCGCTAAACATACACCCGGGTTCAACTTTTTAGTTAAAGAATTTAACGATATAGCATTTGCAACTGCTGATAACTTAGGAGCTGTTAAAAAGTATGGAATTAACACAGCAGAAGAACTATCTAATGCTAAAGCTTTACAGACAGGTAGATTAGCAGTAGGATCAGCTGTAACCTTTATGGCTGTACAAGCTTGGATGGATGGTAGATTAGCTGGTAACGGACCAGCTGACAGACAGATGCGTCAAGGCTGGATAGATGACGGATATGAACCACGTACTATTTCGATAGGTGGTGTTAGAATAGGTTATGATTCTATTGAACCTTTCAATCTTATATTATCTACGATCGCTGATGTAGGTGATGCTAGTATGTTAATGGGTGAAGAGTGGACAGAAAAAGAACTTCAAAAGATTTCACTAGTTATTGCACAAGCTGTTTCTAGCAAATCTTATTTGTCTGGTATTCAACAGCTAGTTGACTTAGCTGCTGGTCGCCCCGGTCAGTTTGAACGTATTTTTGCAAGTATAACTAATAATACTGTACCTTTATCTGGTTTACGTAATGAAATGGGTAGATTATTTACACCATATATGCGTGAAATTAACTCAGGTATTCTTCAATCTTGGCGTAATCGAAACTTAGGGTCAGAAAATATCCCCGGAGTAAACGCCTTACCTATTAAATACGATATGTTAAATGGTAGACCTATTAAAGATTGGGACTTCATGACTAGAGCATTTAATGCTATCAGTCCAGTATCTCTTAATTTAGATAGTAACCCAGCTAGACAACTTTTATTTAATAGTGGCTATGATCTTAGAATAAGTACTTATTATGCTCCAGATGGCACAAACTTAACAGACAATCCAGAAATAAGATCTAGATTTCAACAAGCTATAGGCGAATTGAATTTAGAATTAGACTTAATGAGATTAGCTAAAGATCCTAGAATCTTAGAATCTATAAAGTTAATGCAAGCTGATATACGAGCTGGAAAACGTGGGGAGTATAATGCAAGAGACTATTATCATAATATAGTGATTGATCGCTTATTTAAACAAGCCAGAGTACTAGCTTGGAATAGAATTAAGGATGAAGCACCTATATTCGATTTACGTAGACTTCAACTAGCAACTGAAACATCACAAGATGCTAAAGTATATGAATCTTATTCATTATTAAATATGTATAAATAAATGGCAAATCAACAAAACTCGTATACGGGAAGTCAGGGAACAGGCACTAACAGTGCTGATTTTCCCTTCACCTTTCCGTCATTTACAACAGGCGAGGTAAAAGTAGAGGTTGATAATGTAGTCAAAACTCTCACCACCCACTATACCGTCGAAAATTATAATACTACATCTGGTGGTACAGTTAGATTTACCGCTGGCAATATACCTACAGGTACTACACCTCTTCGTATATTTAGACAAACGGACGTTGAAAGTCCAAAAGCAGAGTTTTCAGCTGGTGCATCATTAAAAGCTGGTGAACTAAACGATAACTTTAAACAAATACGTCACGCATTACAAGAAGGTATTGGTGCGGTAACAACTGATAGAAAAGTACAAAGATTTAATATAGAAGCAGACTCTATTGATGGTACATTAATTGCAGATGATGTCGTTGACTCAGAACATTATGTTGCTGGTTCTATAGATCTTGAACACATGTCAGCTAACTCAGTTGACAGCGATCAATATGTAGACGGCTCTATAGATGGTGTTCATATAGCTAACGATCAAATAGACAGTCAACATTATGCTGCTGGCTCAATAGATCTAGAACATATGTCTGCTAATTCTGTAGACAGCGACCAATACGTGGATGGATCAATAGATTTAATTCATATGTCTGCTAATTCTGTAGATAGTGACCAATATGTTGATGGTTCTATAGATACTATTCACTTAGCAGCAGATGCAATAGATGGTACCAAGTTAGCTGACAATACAATTAATTCAGAACACTACGTAGACGGATCTATAGATCACGAACACTTGGCTAATGATGTTATAGATGGAGATAATATCCAAGATGATGTTGTTAACTCTGAACATATAGCTGCTGGAGCTTTAGATAACGAGCACTATGCTGCTGGATCTATTACATCAGATAAGTTGAATGGTGCAACTGTTGTTACTAATGCCGAACAAGCAGCATCTACACCAAACGATACAAGTTTCTTTACAACTGCTGCTGCTGAAGCTAGATACTTTAACGCTTCAACTGGAGAGACTATTAAAGATGGTGATACATTTCCTGACAATGATACTACGATTGCTACAACTGCAGCTATTAATGACAGGATAATAGACCTTGTTGATGATGTCGGAGGTTTTGTGCCGATAGCTAATGAAACAAGTTTTCCTACATCTAATCCTGACGTAAACAATGGAACTGGTACTCTTGTATCTATAAAGGCGATAAGTAGTACACGTACTCCAAGTACAGGCACAGTTACTATTGCAAATGGTTCTGGATCTAATACTGTAACTATTACAGGCTGTGGATCTACAGTTCTTACAGCAGGCTTTGGTGTAATTGTAGAAACTACAGCTGTAACACATACATATGCATTTCATAGATTAGTACCAAAAGCGACAGAAGTAACAACAGTAGCTGGTGTATCAGGTAATGTAACTACAGTAGCTGGTATAGCTTCTAACGTAACAACTGTAGCTGGTATAGCTTCTAACGTAACTACAGTTGCTGGAGCGGTAACTAATGTGAATAATGTTGGTGGTTCAATAGCAAGTGTTAATTCAGCTGCAGCTAATTTAAGTTCTATAAATACCTATGGAGATCAATATCAAGTAGCATCTTCTAACCCATCAACAGATGGAGGTGGTAATTCACTTGCAGAAGGTGATTTATATTTTAATACTACTGCTAACGAACTAAAAGTATACAATGGCAGTCAATGGCAAGGTGGTGTCACAGCTAGTGGTAACTTTGCTTCTGTTACTGGTAACACATTTACTGGAGATAATGTATACCAAGATAATGCTAAACTAAAACTTGGTACAGGTTCAGATTTAGAGATATTCCATAATGCTAGTGATTCTATAATTAATGATGCTGGTACAGGAGATCTAAAAATTCAATCTGGTGGCAGTACAAAATTACAAATCACTTCATCAGGAGCTGAGTTAACAGGTAATTTAGATGTTTCGTCAGGAGTTGACGTAACAGGTAATATAACTGTAACTGGAACTGTAGATGGTGTAGATATAGCTGCACTTAATACAACAGTAGGAAACATTACTACTGACGTTGTAGCTGATACAACACCTCAGCTAGGTGGTGACTTAGATACTAATAGCCATAATATAAATTTAGATGATGATCACGCTGTTAATTTTGGTGATGATACTGATTTAGTTATTAAACATTCTGGTAGCAACGGAAATATAACTAATTCTACTGGTGATTTAGTTATAAGAACTTTAGGTACTAATGCTGATGATATTTTCATTGACTCTAAAGATGACGTTAATATACGAGTGAATGACACGGCTGATGCTATTAAATGTATAGGTGGAGGTGCAACAGAGCTATACCATAGTGGTACGAAAAAAGCAGAAACAGTGTCAGGTGGATTTACTGTTACAGGAAACATTGCAGTATCAGGAACAGTTGACGGTATTGATATAGCTACAGACGTTGCAGCTAATACAGCTAAAGTAACTAATGCAACTCACACAGGCGAAGTTACAGGAGCTACAGCTTTAACTATTGCAGATGATGTTGTTGATGAAGCTAATTTAAAGGTGTCTAATTCTCCTACAAATGGATATTATTTACAAGCTCAATCTGGCAATACAGGTGGTTTAACTTGGGCAGCAATAGATTCAGACTCAATAACAGAAGGAAACAGTAAAGCAGAAGTTATAGGTAGTGGTACAAATGATGGAGAGTTTAAAGTAACACTTCAAGATGCAACAAATTCTGGAAGTGGTGCAACTTCATTAAGGCAATATACAAGTGGTAGTACTAACGTATTTGAATTAAATCCTTCTGGTGGTAATACATCATCAAACTCTAAACTTGTATTAAATCATATAACTGGCACCAATGCTTGGAGTGAAATTTATTTTACAAAATCTGGTTCTAGTTCTGGAAATTCTATTATAAGATCTGATGGTGGTGGATCTGGTGGTTATTTTGATTTTTACCCAGAAGATGGAAATGTAAGATTTAGAATTACAGGATCAGCCACTTTTACACAAGGTCATGTTCAAGCTTGGACAGACAGTACTTATGACCTAGGAACTAATACTAATAGATGGAGAAACGTATATGCAGATGATTATTATGGATCAGCAGCTAACTTAACTAATATCCCTGCTGCTAATATAACTGGTACTCTACCTGCTATAGATGGGTCGAATCTAACAGGTTTACAAGCCGGAGCGACCGGTGGCGGGACCGATTCTATTTTCTGGGAAAATGGGCAAACGGTAACGACCAATTACACGATTACGAATAACAAGAACGCCATGTCCGCTGGACCTATAACAATTAATAATGGTATCGTTGTAACAATCGGTACTGGAGAAAACTGGACAATCGTATAAATTATGCCAATAACATTAAATGGAAGCGGAACAGTAACAGGTCTTTCCGCTTTACCAGACTCAGCAATGTCGGATGGGTCTATAATTCAAGTTGTCTCGACAACAAAAACCAGTAAACAATCCGTACAATCTCAAACTCTGGTAGATATATCAGGTTTTGAATTAACTATAACTCCTAGTTCAGCATCACATAAAATTCTTCTTAGCACTACAATAACAGCCTGTTGTCATGCTTCCGGCGTTTTTAATTTATGGAGACAAATTGGTAGTAACGCTTACGCTCAGTTGGATACTTTTAAAGGTGATGCTGACGGAAATAGATTAAGAGTAACTATGCACATGGGTCAGACGCAGACATCAAATACTGCTGAACGATCAATGGTAGTGTTAGATTCTCCAAATACAACTGATACAGTTAAGTACAAGTGGCAAATTGGAACCCCATACCACAACTCTTATGTAATAGTTATAAACTCGTCAGTTACTGATAGTAACGATGTTTATCATACAAGAAGTTTATCAACAATGACAGCACAGGAGGTAGTAGCATGAGCCAATTAAAACTAACCGCAGACAGCGGTGGAGGAACAGTTGCTATCAAAGCTCCAGCCAGTACAACTGGTAACGCAGCTTTTGAGTTGACTGTTCCCGGAACTGGAAATAGAGGATTAGGTAAAATTCTTCAAGTTGTGAATGTTTTTAAAGGAGATAGGTTTACTTCTAATAGTAATAGTTTTACTGATATAACTAATCTTTCTGTAGCTATTACACCAACTGCTGCAAACAGCAAAATACTCGTACAAGGGTCAGTTAATGGAGGAACTAATAGAAATAATCTAGATACTGCTTCTGGAATTAGAACTATGAGAAGTATTGATGGTGGTACTTTTTCTAATGATAATAAGCTAAATGGTGCTGCTGATGGAAGTAGAGACAGAATTACATTTAGATGTCTTTCAGCAGCATATAATGGGGATCACATGCCAACAGGTTTTCATTTTTCTGGAGTAGATGATCCGTCATATTCCGTAGGTAATGAAATAATTTACAAGTTGCAAGTGAAATGTCAATCCAGTTATGTTTTTATTTTAAACGGAAATAATACAAATACTGATAATGCTGATATTTATAGTGCAAGACATATGAGTTCACTTATAGCAATGGAGGTAGCAGCGTAATGGCAACTTTAAACGCAACAAATTTAAAACACGCTTCTTCTAGTTCTAATAATATTGTATTAGCTGCTGACGGAAGTACAACTATATCTAACTTGTCAGCTAGTGGTGTAGGTAAAATCCTTAAGATTGAAAACTTTGTTTATAAGAGTAGTGCAAGTACCACAAGTTCAAACAACTCTTATGTAGCTACACCTTTAACTTGTACTATCACTCCGAGTGCAGCAAATAGCAAGATATATCTAGCTTATAGTTTAATAGTTGGACCCGGAAATGGATATAGATCTGGTGGTGCTGTGTATAGAGATATTAATAGTGGCGGTTTTAGTCAACTAGCGGGTTTACAACATGACGTAAATGGCTCTAACCAGAGATTATCAAACATTACTAATGGTGCAAACCAATGGACACCACAGACTATTTCAAACACTTTTGTAGATTCACCATCTTATTCTGTTGGAAATACTATTTCATATAAGCTTTATTTATGGGCAGAATCAAATGGAACATTGTGGATAAACAGAATTTCAGCAAACGATAGTACATCTACAACCTACGGTGTAGGTGTCTCAACTATGACTCTTATGGAGATATCAGCTTAACAACGAACAATTATTAATTATGGCATTTGATCATGACGCAATCTACTCTGCTTATAGCGGCACAGTAGTTTCAATAGACGACTCCGCTGGAGCGTTTGATAAAGACGGTAACAAGGTAACACTTGATAACGCAAAAGTAGCAGCAGCTCGTAAATCAATAGATGATGCTTTAGCTGCTACTAAATATCAAAGAGATAGAGCCGAAGCTTACCCTTCTTGGCAAGATCAGCTTGACAAAATCTATCACTCAGGTATAGACGCTTGGAAAGCAGATATTAAAGCTATTAAAGATAAATATCCTAAACCATAGTGGAACTACCCACCATAATATTACCTGATGCAGTACAGATAGAAACAGTAGAAATACCTTTACCTACAGCTGACGTACCATACTTTAAACCTATGGTAGTTCCTCCTAGCGATCTTAGAGATCATGAAGAGGAACCAGTCAAGACTGTAGAAGAGAAGCCACCCGAACCACCTACCCTAAAAATACCGTTTATTAAACAGCCAGTACCTCGACCTTCAACAGAGGTTGTCGTAGTGGCAGCTACAACGGCAATTACAGCTGTGGCAGCTACAACACTAACACAGCCTTTAATTGAATGGATACGTAAAAAGGTCCAAAAATTCCTAAACGATAAAATCACCAAATGGAGAAAAAACCTGAAGAACAAAAAGGACTCTTCAAAAGAATCAAAGAAGGAATAGACGATCATGATGAACAGATGGTGGTACTGGGGGCGATGGTTCGTCTTGGTGTCGTTATCTGGTCTGGGTTTATCATAACCCTTAATTATGTCGAACTACCCATGGTTAAAAAGAGTCCCGGTGGGGATATCACATTCCCAGCTTCAATATTTACTGGAGCACTCGCCACTTTTGGCTTGTCCACTGGCAATGGTAAAAAACAAGAAAAAGAAAAACCAAAGACATGACTAAATGGATAATACTCTTAAGCCTGTTGTCACCCGCAGTAGCAAGAGCAAACACTGTAACGCCCCAGTTTACAACAGGGTCGATGCAGTCAACAACGACAACAACTCAAACTATAACAGAAGAGATAGTACACGAAGTAGAAGGAGCAGAAGTAAAAACTTGGTCTGGAACAAATGTTACACCAAGTGCTGCGATTGGTGCAGACGGTACAACTTATTCAGTAATAAACAACGCAACCGAGTGGGATCTACAGATCACCACAAGAGACGCAGGCATAATCGAAACGATAACAATAGACAGAACTATAGAAACAGATTCGACTACAAACTCTTACTCTATCTTTGCACAATAAGTACGCCTGTATTTGCTGAAGATACTAACGTCAGCAATCCTGTGGCTGCTGCTACTGGTAATGTAACTAATCAAGCTGTACAGTTTCAAAATAATGGTGCATCATCACGTCAGATATACGGTCCAAACATACAATGTAATGGATCTACTATGACGTTTAGCCCTTTCTATATGGGTAACCATAGCAAACCGTTTGATGAACATATGCAACCTAGTAGTTATACTATAGCAGAAAACTGGGGGTTCCAAATTAACTTTATGGTTCCTCTAGATAAGTCAGGATATAAGCAGTGTAAAGAAATGGCGTCAAGATATGAAGAGAAGATGAAACTAGAGTTTGAAATAACACGAGCACATAAATGTGCAGACTTGATGAAGAAAGGTTTTATGTATAGACCCGGCTCAGATAATTATAAGATGTGTCAGGACATAGTACCTATAGTCAAAGTCTATCCACCTAAAGAAAAAAAGAAATTTAAACTATTTTAAAATGAGCACCCTATCAGAGCAGTTTGCACGAGAAGCTGCAAAGAAAAAGCCTAAGAAAAAGGCTGCAAAGCGAGACGAGAACGGACGCTATGTTAAAAAAGAAGACACCATTACACCCGGAGAAGAATAATGTTAGCATTAATTAAACCACTTGTATTAACAGGACTAAAAAGCCCTAAGTTTAAACAATTTGTTGTAGATCTACTAGAAAAGCTAGTTGAGTCTACAGATAATGAGCTTGATGACAGAGCATTACAAATAGTCAAGAAAGGATTAGGTATAGAATGAACACAGTCAAGAAACTACCCAAGAAGGCAACTGAAGAAAGTTTTAACGAGCTGCACTACCTTGTTACAGAGGACTTTCTACGTAGAATAAAAAGCGGAGAGGCAACTACACAAGATTTAAAAGCAGCATGTGATTGGTTAAAGACCAACGATATAACAGGTGTGGCTTTTGATGGTAGTCCTCTTGATAAATTAAATAAACTTTTACCTACTGTAGACGCTAACCTTGTACAAAGGAGGCTGTATGGCAAGACGAACGTCTAGATATTATAAGAAAAATCCAAAAGCTGCTGCTAAACGTAGAAAACAGCAGCGAAAATACAACAAAACAAGAAAAGGTCTAGCAATTAGAGTCAATGCAAACAAACTTAATAGAAAACTTGGAACATATGGCAACCGTGACGGGTTGGATGCCGCCCATTATAAGGGTAGTAAAACCCGTGGCAGAAAACAGAAACCATCTATTAACCGAAGAAGCAGACTTAAAATTAGAAGATGACCCCATTACTACCTAACCCTGATTACTATTTACACAATTTAATAACGATGACAAGTTCAGATTCAAAACGGCTCTGGAGAAGGGCTATCAAAGAGCACTTTAATTGTCAATGCGTTTATTGCGGAGAATTTCATGAATTACACAACCTTACTATCGACCACGTACGACCTAAATGCAAAGGTGGTCGAGATATTACGACGAATGTTGTACCCTCATGTCGACGATGTAATCAGGAAAAGGGTAGTAAAAACTGGCTCGACTGGATGAGGTCGACATTCGGTATAACGGACCGAGAGCACACAATCTTATCACATATCAATTAACATGGCACTAAAATTAACTAAAAAACAAGAAGACGCTCGCCAAAAGGTGATAAACAAGTATGAAGGAGCTAAAAAAAATTTAGAGGCATTTGCACTAGATGTAAAGGGCTTATATTCTATAAAAGATCTTGAAAATCGGGAGTATAAGTTAAGAGTATTAAAAGAGAAATATGGAGGAGAGCTTGACGTATATCATGCAAAGCAAGTTGCAGAATTAAATAAATCTAAAAAGATGTTAACAAGTAAATATTATGTACCAAGTCCTAACATAGGTTTGGGTGCCCAACCTTTACTTTATACAAACGATCCTAACGCAAGTGCAGAAGGAATAGAAATGTATAGTGGCAAATCTCTGACTGTTAATGAAACTCAACTAAACTTATTGTATTGGCCTGAGCTGGATCTAAAGAGTGAAGTGAATATACAAAGAAGAGAAAAAGAAGGAACTACATTAGAAGAAGATATAGAATCACTTAATAAAGACGAGTATACAACGTACTTTAACTATGGCACCGCCGGTAATACTGATGCTTGGGGTAGAGATTATGACCATCCAGATTATGGAATAGATCCATCTTTAATTAATAGAACTATTGTTACACCAACACCAGTCAATAATAATAATAAAAATAATAAGGTTATAACTGATACTGGTGAAGTTAATGATGATACTACTAAAACTAATGAAGTCGTAACTTCTAATACAAGTAATTTAGGAGCTAAAGACGGAGATTTAATAGCTGCTAACACCGGTGAAACTTCTAACAATAGATTAGAGTTAATGACCAAATCTATTACGGATAATCCTAGTCGTATTCAGAAGGATTTAATGAAAGATCCTAGATGGAGTGCTGAGCGTCTTGCTGGATTAAAGATTAAACACCAAGACTGGAAGAAAAGAAACAGAAAAAACTTACAAGTTGAGGTTAAGACCTAATGGACTCTAGTATCGGACGAAAGGACTTAGATCTACAGG
>VTLG01006203.1_pt1 | contig 20269 bp, 29 predicted proteins | sample 4694571 | NCBI WGS metagenome assembly VTLG01 (sample SAMN12604809, study PRJNA352737) | marine metagenome | biome: ENVO:00000447; feature: ENVO:00000209|ENVO:00000569|ENVO:01000036; material: ENVO:00002151; isolation source: viral sequences binned using virsorter ... | reverse complement strand
GTTCAGGCTGCGCAAATGGCAGGAAAAGATCGTCAAGCCACTGTTGGGAAAGACTCGGCCTGATGGGCTGCGGCAGTACACCGATTGCGGGATCTGGTTACCGCGGGGGAACGGCAAGACCGAGCTCTGTGCAGCGATCGCAGTGGAACGGCTCTTCCGTGATCGTCGCAAACGTGGGGAGATCTACTGCGCGGCCACCACGCGTGATCAGGCTGGGCTGTTGTTCAACGCAGCCAAGGCCATGATCGAGGACAACGCGACGCTACGGCAGCTGGTGGAGATCACGCCGAGCCGGAAGCAGATCCTCCACAAGGAACGCGGCACGGTGTTCAGGGCGTTGGCGGCAGAGTCTGGCCCGCTGCACGGCCTGCGGCCTACTGTGGTTTTCGTGGACGAGCTGCACTGTGCGAAGGATCGGGAAGTCTTCACAGCGTTACAGACGGGCCTGGGGAAATGCCCCGAGCCGTTAATGATCACGATTACCACCAGCGGAGTTTACGACCGGCACAGCCTGGAATGGGAGCACTACGAGTACGCGTGCAAGGTCCGGGATAAAGTGATCAAGCATCCCAGCTATTTCCCGGTGATCTACGAGGCCCCCAAGGATGCACGCTGGGATCTGGTCAAGACGTGGCGAGCCTGTAACCCGGCGCTGGGAGACTTCAGAAACTTGGACGAGATGAAGCGGTTGTGTGCTCGGGCCAAGAAAATCCCGAGGTTGGAAGCAGACTTCCGCAGATTATATTTGAACCAACACACAGCCCAGAAAGAGAAGTGGCTTTCGCAGGAAGACTGGAACGAATGCAAGGTCGATCGGATCACGGCCGACGGTCCCTGGCTGGGCGGCTGTGACCTGTCAGCCAAGCAGGATCTGACATCCCTGGCCCTGACCTGCAAAACGGACAACGGCTACGCGGTCAAGAGCTGGAACTGGATTCCCGAGGATACCGCGCTGGCCCACGAGCAATCCGACCGGGTGCCGTACCTGACCTGGCAGAACAAAGGGCACATCGAGTTCACCCCAGGCGATCGCATCGACCAGGAGTTTATCCTCCAGCGTATCGGGGAAATATGCCAGGAGCACGATTGCCGAAAGGTGGCTTTCGACCCGCATCAGGCCGAGTGGTTCTTTCAGATGCTGCCGGTGCGGTACGGGATTGAAGCGATTGAAGCGCAGCAGAATTTCCGAACGTTTACGGAACCATGCCGGGAGGTTGAATCGTGCCTGGCGTCCAGGACGCTGCAGCATGAAGGCAACGAGGCCCTGACGTGGATGGTTGGCAACACCGAAGTGAAGACGACCAGTGACGGACTGATCAGACCCGTGAAGGGCACACATCACGCGAGGATTGATGGCGTTGTGGCAATGTTGATTTCTATAGCTTTGTCTCTGGCTCCGCAGGAGGAGCCCAAGCCGGCGATATTCTGACATGAATCAAACTGAAATTATCGTAAGCGGATCGAGCGTAGCCGAAGTGGTCCCGCAGATCTCCGGCGCATTGTCCAACGAGCGCGGCTGGCTAACGGCTGGCCTCTCCCGGAGCTGGGACACCGACAGCGGCCAGCGGATCAACGCGGAAACCAGCTTGACCTATTCCAGCGTATTCCAGGCCTGCAGCCTGATTAGCCAGGGGATAGCGTCTCTGGGTTTCGAAGTCTTCACGCGTACAGCCGACGATGACCGCGAACGGCTGCGGCTCCATCCGGCCTGGGGATTGCTCAACATCAGCCCCAGCCCCACGGAGGATATCACGGCGTTCAGCTTCCGCGAGACGATGACAGCCAGCGCCCTGCTCCACGGCAACGGCTACGCGGCCATAGGACGCGGCGGAGGTGGCCGGCCCACATCCCTGACGTTACTCAATCCCCAGATGACCTGGCCCGACGACACCCAGCCAGAGCTGATGTACTGGACGCAGGAAACGGCGCAGGACGAAGCCCGACCGATCCCAGCGCGGGACGTGTTCCACCTGAAGGGGCTGAGCCCGGATGGCCTCGTAGGCTATAGCGTATTCAAGCTGGCTCGGAACTCCTGGGGCTTAGGACTGGCACAGGAGAAGCACGGGGCACGCCATTTCAGGAACGGCAGCCGGCCCAATATCGCGTTGCGAACTACGGCACACCTGGACGAAGATCAAGCCACCAGCCTGCGCCAGCGGTTCGAAAGCCGGCACCGGGGACTGGATGCGGAGACGAGCACCGCTGTTCTTTCCGGCGGCTTGGAAATCGTCCCGTTCTCGATCAGTAACGAGGACTCCCAGTGGCTGCAGTCCCGAGCATTTCAGAGAGTAGAGGTGGCGTCTTGGTTCAACCTGCCCCCGCATATGCTGGGAAGTAGCGAAGGGCCCAGCAGCTACAACAGCCTACAGGAGGAGAACCGGCGCTTTCTACAACAGACGCTGCGGCCCTGGCTCAACAAGTGGCAATCCGAAGCCGACCTGAAGTTGCTAACCGGCAACGAAAGGGACGGCAAGAAAACCTATTTCGAGCATAACTTGGCCAGTCTGATCGAGGCGGACACGGCAGCAGTCACAGAGCAAGTAACCAAGCTGATAGCGTCCGAAGTTATCAGCGTGAATGAAGCCCGGCGTAAGCTCAATATGAACAAGCGTGCAGACGGACGCGGCGACGAATACCGGAACCCGGCAATTAATCCCACGGTGGACATCGTCGAAGACAAAGCCGAGCCGATCCGAGCGGAAGCACCGCAGCCGGAAGCAGCCGACCCCGGCCCGTGCCAGAAGCTGTTGGCGGATGTCCTGTGCACGATGCAGGGAGTAGAAGCGGAGCGGATGGCGCGCAGGGCAAAGAATACCGGTGCGACGTTTGAACCATACGCCAAGAGATTCTATCGGGACTGGGGCAAGAAAGTCTCTGAAGCGATCGAACCACTAACCGGCGTCTGGCAGCAACTGGGGTTTGACCTGAACCCGGAACTAGTGGCCGCGGCTTACGTGGCCCACAACCTGGGCGCGTTGGTCGAGGTGTACGAAAACACCAGCCGAAACGTTCTAGAGTCTGGCGTTAAAACGTTGTTCACAGAAACGCTGGCGGACTGGCCGCGGCAGCTGGCCAGCGATGTCATAGGAGAAGCGCAGCATGTACAGAATCAATAACGCGATCGACGGACAGCCGGCAGAGGTTCTGTTATACGGCGAGATCGGTGACGAGTTCGGCGGAGTCGATGCCACAGCGTTCTACAATGACGTGTCAGCGATCGATGCCCCGGAAATCATCTTCCGCATTTCCAGCTATGGCGGTGACGTCTTCGCAGGCTACGCGGTTTCCAACATCATCAAGCGGCTGGACGTTCCCACGGTAACCACGGTTGACGGCGTAGCAGCTTCGATTGCGTCCGTGATCCTGATGGCCGGAGACCGGGTGGAGATGGCCGAAAACTCCATGCTGATGATCCACAACTCCTGGACATCGGTGGCAGTGGCTGGTGATGCCCGAGCGATGGACGAAGCAGCCGAAGGGCTCCAGCGGATGCAGACCACATTGCGGGCGATCGATGACGGCATCGTCAGCGCCTACGCTTCGCGCGTTGACGTAGGGGAAGACCAGATCCGGGCATGGATGGACGCGGAAACGTGGTTCACAGCCTCCGAAGCTGTGGGCTTTGGCTTTGCCGATGGCATAGCCGACTCGGCTCCAGCGATCGCGGCCTGCTACGTTCCAGACGGCCGGTATAAGAACACCCCGCGTCACCTGTTGCAGTCCCAACGGATCGTCAGGCCCGAGGAGACCCCGCAGCCGGCAGAGGCTGCCAGCTACGCAAGACGCAGTCAGGCAGCGGCGCGGTTACGGATGGACCCGAAATTGTCTTGACTGTTTTCTAGTATTCCGTAGATTTAATAGGACAACTCAAACAACGCTCTCAGTATTTACTGGAGCGGATCACGCGAAGCCAGTGTTGCGGCGCGGATCACCGACCAGACTTCCACACCTGGCCGGCGATTCTCGCCGCTATTTCTTTGCGCTGCCGTGTTGCCGGCGAATACCCGGAGCACAGCAGATGAACCCGCTACAGATTCGAGAGAAGATTTCTGAGAAGCACGCCCAAGCCCAAGCAATCGTGGCCCTGGCAGAAGAGGAAGCCCGAGAGCTGACCGACCAGGACCACACGCAGTTTGACGCCCTGTTGGCGGAGATCGGCGAAGACAAGGGCGAGCAGAGTACTGGCCTCTATAAGAACCTGTACCGCAGCGAGCGATTGGAAGCCCTCCAGCTGGCCATGGCCAAGCCGGCCAACAAGCCGGAAGCGGTGGAAGCGGCAGCGAAGCCGGAAGAAGAATACAACATCCGGTCCCTGGGATTCGTGGACACAGGGCCCCTCAAGGCGTTCAAGAACGAGAAGGACGCCTATACCGCGGGGATGTGGATCAAGGCCACGCTGGCCCGTGATAAAGCCGCGGCGCAGTGGTGCCGTGATCGGGGCGTGGGATTCCGAGGAGCCCAAACCGAGGGAACGGACAGCCAAGGAGGCTATTCGGTGCCAGACGTCTTGGAATCGACGGTTCTCCAGGTTCGCAACCAGGTGGGAATCTTGGGCGAGATTGCCCAGGTTATTCCGATGACCAGTGACGTGATGAAAGTACCAACGCTGGTTAGCGGCCAAACCGTCCAGTACCCGGACGAAGCCGCCAGTATCACAGCCTCTGATGCTGTATGGGGCAACGTCACCTGTACCGCCAAGAAGCGCGCGGTGCTCACCAAGATCTCTTGGGAACTCATCAACGATAGCGTTGTCAACGTGGCCGACATTATCGCCAGCCGAGCAGGCTACGAGCTGGCGCTGAAAGCTGACGATGAGCTGGTGAATGGCGATGGTTCAGGGTACGGCGGTGTTACCGGCCTGATCAATAAGATTGGTGCAGGCGGTACGGTAACCTCGTCCTCCACAACCTTTGCCGGAATTACCCTGGCCGAGCTTAACACGTTAGCCGGAACACTGCCGGACGCGTACCACGAAGGGGCAAGCTGGATCATGGGCCGTGCGTTCTTTGCGGGCTGTGTCCAGCGGCTAATCTACGCGGCCGGAGGTAATACGGCGCTCAACGTTGCCGATGGCACAGGCGCTCAACTCTTCGGGTATCCGATCCGTTTTGTTTCGGCAATGCCAGCTGAAGACGTATCAATCTTCGGGTGTTTCCTGGGGCAATTTGAGCAGTCCGTGATCCTGGGCCAGCGTACCGGCATTGATGTGATGACGAGTGAGCATGCGTATTTCGCGGAAGATGTGCTCGCCGTAAAACTCATCAGCCGTTACGACACGCAGGTGTACCGCGGTGACGGTGCTTCGGCAAACGGTTTCGTAGGTCTCAAAACCGCAGCGAGTTAATTAATGTACGTCAAGTTTCTCTCTGATTGGCGTGGATATCGGGCGGGAACTGTCAGGGCCATCGGTGCCGGCGAAGGTGAATTGTTGATTCTTCGACAGTTCGCCCAGCCGGCCGAGGCTCCGGGCAGCGAATCCCCGAAACGCGCTAAGCCCAAACGTAAACGGGTTAAGAATGCACGTACAAACCGTACAGCCAACGCAGCTGGCAGTTAGTCTCGACGAGGTCAAGGATTACCTTTACGTCACCTCGACCGACGACGATTCCCTGATCCAGCGCCTGATCTTTCAGGCGGCTGGGTTTCTGGAGTCCCGCTTCAAGTGCGCGATTATGTCCCAGACTTGGGAACTGCACCTTGATTCGTGGACCGACGAACGGTACGTGATCGAAGGGGCTATCCAGGTGTCGCGCCCACCGTTCGGCGCGGTCAGCTCCATCAAGTATCTGGACACGGACGGAGCAAGCCAGACCCTCGCGGCTAGTCAATATCTGGTAGCAGCCCAGGGAATCTACGCGCGGATTGTACCGGCCAAGGGCGTCAGCTGGCCCAGCCTGTACAGCGTGGCCCAGTATACGGCGGTCACGATCACGCACACCTGCGGCCATGCGACACAGTCCGCGGTTCCGTACCTGGTGCGGCAGGCGATCAAGGACTACTGCGACGGAGTCTATAACAACCGATCTGCATCCATGCGGGAAGAGTTCCTCGCCCAGCTGGATGCGGAGATGTCTTGCGTGGGAGCACAGATAGCGTATGGCTAAGGTGCTCGACAAGTTCAACACCGGAACCCTCCGGCACGTGTTGAAGATCCAGGAACCTCCCAGCGGGACCGGGACACGCGGGGAACGTACGGGCGACTGGTCCGACGTGGCCACGGTCCGCGGGAGTATCGAGACCCTCAGCGGTGACGAGGTAATACAGGCCCACCAGCTGGCGGGCATCTGTTCGCACCGGATCACGATCCGATACCACAGCGGGCTCGATGTCCGCATGCGGTTTAAGTTCGGGGATAAGGTTTTCAACTTCGTCCACATCAACAACGTCGACCAGCTGAACCGGGTGATCCTTATCCTCTGTAAGGAGGATGTCTAAGTGGGACGCAACCCGAAACAGCGCGGAGGATTTGACCCGGTTGGCTTGGGCGGTGCGAAGTTTGGCAAGGAACAGCTGACGTTCCGGCTCGAGGGAGTTAAGGAAAGCCAACGGGCCTTCCTGGCACTAGACGACAAGCTGAAACGCAGCGTAACCCGCAAAGCCGTAAACGCATCAGTTCGGCCGGCGGTCAAGATGGTCAGGAAGTTGACGCCCAGGAATACGGGCCTCCTGCGTCGATCGATCACGCACCGCGTCAAGAGTTACCGCAAGGGCGGTATTCTCGTTGGTGTGGTTGGCCAGCGGACCGGCGGCAGTACGAAGGCCTTCCAGAAGGCAGCCGAGAAAGCCAAGGGCGCAGCTGGCCGCGGTGGCCTGTCAGGACGTGGCGTGGCCCCGCCTCTGCATCTGGTAGACCAGCCGGTGAAGGCCCACAAGATCAAGCATAGCCAGGCGGAGCTGTCAGCGTTCACCGGCAAGGAACAGGGCTCCCTAGTCTGGAAGCAGTCCGGCCGCGTGAACTACGCCCAGGAGGTTGACCACCCCGGCACCAGCGGGAAGCGGTTCATGATCAAAGCGGCCATTCTCACGCGCAATCAATGCCTGTTGGAATTCAAGAAGAAGTTTAACGCGGAAGTAACCGCGGCCGTGTTGAAGGTGGCCCGGGCGTCTGCAGGAGGTGCCAAATAATGGCCAGCCTGGGCGAAGATTTCCGCACGTTCCTTCTTGCTAGTTCCGACATTGCGGCGCGTGTGGGAACCCGTGTCTATCAGAACGAGGTGCAGCAGGAGGAGGGTGCGGCGCTGAGTGACTATATCTGGTACGAGCGGGCGAACATCGAGCGCGAAGACACGTTAGACATGGCAGCCGGAGAGCGGCCCTGGGTGGAGTTCCTCAACGTCGAGGCAGTCAGCACCGACATTGACAACGCGTTAGACCTGGCGGACGACCTGCGAGCGCTGCACGGCAGCGGCCCGGGAGACTTCGGAGGCGGGACAGCCCAAGCGGTGTTCGTAACCGATCAAACAGACGATTACATCCCCAGAGGTGACGGAGATGGCGGCCGGCACGTGGCCGCATTGAGTTTTCAAGTGATTGGCCACAGCCCAACATAAACAGGAGTTTTCAGCATGGCACAGAAAATGGCGGCCTATGGGGCCATCGTGAAATACGGATCAACGGCCGTTGGCGAGGTCCGCAGCGTCACACCACCGAGCAACGTTCGCGAGCGGGTGGAGAGCGATGATTTATCGAGCACGATCAAGACCAGCCTTCCTGGGGTGTACGCGGAAGACGAAATCGAATTCGTTCAGCTCTATGAGCCCGGTGACGCAGACCACGAAGCGATTAACACGCTACAGGCAAACCAAACTACCAGCGCGTGGTCACTGGTCTACCCGCCCAAGCCCGATGGGGACGGCACGACCACAGCCACCCAAACCAAAACATTCAACGCCATTGTGATGGATATCACAGAGGCCGAGATGGACAACTCCAGCATCATCAGCCGGACCGTAACACTTGGCCGGCAAGGAGCGATTACCACGTCTTAACAGGAGGCACGGCAGGCAATGCTATCTCTGGGAGAGCTGAAGGAAAAACGGCCGACGCGGGTTACGATCGATGTCCCCGAATGGGGCGGAGCCGTGATCCTCGACAGGCTAACGGCACGGGAACAGCTGGCAGTGGCGGCGGAGTTCGAAACGTTAGGAGACGGGAGCGATCAGGCCAAGGGAATCTCAGCAATTGTTTCTCTGCTTTCCCGGTCTGTGGTGGCCGAGAGCGGAGAGCGGCCGTTCGATTCCGCAGACGGTCGGGAGTTCCTCAAGCACGAATCGTTACCGCTGCTAAGCCGGGTGGGCAATGAGGCCATGGCGCTGCACGACCTGGGAACGGTCGAGGAGGAAAGCTCAAAAAAAAACAACTAGAGGATTCGACCTGGTTGGAGTTCGCATTCTGTCTGTGTGAACACCTCGGGTTTGCCCACCCAGATTACATGTTGCAGCCGGTTGGCCCGTTGAGCTGGGAACAGTTCACCGATTGGCTGGCCCGGTACGAACAGCAGCCCTGGGGCGAACGGCGAGCAGATGCCCGGGGAATAGCCCATACCATGGTGAGCCTCGCACCGTACAGCGACAAGCATACGAAATTGCCGCAGGGAGACTGGCCCTACTGGGAAGACGAGAGCAGCGGATGGGATAAGGCGGCGGCACTAGCAAGAATCAAAGCCTACAACGCAGAACACAATGGCCAAAGCAGTCAGTAAATTATCGATCCAGGTCAGCGCCAATACGATGGCGGTCACCAAAGGTTTCGAGAAGGTCAACAGGTCCGCGAAGAAGTTACGCGGTAATCTGGCGGCCGGTGGCGGTGGCGGTGGCCTGATGGGCGGCCTCTTGGGTAAGGGCGGTGTTGCGGGTTTGGCTCGCATGGTGCCACTGCTGGCAGCGGCTGGCGCGGCCATGATGGTTATACGTAAAGCGGCCCGGGGTATCGGGGACGCAGCGGACCGCATCGACGACCTGGCGAAGCAATCCCAAAAACTGGGAATGACGATCAACGCCCTGTCAGGCCTCCAGCATGCAGGAACACAGACCGGCGTTAGTGTCAACACGATGAGCACGGCGCTACAGCGTATGGTGAAGAATGTGGGGCAGGCTTCCAACGGTTTCGGGGAAGCGGCCGGCACGCTGGAAAAGCTCGGACTGGATGCGAGAGAGCTGGCAACGCTGGCACCAGAAGAAACGTTCATCAAGATTGCTAAGGCAATCGACGGTCTGGGTAGCCAGTATGACAAAGTGGCCATGGCTCAGAAGATCTTCGATAGTGAAGGTGTTGGGCTGGTCAACACTTTTGCGGCGGGAGAAGCGGGCATCCGGCGCTATATTCAAGAGAATGAGGAACTCCGAGGAATCACAGAAGAGAACGCGGCTAAGTTTTCACAGTTCAAAGATGCCACCGACAAACTCGGCAAAGCGATGGAAGGACTGTGGCAGGAAATCGGCGTGGTGTTGCTGCCGGTGATAACTGATCTTCTGGGAATATTAACCAAGGTAATCAAGAGCGTAAAAGACTTGTTTGGCCTATTCGGCAGGGCTCCCGATTCCGCGCGGGCGGTCAAGAGCGTTGAGAAATACGCGGCCAAGGTAGCCAAGGTGAATTCCCAAGCGGTCAAGGAAGTCAAGAAACAACAAACGGAACTGTTTACCCGGATGGCCGAGCCGATCTTGGCCCAGATGCGCCCCGGCGTGGGAGCGGTTACGCGTGGCACAACGGCCGGATTCTCAGCGGTCCAGCGAGGGCGGGAAGCGGCTCGGATGGCGATCGAACAACGCAAGCAGCTGCTACGGGAAGCCGAGCGGCAGCGGAAGTTGTTGCAAGACATCAAGACCAACACAGCGCCTGGGAATGCCGGCGTGAAAATTAATCAGGTGGCATTGGCTCCATGAGCGTAACAAACATTGCACTAGCCTGGGCCGGCTCGACCGGCAGCAGTACGAAGCAGGGGCGGGAGTATACCGCCACCTACCGAGTCGAGACGGACACGCACCTAGACCAGACAAAGACGATTGTTGATTTCTTCCGGGATAATGCGAGGTTCAACGATCTGGCACTGCCGTACCTGGATTCCTCCTACAGCTTCGCCAATGACGTTGATCCCGTGGCGCTGTGTGATTCGATCGCACCGAAGCGAGCCGAGAACAGCCAGCAACACTGGACGGTCGAGTTCCACTACAAGACCCCGGACGAAGAAGAAGAAGAGACGGGCGAAACGGAAAGCGGGGAAGCCAGCAATAATCCGCTGGATTGGCGGATGACATGTGACGTCAGTTTTGTTGACTATACGCGGCCGGTCACCAAGGCCACCTATCGCGGCGGATTTGCTCACAACTTCCTGGAAGTTGGTGAGCAATACGCGGTCGTTAATAGTTCGTTCGCTGTGCTAGACCCTCCTCTTGAGCGGTCAGCCATGCAGCAGCTGTACAGGTTCGGCTATTACCGCAACACGTATCCCGGCTGGGTGGATCAAGCGTTCAGGGCGGTCAACAGGAATCCGTTTCGGATCCAGATCCGGGACCCGAACACAGTAGACGAGCGCGGCCAGCCTGACGGCGAGGGCGCTATCCTGGATTCCACGTTCTTGGATTTTACTTGCCAGATTTCCAGCGTTAACGGTGCGATAGTTCGCAAGAACGGTCTGACGCTGTGGCGGATGTCAACCGAAATGCTAGTCGATAACGAGTTCGGCTTTCGCGTCGACGTTTTGGATCAGGGCGTAACGGCGATCGGTGGCGACAATTACCCGGACGGGATGGGCGGAAACTTCGTGGAAGCGAACTGGGCAGCCGGCACGCCAGCTCAGCGCCGGATCATGGATCCTAACGGAATGCCGATCACCGAACCTATTCTATTGAACGGAAACGGGCAGCCCCTCAAGTTGGGCGACCCGCCTGTCTACGTTACTTGGTCGATATATCCGGAAGTTGATTTCCGGATCCTTAATGATTTCATTCCCGTTGTATTGGATTAGCTATGGCACGAACAGACTTCCAGGGCAGTATCTTTGTGCCCGGTGATATTACGCTTTCGGGGAATATCGTTCCCGGCATCTCCCGTTCTTCGATCGTCCAACAGGATCTTCAGGAATACGGCGTCAGCTTTACAGAGATGCGGGTTCATGACGCGCTATCCAGCCTGTTACCGGCGACGGCCACGGCTGACGATCTGGGCTTGGCCGGCTCCACGACCTACGGCACCGCGTCCCCTTACCTGCTCAGCTCCAACGCTGGCGGCACGACGGTAACCCAATATGCGCGCTGGCAATTCCAGCTCCCGCCTGAATATGTGGCGGGCCAGTCTTGCCGGGTCTCGATCCACTGCGGCGCGGGCACCGCGGTTAGTGATGGGACGATGACGGTTGATGTTTCGGCCTACCTGTCAGACGACGAAGGGGGCGTGAGCGGCTCAGATCTTGTGACCACCGCAGCGACCGATTGTAATTCCTTGACGATGGCCACGAAGTCTTTTGTCATCACAGGCACCACGTTAACGCCAGGGGCTACGCTCGATTGTCGCATGGTGGCCGCGGTTACCGACTCCGCAACGGCAACGGTATACTTCAAGGCCGGCCGTGTGAAGATGTTATTGGACATCCAAGGCTAGACAGCTATGCCGGCTTATACGTTCGACGAACAGAGCGTGAAGAAGCTGCAGCGGGACCACCAGCGGCTGGCGTACCAGGTGCGCAACCTGCACGAACAGCTAACCGCCCAGCGAAAGAGCGCGGCAGCGGCTCCTCAGCTGTACTGCGGCAAGACTACGTCCACCGTAACCGCCCTGAGCAGTAGCACACCCGGCACGGGGACTGCGAAAATCTACAACGTCAACGGCGCAACGGGCGACCTGCAGCAGATCAGCCCGGCGGGTGATTCGTCGATCACAGTCCACAACATTGGCGGACAGGTGGACAACGACACCTACGCTATATTCGGCCGTGATGCCTGGGGTACGTGGTGGCTGTTGGTGGTCCCCTGCGAGTGATTGCCGATGCCCTGGAAACAAGATCAACCCGGCTGCGACTGCTGCGGCTGTGAACGTGTTGAAGATGATTTCTCCACCGACACGATCAGCAACTATTCCCAGATGTCGGGTACGTGGTCGATTAGCGGCGGCCAGCTTTCCACGAGTTCGGCTAACGCGGTACTGAAGGCAGTCACCACGGGCCTGCTCTATCAGCAGCTGGCCACCCGCTTCAAAAGCCCGGACCGAAAAACCGTCAAGCTGCTGGGCGGGATGTCGTCAGGTATCCAATACCTTTACGCACAGGTTGAGTTCGATTCCAGCGGCAGTTGTGGCTGGCTGGAGATCCGCAACAAAACCGCCATAGCCGACAGCCGCATTGGCGAGCGCCGCAGGCTGGACAACCTGGACCCGGACCAGTGGCACGACCTGACGTTATGCGTGAAGCCAGACGACAACCTGAGCGACGCGGCTATCTACGCCACAGTGAACGGGGCTTGCCTGTATGCCGAATTGACGCAGACGCCCAGCGTAGGCGCGGGGCTGGGGACCGGATCGGGGAGCGACGCGGTTTATTTTGATTCGTTCAACTGGTCCGATTCGAAGACGGACGATAACGAGTGTCCCGCGTGTGATTGCCCATGCGAAGCCAGCAGCGACGATTTCGAACGGACCGAGGCGGCTGGCGCTGACGATATCGGCTGCCTGTGGGAAGTCTGCAGCAACTCCTGGGAAATCTCCAACGGGTTCCTGGTGGGCACCGGGGACGCCAACACGCAACACCTGGTCCCGATCGATGCACGCAGTAAAGAACAATACGCGTCTGTTCTGTGTCGAGGCCAACAGGGGACCAAGGCCCTGCTCTATCTGGGCTATGAGTGCGGCACCAGCTCGATGTGTGGCGTCATCGAGTTTTGGGATGCACCGGGTAAAAGTAAACTCGCCATTTCCAACGACAACGGCAGCACCTATTACAACGGCTGGCGCTATATAGACACCACCGGAATCAGTGTCGGTCCCGGTATGGGGCAGGTAACGCCCGGGTTCAACATCCGCGGCGAGGGGATGACCAAGCTGGAAGTATGCCTGCGGAACAACAAGTTTTATGCGAGCGCGGCCGGTGAACGTGTGTCGGCCGGAGACTCCAGCGCCGGCTCTGCTTTGTTCGCTGGGTTGGGCGTTCGGTATCACGACAACGGGACCCCGGAGACGGGCCGCAGTTATCCGGTCTGGTTCGATGATTTCCAATCGGGCAAATCCGGCCAGCCCTGCGGCAGCTGTGACCGGGTGGCTGGCGTTGGCGGTGTTTGTAAATTTTGTGACGAAGGCAAGGCACCTGGCGCGATGCTGGTTACCAAACCAGACCTAACCGGGAGCTGCGAGGCGTGTGACAAGGTGGGCGGCACGTATGCTCTGAGAAATCTCTTCGACCATACAGGCGTTGAAGACGGCTGTTGTGAGTGGTCATTCGTCGGTAGTTGTGGGTGTAGGTCCACTGAGGCGGGGCTCTTCCTGAGACTGTGCCACGACGACTCAGACGGCTATTTCTTGACAGTCACCCAGAGTTGCGGCTGGTTCGGTACGACATTGGAGAAGCACGTCTGGAAGACGGTTCTCGGAGACGATAAACCGAACTGCTTGACATTCGACGAGACGTTAACGCTAGAGAGCACTACCGGCGGTTGTAGTGCGACAGGAACGACGGTCAGAGTTCGGAGTGCCTGACAATGTGGACTTGCGAGCAGTGCGGATTGACGGCAGATCTGGCCCCGGAAGATTTCCCGATGCACTGTGTCTGCGGTGTTCGGTACGAGGTTGGCAAGTCCCGTGGACTGGGTGACACAGTAGCGAAGATAACGAAGGCAGTGGGGATAAAGCCTTGTGGCGGATGTGCGAAACGGCGTAAGGCAATGAACAAAATCTTTCCTTTTAGAGGGGCCCCAAAATCGGGATAATGGGAGGTATGGACGGACCCTACACACCCTCTCAGGACCACGACGGGCGGCACACCGTGAGCGACGAAAAAGGGCGCTCCGTTGTGGTGCTGGAGACGGCCAGGGCTGCCCAGGATCTGGCAGCGGCCATGAATATCGGAGCGTTTGAAATCCAGGCCAGGCAGCTGCACGCGATACGATCGATGGGGAGTTAGTGCGGAGACAACAGAACAACCCGCGTCGGGAGGGGCCCTCCCAGAGTATGGCCTGCCACGACCTCTCGGCGCGGTTTATTTATCAGGTGCTCTGATGGTCTATTGGCTGAAGTGCAAAGAATGCGGGGAGCTGGTTGACGAGTTCCAGATAGACCGTTGGCCCGGCGAAGACCAGCGGGAATTCTCGACGTGTTTGACTTGTCTGCCCAAAGCGGAGAACGGCGAAGATGACGGACGCGACCCAAAATAAACTTCAGCAGAATTCTATCCTGGGCCTGCTGGGCGCGCTGGTGGCCTTGCAGGGCTGGGGGGCGGTCCACCCACAGCAGATAGACCAGACAGTGAAAGCACAGGGAGAAGAAATAGCGGCGCTACGGGAACACCAGTCGGAGCTGCGGTTCAGTATCAAGATGCTAGCGGAAAACGTGCGGAGGCTCACCGAAGTTATCGAGAAGGCTCACCCTTGAGACTCCACCTGGCGGGGCATTATTGGGATTATTCGGAGCCCCGGCGGATCATGTGGGAAGGCCAGCCGGTGGACGGGCTCTGTGTGGCCGAGCCGAAACGGCAGATCAAGGTCTGCAGGAAACTGCGCGGAAAGCAGAAAGCCGAGACCCAATTACACGAACTAGCACACGCGGCCTGCTTCAGCTCCTCGGAACCCTGGGTAACTACCTTTGCGGCCAGTGGCGCGGCGCTCTGTTATCTGGCCGGCGTGGGGCACGTTCGACGCGGTGGCGATCGGGCAGCCGGAGCGGCCGTGATTCGGCAAGTATTGTTTCACTGCCTGCAGCTGGCCCGGACGGATCTGGACAACGCGGAACTGTTGCAGGACTGGGCCGACGATTTGACACGATGTCTGACGAGGCTGGGATGGGCGACCTTCACAAAGTGATCGACACGAAGACCTGGCCGGAAGCCTGGGCGCGGATCCGGCGTCAGATCTGGAACCGGCAGCGCCGAGCGCGCCCCGGTTGCTGGGATTACCGGCTCCAGACTTTGGCCAGCCGCAGCCGTGTTGATATCTGGCGGCCTGTCCTGGCACGTTTAGCCAGGAACCAGGCCAAGCACCGCAACAGCCACAACGAGTGGGTGCGGGCTCTGGATTCGCTGCGGCGGGCCTCACTGACGCGGGAGCTGAACCGAGAGTGAGCGTATCCCGTCAACAGCTCGAAGCGATCTTGAAACGGCAGAAGTACCGCTGTTTTCTAACGGGCCGGCCTCTGGACCCGTCGAATGTGTCCTGTGATCACCTTGTACCCCTCAGCCGCGGCGGCTCCCAGGACGCGTCCAATATGCGACTTGTCACCCGCCAGGCCAACCACAGCAAAGCCAATTTGCTCTTGGAAGAGTTCGTCGCGCTCTGCCAGGACGTGGTCGCGGAGGACCGCAGACGCAAGCGCCGCAAGGTCAAGACGAAGCGCCGTAGAGGGCGGCCGAAAGCCAATCCTGTCCTGGAAGAGTTCGTGCAGCAATGTCAGGACGTGGTCGCGGAGGACCGCAGACGGAAGCGGCGCAAAGGGCGTCCCAAATGGCGGCGGGCGGGTTAGCTAACCTCCTGCCATTCCTTCAGCATGCGAACCACCGCAGCGGACCGGCTACACTCCCAGCGTTTGGCCTGTTTGTCGACAGCTTGTAACAGGTCAGCCGGCAGCCCGAGGGAAACCGGCCGAACCAACTCCGTGCCATTCCTGGGCCGTCCCGATCCAGGCCGCGGCCCTCCGTGTTGTGTTCGTGTCATAGGGTTTCCAATAGATCGACGATGTTTTGGGGTACTGCGTCCAGGCCCAGCGTCCGGCCTGATGGCTTGTTTGTTTGATATCTTACTCGTCATTGGTTGTTCATGCGTCGCCCCTTTCCGGTTCGTTCGCTTGGAATTCTCGCGTCTGTTTCCAATACAGCGCCTGCCGCCCGTTCTCGATCAGTCCCTGTAGTTCGCTGGTGTTCCAATTGCTGACAAGAGCTCTGGTAGAGGTTCCCGGGTCGCCGTGCAGCTCGCGGTAGATGTTTCTCAGTTTGCGGGCCAGCCGTTTTCGATTCGTCACATTGTCGGTCATGGTTTCGCCTTTCGAGAAAAACCCGCCCGTTGCGGTTGTCATGCTTGATATCTTACTCGGCAATCAAGTCGCGTCAACACCACACAAAAAGAAATAGGGAAATAATGGCGGCGGGCGGGCTGATTGCGCCCAGCTTTCTCCAGCTTTCTCCAGCTTTTCGGCCCATTCTCCAGCCGATGGGCTGCACACCTTTACACAACTTTGCACAACTTGTAAGATCCCCAAACCGCGGTAATGAAAGGTTTTGCGTTGTTTTCGCGGTGTTTTTTGTGTTTTGCGGATGTGGCGGAACTGGCAGACGCGCTGGGTTCAGGACAATTCCACAAAACACTACAACAAGAACACCACGAGACAACGAAAAACACGCAAATACCAGGGCAGGATGCCCGGTACTCATTGGCTGCCGCGGTTGATGGCGGATCTACAAAAGCTGGACGTCCAGCTTTCCGCCCCCTACTTACCGCGGAGGTTTTACCGATGGCAGTGGCTACACGGAAGGCGACACGGCAACCCACACAGAAACGACAGGTCAAGAAACGGAGCCGGTTGGCCGGCAGGCGGCCCAACAAATCGCGGCACCTGACCTACCGCCACCACAGCAAGACCGATCGGGGTTACATCCAATACCCGCGGCAGATTGACGGCCGGCGGCCCCAGGAAACGTTCCCCGGAAAACACGGCTCGCCCGAGTCCCGCGCGGCTTACGAGAAATCGCTGGCCCATTTTCTGGCTTTCGGTACGCTTCCGCCCTGGATCAAGCAGAGCACGCCACCCCCTGAGGAATTCAAGCCGCAGCGCGGAGGCATGGTCACGGTGGCCCAGCTCTGCCAGGAGTTTTTTGCGGCCCAGGGACCCGGCTACAGCTGCAACGAGCGGGCAGCCTATCGGGTCGTCATCGATCGACTCTGCAGCCTCTACGGATCAACACCCGTTGACGAGTTCACCCGGCGGGAACTGCGGCACGTCCGCCAGCAGATGATCGCGCGGGGGAATTGCCGAAAATACATTGATTCCCAGGTCACGCGGATACGCGGGATGTTCGCCTGGGGCGTGGACGAGGACGGGCTGGTTCCTGACCATATCCCGGCCGGCCTGAAATCCCTGCGACGGCTCAAAGCGCGGGAGGCTCCCAGCTACCCACAGCGCCAGCCGGTGGCCGATGCAGTGGTGGCGCAAACGTTACCACACCTTCCCAAAGAAGCGGCCGACCTGGTGCGGCTGCTGCGGCTGTCGGCGGCTCGGCCCTCAGAGCTGATGGGCCTGAAAGCCTGCGACATTATCCAGACGCGGCCTGACCTGTGGGAGTACCACCCGGCCGACCATAAGACGGTCGATTACGATTACGACCGGTGCATCTACTTTGGCCCGCAAGCGATCGAGATCCTGCAGCGGCTGATTGACGAGCGCGGCCAGCGGGCTCTGCTCCTGGTCCAGCCGGACTGGGAGGGACTGAAGGCCCAACACAGCTGGGACGCGGGCGAAAAACTACTCCGACTCTACCAGGAAGATGCCTGGAAGACCCACCGCACCTGGACGGAATATCTGAAGGAAAACTCCCGGCAGCTGGTGGGGCTGGCACCCAGTCGGGCGCAAGCCGTCTTCCGGCGGGCCAAACTGGGGGCCAAACGGCCACGCAGTAAAGCGGGCCAGCCGTGGAACCGGCACAGGTTCGCCCAGCTGATCCAGCGGACCTGCCAGAAGCATGGCATTGAACACTGGACGCCCTACCAGCTGCGGCACGCGGCCGCCTGTCAGGCAGTCCAGCACGGCTCGTTAGCCGCGGCACAGCGGATCCTGGGCCACAAGCTGGCAACGACAACAGACCATTACCTCAAGGGAGATCACGACGGCGCGGCCCGGTTGGTGGCCCAGCTGGGTTAAATTGCCACACGTTTTGTGGCAATGCCACAAGAGTTGTGCTGAGGCCGCCCCTGCGGGGGCGGTTTTTTTATGCGCACTGAATCGCATTTGACGGGATCCCTAGTTGAATCGGAGGCCGTTTATGCTATTTTCGCTTCTAGTCTTTGGACCAAACGTCAGATAATTCTGAGTGATGTGATGGAGACAACGCACAAAATCTGGGTGGTTGATGTGATGCACCTGGGGCCACACGCAGGAAACCGGGAAAATACCCGGCACATCTTCACCAGCCGAGCGGCGGCCGTGGAGTTCATGGCGCATGTCCGCATCGGGACGCCCCGGCTCGGGACCTGTGAGATTGAGCTGCCAGCGGAGATCGACTGGCCAGCGCCGCTCTATTCTTCGTAAGCCTCGTTGAGGTCCGCTTTGGTGGTCTTGGCCGTGTACGGCTCGCCACGTTCGGCCGCGTCCAGCGAGGCCTCTAGCTGCATCGAAAACGCGTTTAGGTTCTTCACGCCTAGCCGGCAGCTGGGGTCATTGAAGACCCAGAGGTCTGTGATTTTATCGGTCTCCATGGCAACCCGCGCGGCGGCCAGCCTCGCTGTGATCCGCTCTAGACGCTGTTCTAGTGCGCGGATTTTCCTGGGCGTGTAGGTCGTGGTCGTTTGTTGGCGTGCGTGTTTCTTGGCCACTCGTTCCCCCTGGTCCTGTATCCAGAGGGGAATTGTAGAAAAAAGTAAAGTTTTGCAAAGGGGGTAAGTTGTTGATAATCAACCACTTATGCGTAAACAGATCATTCTATGTAGATTTGATGTTGTGTTGGTATCTTGTCAAAGTGCTAGCGTTTGGTAAGTTCTCCCCACTTCGATAGCAGTGCTAGCAGGGAGGACACAATGCAGGCAGCGAGTGACGTTTATACGCCCAAGGAGGCGCGGCACCAGCTCGGGCAGCTGATTGGATTTGTTCCCAGTCGGGGCCGTTTGTCCTATTGGATGAACAAGGGACTCACCCCCACGGGCGGAACGAAACCGGTGAAGCTGGAACACACCAAGTGCCTGAATAAACGTATCGAGATCACTGGAGACCAGCTCCAGCGGTTCGCGTCCAGGTTCCGGCCTCAATGATTGAGGCTGCCGCGGGAGGTTGCGGTTCTAAAGACGGCAGCCAATGAGACCCCGCGGGCAACCTGGGAGCGGATCGTATGGGAACGCTACACGGATGGGACGTTTACGGCAGGCCAGATTTTCAACAGGTGGAATGGACTCACACACAGCCTCGCTGCAGCTCCCCACGGGAGAGGTCACGGATGCCACTGCAGCAGGCTGCTATTTTTCAACAGATGAGCAGGGAAGGATTCCTACGTGGCAGGCACTCAATCAAGTTTATTCGAGATTCACAGAGACCAGCTGACACCGACTCCCAGCTTCCCGAGGCTGGCCAGGAGCACGGACCCGGAGACCAGCCACAGGGCGGCCCGGCAGATGGAGACCAGCGGGCAGCGTGAGACCGACGAAGAATTCGCGTTTCGTATGGTGGCCCGTTACCCCGATTCTACGGCGGCGGAGCTGGAAGCGATCGCAGCCCAACAGGGTGATCGGAGAGTCAGCAAGCGGCTGTCAGGGCTGGAAAAGAAGGACCGAGTTTTCAGCCACTGGACACCGAAGATGCGGAAGTGCCAGCAAACCGGCCGACCCGCCAAGCGCTGGAGGGTTGTCAAGCCGTGAGACAATCTGACGCGGAAATACACGGAGTGACCACCAGCAGCGGCTATTCTCTGCCACTTGGTCAGGCATTTGAGAATGTGTCGTTTGATGATTACTGCAAAATTCCCTATCTGAATAATTCACGGCTGGGTCACATGCTCGACAGCCCGGCGAAATTTATTCACGAAGAGTCGCAGCAGCGAATCGATCAGCCCAGTGAGCCTTTCCGGTTCGGGCGTTTGGTTCATTCCTACATTCTGGAGCCGGAAACGTTTGGTGAGCATTACAAGACGATGCCCGATTTCGAAGTTGGCATTGATTCGGCGCGGCCCAAACTGACCAAGGAATACAAGCGGCTGGTATCCGAGTGGAACGAACAGAACGCAGGCCGTGAAGCCATCCTGCCTGCAGACTGGACCCGCCTGCAGGATATCCGCGGAGTGTTGCACCTGAAGCGACGAGCCCAGGAGTATCTGCGCGGGGGTTCTAAGGAACTGACGATCTGTTGGCGTGACAAGGAAACCGGGGAGGCGTGTAAAGCGCGG
>VTLG01002705.1_pt1 | contig 20272 bp, 15 predicted proteins | sample 4694571 | NCBI WGS metagenome assembly VTLG01 (sample SAMN12604809, study PRJNA352737) | marine metagenome | biome: ENVO:00000447; feature: ENVO:00000209|ENVO:00000569|ENVO:01000036; material: ENVO:00002151; isolation source: viral sequences binned using virsorter ... | reverse complement strand
CTAATAAAATGAGAATGATAGTGGCACACGATTCCTATACCGATAATAAATATGTCTGGTTCATATGTCCAGAGGGTCAGCCCCTACCAGTTTTCAAGGCGGGTATATCGCCTAAACCCTGTACGACAGAAGGAGAGATGCTACAGGATTTCGTCACTACTATGAGGCGTGATGACCCAGATATTATTACTGGTTGGTATGTTACGGGAGCAGACGTTAAGAATATTGTAGAGAGATGTAGAGTTTCTGGTGTAAACGCTAGTGAAATGTCACCTAACAATTACATTAACTATAATTTTGGTGATTGGGCGCAACCAATTTCGGGACGGCTTTGCATAGATTTGATGCTAGGATTCTCAAAACTATGGGAGTTAAAGAACGGTAAATTACCGGGCTACAATTTAGATGGTGTAGCCAAAGAAGTCTTAGGAGAGCAGAAGGTAGAATTGCCGGACGGACACGACACTTACTATTCCGACTTCCCCCTGTATGTGAATTATTGTATTCAAGATGTTGATTTACTTCCTAAATTAGACGCTAAAGTTAATGCGATAGACTACTACTTGGCTCTCCAACACTTAGTCCAGTGTGATATACGCACGACACCCTACATTACTAAGATGTTCGCGTGCCTCACGATGGCAGACAAAGAGTGTAACTTCCAGATACCTACTAAGCCACAGTTTGAGCATGAGGATTATGACGGAGCAAACGTCATGGACGTTGAGCCGGGTCTTTACCCCAACGTAGGAATTTTAGACGTTAAAGCGATGTATCATAGTAATGCTTCCCTTCACAATATTTCATGGGACACCCTAGACGAGTCTGATGAGAGGGAGTGTAACTATGAAGACTGTGGTAATGGTACTTACTTTTACAAGGGTAAGAAGGGACTACTTGTCCGACAGATGGACAACATGACTGACCTCAGAAACAAATTCAAGAAGTTAATGAAGACAGACCCAGACAATTATGACCGATGGGACACCATGCAGTACGCGTGTAAGTCTCTGGTCGCTTCGATGTATGGTGTGGCTGGCGACTCCAAGTTTGGGCTTTACCACCCCAAGATTGCTTCGGCTATAACCTACACTTCTAGGGTTACGCTAGACCGACTCAAGGAGGAGGCAGAGAAGGTAGGTTTTTCGGTACTATACGGCCACACTGACAGCGTGTTTTGCACTATCCCTAGTGCCATGTACGGGGAGGAGCAAGTCGTCATAATTAACGAGGAAATGGCACCGATAGAAGTGCAGTTTGAGAAGTGGTGTTCGTCTATGCTTTTAGTGGCTAAAAACAGATACGCCGCGAACGTGGTGTGGACTGATGGGATAGGGCACGAAGATACTCTCTATGTCAAAGGCATAGAAATGAAACAGTCTAGGATGCCTCCTATAATGAAAAGTACCATGACAGAATTGATTCATGGAATACTTGCCAGTATAGAGGAAACAGAGATGAACGAGATTCTTATACCCATTATAGATAAGGTAGTGCAGGGTGATATAGACGATGCTGACCTATGTATGAAGGGGAAACTAACCAGAAACTTGAGTGACTACAAGGTTCTTTCTGGGCCGAGTGCTGGCGCGGCGTGGGCTAACGAATATTTGGGTAAGGGCTACCACGATGGGTCATTCTTCAAAGTCACAATAGATGAGTCGGGGAATTACATAGCCTTTGATGACCCCTCAGAAATAGAGGGCATAGTAAAAATTGGTTATAAGATAATGTGCGAGAGATTTATTATTAATAAGGTAGAGCCTTACTACAAGATGATGGGATGGGATATGCAACCACTTCACAATGCTCTACGGGGATTGGGTTCGCTTGCGTGGTTATAGCACCATATTTATATGCGGGAATGGATAGGTGGATATATGACACGAAGTAGGAAACTAAGCGGTAAAATGACGACCAAGCAATTACAGAAGCAGGTAGAGGAATTGCAGGGAATAGTCAGTGAAATGATTAACGCTATGTCGGGTGACTTGACAAGAATAAACATGGTTCTTTTCGGTATTCTCAAGCAGAACGATTGGTTGGTAGAGTACGACTGTTCCTGTGGACAGCACCTAGTGTTGCCAAAACTAGATTCATTACCTATGGAGACTCACTGTCCGGCTTGTGGTAAGGAGATAGAGGATGAGAACCAGAGTAAACTCTCAGACGTAGTAGCGTGGGACAACGGAGGCGAAGAAGAATGACTACTATCAATTGGGATGATGGCGATGACCATGTGGAAATAATCAGCCTAACAAAAGATGCAGGGGTTAAATATCCAAACGCCGATTATATCCCAACCGAAATGGAATGGTATAGAATAAGGGTTAAAATAAACGGTAAGTATTATGTCGGACATTTGGAGATGAGCGAGTGAAGGCTTCACCTTCACAGTGTGAAGCATCGTCCTATAAACCCGGCGGCGAAATACTAAGAGTCAGTAAGTCCTCTTTAATGACCTATATGATGTGCCCCCGCCAGTTTTGGTGGAGGTATGTCTCTGACGTTCCCTCTCCCCCTCCTTCTGAGGCGGCGATTAGAGGAAGTCTGATACACGCGGCGATGGAGCATGGTATTCTAGGTCAGCCGGAGGATATGGATTACTTCTTACAGGCAGAAGAGTTAGATGAAGACCCCGGCGCACTAGAACTGACAAAACTACTGCACGCTATAGCAACAGACCTTGGGTCTTTCGATGTGGTTGAGGCAGAAGTCAAGCACGAAGTCTACGAAGATTTCAAAACCAAGAAAGGAATAACCCCTATAGTATGGGTCGGAATGATTGACGGCGTTCTTCGTCACCCACAGGGAGGATTGATTCTTGTCGAATTGAAGACAGGAAAAATGAATATGGGGAAACTAGGTAGAACCCGCAAGGAATTGGTGTATTACCGCAGACTATTAGAATTACTAGGGTACGATGAAGTCACTCACTTCCTTTATCTGACCCCGGACTATGAGTTTAAGGAAGGCGACAAATTGCTTGAGGAATATAGGAAGAGAGGCAAGACCATGTGGCTCGGAGAGAAGAATGGCTTTGCTCTAATGGAGCCTGTAATGAACCGTAGTATTAATGCCTTCGCGGAAGGTTTATGTGACACCATAGACAACCTAACACTCCAAGATTACCCTATGAATTGGAACGAGTATTTCTGTCCGATTTGGTGTGATTTTCATTTGAATTGTGAAGCAGAATTAACAGGAGAGACAGAAGCATGGCTACATTAGTAATTTGCACGGCTTGCGGTAAGGATGATGCTTGGGAAGGCTTTGAAGATACCATTAGAGTCACAGGACAGCAAGGAAGTAAACCAGAAAAGGTAACGGTCGCTGGCTGTGCTTGTGGACACCAACAGGAAGTGAAACTAGAATGATAGAGATTAAAGTAGATTGGATAAACGACATAACGTATTCGTGGAGTGATTTTGCTCCACTAATAGTAGGACAAGTAACTATACTTGCTTTGGCTATTTACGCTCTATACAAAACGGCATAGGTGAGATAATGTTGTTGGGTTTTCCTAGAGAGATTGGGTTACGCCGCCGACCTTGTGATTCGCGCGCTGACTTTGACGACTATATTTCTCGCATAAACGGCAAGGCTTCCATTTACACTTCTCTCTTTTCCTTTGAGAGAAGGCACCCTACTAAGGCATGGAAGTTTGACCCAGAGTCAGTCGTGATGGATAGGGCATGGTGGGATTTTGATACCACTGAGGACACTACTCTTGAAGATGTGAAGAAAGACGTTCATACTTTACTGACTAAATTAAATGGAGACATACGTTTGGTGTTCACAGGTAGAGGCTTCCATGTCCACCAGATTTTCACCAAGCCTGTGAAGGGTACAGCAATAGCAAAACACATAAACAGATACCAGACAGAGATGGGTAGGGGGTTAAAGACGCTAGACGGTGTAGGCAACCCTCAGAAACTAACCAGAGTACCAGATACATACAATGTCACGCGTAAGAAGTGGGCTGTTAATGTAGACGCAAAGGCTTTCTTTGAGAACCCTCAAGAGTATAGTATTCCAGAAAAACCAGACGCTTCTCTACACAAACTTGACCCATTTAGGGGGGAGAGAAGAAATTCTGATTTCAACATTCTTACTTGGATTGCTGAAAACCCTGTACGCGAGACACTAATGAACCCTCCCGCTAAGTTTACAGGTGACATAGGTAGCGCGACTGAGGTTCCCCTTCCTCCCTGTCTTGAAAGGGCTATACAGGAAGAAAACCCACGCCATGATGTGCGTGTGGCTCTTGCTACACATATGGCCGACAGCCTACGTTGGTTCGCACCAGCGTCCTCTGTTTCCTATGAGGATAAACAGGTCATTATTGACGAGATAACAGACTTCATGGGTACTCTGGGGTGGAGAGACTACAACAGAGCGACCACGCGCTTCCACGTTAGCACATTGGTTGATTACGAAAACATTCCTTCTGCGGAGTGGTACAGGGCTAGAAACCTATGTACCGGGCCGTGTTGGTTACATGATTAGGGGTGATAATAAATGACGATGACAAAGAAAAAAGTAAGGTGTCCGATGTGCGGAAGCACGAAGGGTTTCATAGAAGTACATGGTTCTTCGGCTTGTCTTAACTGCAAGACGAAGATTGTGTCTTGTTGTGGCGATGATGGTTGTATTATATGACCTATGTAGTAACTTCGGCTTGTGTTGGGCACAAATACCAAGATTGCGTAGCAGTTTGTCCGGTGGATGCGTTTAGAGAAATGGAAACATACTTGGTAATAGACCCCGATGATTGCATAGACTGTAATGCCTGTGTGTCTGAGTGTCCGGTAGATGCAATATTCTATGAAGACGATGTTCCCGATGAAGAGATAGATTGGATTGAAAAGAACGAGGAAGAAGCCGTAGATGCGCCAGTAGCAGAGGGCGACTCTCCTGTCTTAGCAGAAGAGTAAGGAATACTGTTAAATAGAGACAAACTTATCAATAGTTTATGCTAGTGATAGATGATAGAGAGAACGAGAAAGTAGTGAACAAACTCTTAATGAGGCTAGGTGATGCTTCCCAATCCTCACAGGGACAGGCAAAGGTCAAGAGGCTGATTAGTGCGGATTATGTGATAGGTCAGTGGGGAATAGAGGCTAAAGAAATCAACGACCTTTACCGTAGTATAATGGGTAAAGGAAGGGTGGCCCACCAATTACGCGCCCTACAGGAAAATTTTGAGAAGCCATTCCTAGTAGTGTATGGTACTAAACTTAAGCCCTATATTCGTGGCCGTCCTTCGCGTCAGCAGATAGCAATAGAATTGAATAAAATGGAAAAGGTGATTGAAAGATTCAAAATTACTTTCTACCAACGATTCCCTAACGTATGCTACATGGAATTACCCACAATGTCAGCCTTCGTAGATTGGCTAGTCACTAACCACACGCAAATGACTATGGACGGTCAATCTCAAGTGAATAGACTACCAGATTTCGTAAAACAGGCTCACCAAACAGCAACACTAGATGACAGGGTGGCCGCGCTTTCTTCAATAAGAGGAATAACCCCTAAAATTGCTACCGATTTACTAAGCGAATTTGGTAGCCTTCCTAAGATACTAAACAGCCGACAGACTCAGAAAAATTTGATGGAGGTCGAAGGCATAGGCAGAAAAAAAGCAAAGAAACTGCTTTCTCTCCGAGACAAATTCAAAAGTACGGAATGAATTCCGAGCCGGTAGACTTTACCATGTTAGCACTTCTCTTTAGAGTGCAATTTATGTTGTGAAGCACTACGCTGTTTCGTGATGTGTCCTTAGTATCACTTCCCATCTTTCTAGTTACTCTTACCGTTAGAGTATTACCGGGCACATTGACTCCTTCAAGCCTTGCTCGCGGTAAAATGTAGTTTGTGCTTCTGTTTGTGTTGGATTTTATTGTGTTAGAAAAAGAGACTGACTTGCCTGTTTCCTTGCAGGTAACTTTAGTCTCTATAATAGCATCACTGACAGACCTAGAGTCTTTACCATGACTTAACTCACCATAAATTTCTATCTCATCTGAAAGAACATCTGAGGGTACAATAACATCACAGGAAAACGCAGTTTCTATTTTCTTAGCACCTTCTGTAGCGGGAGAACCTTGCGATGGGAATGTATAACCGTCGTCCGTCTTTACGGCGTGACCACTGTCGGGCTTTAGGTCTATTTGCGCGTCCGCTCCCCTCATACCAGCCGCCACCGGAGAAGGTTTACCTTGTCCCAAAATGCTAAACTCTCCTTGCCCACTCATGTTGTCTTTCATCATGTCCATGACTCCGGTAAGGTGCCTCCAAGCACCGCTCTCTATTTGACTAATACTGATTTTATTATTATCTGAAAGATTATCATTATCAGAAGAATCAGCAGAGCCTTGACTAACCCCACCGTCTGTTGGGTCTTGGTCTGCCCAATTGTCTGTATCTAACGTCTGAGTGCTTCCGGGTGTAGTAACAGGTACAGACGGAGGGGGAGCCGTGTGCCCCTGCGTAATACTTTGGTGTGCCCAAGGGTTTCCAAAGTCTGGGAATAAGAAAGATTGCATTTGTCTAGTAGAAAAAGAAGTGTCTCTTTCTAATTTTAATCTAACATTACTTGACCCACCAGCACCTACACCCCACTCTATTTGGTCTATAGTCAAAGTTTCGTTTGACAAACCAAGCCCAGCATCCGTGTATTTGACGTAGGTTCCCGGCCAATAAGACAAGTCTCTGCTTATGTGTATGCGTGGAGCGTACCACAGCGTTCTAGTATCACAAATACCTCTATCTTCTGCTATGTTAGAAAACGTTTTAGCCCCTAATGGGAAAATAGATTTGCTGTTACCTGTGGTAATCCCGTTTAAAGGGCTGTGAGAAGCGTGTATAGTATTAGCATTCTTGAGAATGTTGGCTCCCGCGGGGTCGCCGCACCTGTGCCTCAACAACGCACGACAATAATCAGCGTTAAAGGAAAACACCATCTTTACGTTGCGACTGTCGTAAGAAGTCGGTATAGAAATTTCATGGAATCCATTATATTTTACATCTATAGAAGAATGACCCCTTAGTGTAGCCGCGCTTTTGACCCTAGTGTCAGTAAAACTGTAGTCCAATAACCAAACAGTAAATTGGCAGTTATTGATGTTTGTTCCGCTCTGCCCATTCTTGAGAGAAACGACCATTCTCAAATCTTCTCCCGATGTTTCACTTGAAAAGGGTACACCGTTAGGAATATGGACTACTTGTACTGCATAGGACAGGCTGTTGGCACCGTACCACCAAAAGTTATCATCCCAAGATACTACTCCGCTATCCAAAGCATATCTTTCAGACTGACCGTAACGAGCATAAATGTCTGAGGGAGTCGAGCCTTGGTTTCCGTCCAATGCGTTCACCATACCGGGGAAAAGACAACCACCAGTACCCAATCTAGTCCAGTGATGTACTCGTCGGTTGTGACTACCGCTAGGGGCTTCTGTGGGGGCACTACTTTGCATGGCTCTGTATGGGTCAGAAAGATAACCATACCTACCACTATCAGTCATAATATCATCAACGTTTGCTTCTTGGATGACTACAGTTTCTACTTTTAATTTGCTTTCTTTGAGAGTATTGTATTCCTGTCTAGCAACAGTCAAAGCCTCTAAATGATTTGTTATGTTAGGAAAATCTAAAATTTTCCATTTTGTTTCATTATTTGTAGAAGTAGATGGGTAGTCTACGAAAGCCATTGAGTTATTGTAGTAGACTCTAACGTTGGTGATGTTACTACTCACAGCAGTTTCCATGTTGCTAATAGATACGTTACTTCTGTCCAAAGTAAGACCGCTATTATATTTGGGTCTGAAATCTACTCTACCATCTCTACCCATTAGGTAAGCGAAAGTTTGGTGGGTGTTACTGGCATTACCATAACCAGAATTTTTCTGTGTTCCCTTAACTATACTGAGTAAACTTTTTCCTGTTGCGTCAAAAATACTACCAAAAGAATCATTGTTAGAAGTACCTCCGTCTGTTGTCATTTTCTTAGTAATGGGTACGTTGTTAATATCTATTGGTGTGGCTAGATTATTAGATGGCAACCAAGTGTCCATAAGTGCCGCGTTCCATAGGACTCTAAATTTATCACTATCGTAATAAGTACCTATATTGGTAGATTTAACGTTACCTTGCGTGTGCATCATTAATCTCAAAAGATATTCTGGTGAAATAGATGACAAGGCATATACTTGGTTAAAACTCTGTGGGTTAATTTCTGTTTTGGCACAAACGCTATCTAAGTTTGTCTGAGAATGAGCCTCTGAGTACAACCTTTGCATCTCTTTTTCTATTTCCGATGCCCTTTTTAAGTATCTGTTGCCTGTGGCAGTATCGCCGTTAATCCAACCTTCTATTGTAATTTCATCATCCCAAGTAAAACCACCACTATACAAAAACAAATCAGCCTCTAAGTAAGGAGATACGTTTGCATTAGTAACTATCTCTACCTTAGTACCGTTTGCTGTAGCCGTTATGTTGCTCGCAGTAAGATTGATAACCTTTGCTAACACCGCCGCAGTATTAGTATCAGAAGGAGTAACTGTTTGGTTATCTACATCTACAGTAATATCAACAATATAGTGAGGAGCCACAGGAGAAGCGAAGCCGGAACCGGTGTCTACTGCTCCGGGTGTACCGCTACTTCTTAATAGGTAAACAGGGGATGGATATGCAATACCACTATCTCTTGAAGGGTCTGGTTGTGGTATTCCTATTGCTATGTAGTCATTACTGGAACCAGAAGTGGGTCTTGTTGTATTGGCGGCAGAAACGTGTGACGTAGTTACGTCGCTAATAGTTACGGTCGCCATAGAGCGTGTTGCCGCCTCTCTCAAAGACCCGTCCACATCTTCAAAGACAATCTCAGACTCATTACTCATATCTATACTAGAAGCGGGAGTAAGGAATAGATTTCCTAACTGAACAGGAATAACCATCGTATCTCCCGTAGCCCAATCTGTAGTATGGGTTGATTTATCGGTTGCTACGTTGTAAATAGTCACGCTTGCCTCGCTTGGGATAGAATTTACTCTGTAATATGCTCCGGTTCTGTCATTTCTAATTGTCATACCGGGCTTTATGCCCCAAGTTTGAAACGCAGTAGCCTGTGTATCATTCTGTACGAAATTCAAAGTGTCAATCGCCGCGCCCGCACTTATACCAGTAACAACGCCCGCTCTTTCTGTAGAGTTTTTGTGTTTCCAACAGAAATAAAATTCAGAAGCATCGTCTTGTACCGAACCTCCGGTATCTTTCTTCGCTTGGACTCTTCCTACTCCTTCGTTGTCAAAATTACTCACATCTTCTACAATTAATGCACAATGTCCTACCTTTACCATTTCTACTACTTTGGTACTTTCATGCTTAAGTTTAGTAGCATGAGGATGACTACCAAATTCTGGGCCGGTGTTTGCTGTAGAAGCAACCGCTTCTGCATAATAATTGTCAATCAATGCTGGATAGCCCTGTATGGTTGCTACATAGTCCTCTAACTGTGTACTGCCTCCGGCATCTTGCCCTACCCTTCCGTGATTGGCTCCCGTATTAAGATTAAAGAACGGTGCAGAATCAATAATCAAAAAGGCTCCCCCCTTGTTATGCCAATCTTGGTACTTAGTAGCCTCTTTAGAAGAACCAGTAGTAGGTGCAAACATAGCACTACCTACCGCACCACTGGTACCACTGACCCATGCGGTATCAATGTAAACATCATTACTACTTACTAGCGTAACTTGAGCCATACCATTAACTGCCGATTTATTGGTGTTAAAGATATAGATATAATCTCCTTGAGTGCAACCATGACCTGCTAGAGTAAAGGAAATAGCAGAACCACCACTAGCACTTTGTAGAGTTACGTCTTTTGCCCCGTTAAAATCCACCGGGCGTGAGAAAGGTTCGCCCGTACTTGGGTCAGAAGTGGAGTCAATATTCCATAGGTTCACATCTTCTCCAAATTTCAAATCTGAAAACTTATCAATATTTCCATCTATGTCTTTTTGCCCCACATAAAAAAGACTTACTCCGTAATTTTCTGCAAGAGGATATTCTAAACCAAAGTCTTTCTTTCTTGCTCCACCGTCAGCGTCAGCCTTACCATTATTTCTCATGTCTGCCCAATTCAACCAAATATGTTTGTAGTCGTCTTCTATCTTCACAATGTTTATTGTAGCACCAGACTTAGCCATAGTTTTTGATACAAAGTCGCAACCTATTAGGTAATAGGTACCGCTTACTGCTTTTATACCCCTAAAAATAATTTTTTGGTAAGTACCAGCAGTATTACTAATTTCTGCTATACCAGATTTATGTGAATACCCATTGAGAGCATCATAAACGTTTTTTGAAATTGTCACAGTGGTATCTCCTTTTGTAATATTTCCAGATGTACCTACTCTTCCAGAAACTACAGGAACTTTTCTAATTTTACCGAAATGATATTGGAACCAAAGTGAATGAGGAAGGTCACGCATCCATACAGAATGGAGAGTTTTGTATTGCGGTTTAGTTTCAGTTATAGGAGTTACTTTTCCAGAATCCTTAGACCATTCTAACCTGTCAGAGCCACGCAGAGGACGACTACCTCTAATAATATATTTCTTACTGGTACCAGAATGTGTAGCAACCGCTTGGGTTACGAATTTTGCACTACTGCTGGTACCATCTTCGTCTTCTCCTACTGCTATTATCCAAGTTTTGTCTTCAAAGGCGGTACCGGCAGGGCTATCCCCAGAGTTTTGTATTACATCACCATGTCTAACTTTAGAAACTGCTGTAGCCCCCCCAGTTATAGTGCAAGTACGACTTCCGGCTACTGTAGTGATAGTCAATGTGTCTTCGTAATAATACGCCGCCGCCACGCTATCATAAGTCCAAGTTTCTCCCGTACCACCACCAATTTCAGAAACATAATCTGTAAATGTTCTGACCCAAAATATTTCATGGCTGTCTGCTTGCGAAATATTGCTATAGTCTCCCCCATTGTAAGTAGATGCAGTATAATCAGTACCACCATACACACTTCTATTGGAGTTAAAATAACTGCGGGATGATACTATTTCTCTGACAGTATGAACAGCACCGTCACCATAAACGCCCTCTTTGTTTACTACAAATGTATCGCCGGGTAGTAGGTTGGGGTTATTATCAAAAACAAATACCGCATTTGTAAAGTCTTGCACATCATTTGACTTAGGATAATTTAAGTCTGTATTGTACCAATCACCAGAAGCATAATAGTCAGAGAATGGGAATATTTCTCCCATGTATTTTGTTATCATAAGAATTTTACTGGAAGCATCATGCACAAAGGGAACGTCACCCTGTGCAAAATAAAGAGACTTTGTAGTAACGGAGTGTGGGCTTTTATTGGTAAAGTTATGGCTAAGAGAATCCTGTAGAGAAACCGTATCAGAAGCAGAAAAACCATGTGCTGTTGGGAATGTCACAGCAGTACGAGTAACTGGTGAACCTGTGTCATTTAGAACAATCTCCCAAAAACCCACAGTGCCCTTACCGTCATAATCATCTTCTAGGTTGTTAGGCCCGTAAGTGTCTTCGTTGTTATACATCTGGATAGGATGCCCAGAACCTAACTGCATTCTTTGGTCGCTTAACTCAGCGTACCCATCATCAACATCAAACCCTAATTTATGATTTAACATTTTTAATTTTCTTGTTCCAAAACTCATTAAATTTCTATACCCGTCTGCATCAGTAAGCCAGTAAGCAATAGTTTCATTTTCATCATTACCCAAAGATTTCTGCCCTACTTCCCAAGAAGGTATTTGTTTGTCGAGAAGTGATAACCTGTCCATAAACTGTAGGTGTAGCATTCTACTCTCCTTATGTTGCTTGATTTTCATAAAGGTTAGTGGCCCCCTCCATACGGGTCGGTCTGCCCTCCTTTCATTATAGGAAGCAAATAAAAGCAATTCCCAATCGTTAGAATCCATCATTACATTTTTCAAATGGTGATAATAACTACTACTTTGATTTCCATAAGTTTGTGTATTACTTTCATATTGAGAATCATCTATAATTCTCAAATCCACATTAGAAATACCGTTGGTAGTCATTTCTACACGCAAATGATTTAGTGGGACTTCATTTGTATCAATATGTAAAGCGTCTGTCAAGTAATGGACAAGACCGACCCTATCAAGCATCAAATATTGTGAAGTATAAGCGGGTTCAAAAGCGGAACCCACCCCATCATCTCTCTGTCCAGAAGTAAAAGTCTTTGGTCGAAGGTACATCTCCCACCCATACATCTCATCAGCATCTAAATTGCCGGCTAAATTAAATGTCTGGGATTTGTCTTCGTTACCATTAATAAAAACTCTATATGTTCCGGCTGTATAGTTAATAACAAAATCAACATCAATCCAAGCATCATCATTTGTAAATGTCAGCGCGGTGTCGTTGTTCAGATACTTGGCTCCGTAAAAATCATAGTCTATCAGAGAATTATTGTATAAGTCAAGAGTATAAGCAATCTCTGGTGTACCAGAATGTCCTGTTTCTGCTTCCAAAGTAGATGCGGGGGCTGGGAACCCTACCTTGAATTGAAGTGTAGGATGAATATGTCCTTTATTAGTTGAAGCGTCAATGGGGTGAGCAAAATTTTGGTCGCTAAAAGACCTAATAGCCACCCTTGCATGAAAAACATCATTATCTAATTGACTGTTTAAAGAACCGTCATAGGCTATAGTAGGTTTAGTATCTGATGTATTATACGCATCACGAACAGAGTGAATACAAAGGAAAGGCTGACCGGATGGGCTTTTTAGAGGGGCAAAAATATTCTTAGGAGTATCATTTCCTCCATGTAGTAATGTTTCGCCCATCCAACAACCAATAAGATTTACCCTTTGGCTGAAAGCAGACGCAGACGCGCTTATGAAATCGCCAGCGGTTCTGTTTTCAAAAGCAGTACCATCGGGGTCGCCCATTGTTTTTCTGCCGTAAGTAGAATCGTTATCACTAATAGGAACAAGATAACCGTCTGTAGTTTTGAAACCATTAGAAAAACGATGTATGCCAGTACCAGAAGCGTTGAATTTTTGTTTGGTTGCATTAGAAAGTGAATCGGGATATTGTAATTGGGCACGACCCTCATATTCATTCATATTTTGTCTTGCATCATCAAGACTCAACCATTCATAGACTCCCTTGTTTTTCAAGTATGCGTTTTCTGCTATAGAGAAAAAATTACTACCTACACTTCGGTATCTGTCGGGAAGTGCCCACCTAAAACGAGGGTTAAGCGGTGCCTCTCCATTCATTGGATTTCCATAGTGCGTTTTAGTATGGTCATAAGCGACCGTTTTATTTGGCTCATTGGTATCTACGGGTATGGCTCTCGCTCCGGTAAAATCGTCATAGTAACCCGTAAGCCAAGCACCATACTGCGTATCTATCTTTCTAACCATTCACTCACCGGAGGACTATACCTCTGCTTGACGCTCCCATCTCTATTGCGTTTAGAATTTCTTCCGCCGCTTCTTGTGTAGTCATACCATTGAAATTATTTGTCTGTATGACTTCCGTGTTGGCTATGAAATTCTCCACACCCGTTTGTTGTACCTGCTTTACTAAGTCACCGGTGACTTGTCCAGCCTTGAAACCAAAGAATAACTCCTCTCTTGCCCCAGCAAACTCTCTAATCTGCTCTGTCGCTTCATCTAATCCTAAATCTAAAAACATAGCGTCTTGTTCTGCTGTTGCCGCCACCATAGCCTTTTCCAATTCGTCTGACATAGCCATAGCATTTGCTGTCATATCTTCAAGTTGTTCATCCATACTAGACATTGAAGGCAACATTCTTTCAATAGCCATAGAAATACCTACAAATACTGCTCCTACTAGACTTGCTACAAATAATTTTCTAAGGGCACCAACAAGGAATAACGCCGCGTTACCTGTACCTCTCATAGCACTACCCCAAAGAGTCGTACTTACAATATTTTTGTCTGTAATTTTCTTATTTGCATCTGCCATCATGGCTTGGTTCATTATCATTCCAGTAGAGAACATAGCCTCTGCTCCCATAAATGCCATAGATAAACCCATCATTATCATCGAAAGTCTCATGGCTTCTGCTTCACTTTCTATACCGGGTAATTTATCACCAAACGCCATAACAGCCATTTCAGCCATCATCATAACTGCCCCTACTTGCATCATAGCCATGCTCATTCTCATAGAGGCTAAAGCATTATTTTTCTTTAGGTTTGTGTTTTGCTCTATAACTTCACCATCTAATTTAAGTGCTTGTATGTGCATAACTAATCTATCTGTCTCTTGGTCGTAAGAAATCACTAACTGCTTTGAGTGTTGTTTTCTCATTTGAATCAAGAGAATGTCTTCATCCATTTGCGTATTATGAATGTCTATGGCCGCGTTTAACCGGGTTTTGGCGGCGGATTCTTGCCTTGTCGCATTTGTAAGAGCCTTTGACCCAGCCGCCCCCGCTATAACTCTCTCCTTGTCTGCGATAAAACTCTTTTTTTGTAGCATAAGAAGCCTATCTCTAACCACACCCTCTGGGAGTAAAGACAAATACCGAGTTTTATTGTTTGCTACTGCGTCTTTGTCTAACATTTTTAAGTGTAATTTATGTTGAATGGTGTCATCTAATTCTGCTTGGTATCTTTGTTCTGCTGTAGTTGCTTCTGCAACCGCTTTCTTTCTAAAGAGGGATTGGGTCATATCAAGATTTAACACTTCCTTTTTAGCGGTTGTTTCTTTGCTCGCACCCATTTCTGCCGCGCTTGCCGCCCTTCTTTCTGCTACGCTTTTAGCCAAATTAGAACCAGTTAGCGCACGCATTATCATCAATTGCGTCATAAGGGCTACGTTCATAGCCTTAATATTAATATAACCAGAAAAGAAAGGGGCTATGGTACTAGATATGACTTCTTGTATTGCCAAGACCTTACTCATAGAGTCGCCTAGAAAATTAAATTCATCCAATATAGATACTATACCTTGTTTCCACATCATGGTGTATCTTAATGCCTCTACTTGACCGGGAATAAAGTGGTCGCCTATCTCAGCGTTTAGTTTCTCTATACGCTCACGATAAATGTCCATCATTATAGCATTACTTTGAGTTAATTCCTCAAGGAAACCCATAGCGTTTCCGAATTCATCCATTACGGGGGCGGTTTCTTGTAATGCTTCTTGATTTAGAGAAAGTACACGGTCATATCCCTCTGCTAATTTGATGAAACGAACATAGTGTCTATTACCTGCAATCATCTGGGCAGTATGTTGCTTCTGCCCACTGTTCATTCTATCCCATAATGGCATTAAGTCCGCAAGTATCTCGCTCATCTTTCTCAAGGAGCCGTCAGCGTTTGTCGTGGAAACACCCAATGCCTCAATAGCAGAGGCCGCGCCGCCAGTATCAGCACCAAGCCGAGCGTAAATCATTCTCAAGGCTCTACCGGCCTTTCCTTGTTCTTCACCAGACTCTATCAACGTGGCTGACATAGCCGCCATAAACCCAATTTCCTCACCAGTCAAATGTGCTTGTGAGGCAAACTCGTTCATTACACCTGTAATTTTAGACAATGTGGCCGCGCTGTGGTCTTCGACAGAGTTTAGTTGGTTGAGTGTAGTAGACATTTCTCTTAACACTAATGCTCTTTTTGTATTAGCGTCTAGGTTGTCATAAGTCTCTTTATTGACATTACGGAATAGGAATTGGGTCTGCTGTTGTAGGTTAATGAGTTTAATCATAGCATCTTCTGGTAGCATATCACCCATAAGACCGAAAGCAAGCGCGGCCTGTGTCGCCTCTGGAATAACATCTTGTCCCATCACAGCAGATAATTGAGCCATTCTAGCACCGGCATCCAGCGAAGCAGAAGCAGAGAATCCAAACTGCATACCTACTGCTTGAACAGCCTCAGTCAATTCTTCTGCTTGGGGTAAAGCAGTATCAATAAATTTCTCAAATTGTATCTCGGCTTTCTCTATTTCATAGGATAGAGGAACAGTAGCATCTACAATTTTGTCCATCTGTTCTGTAACCATAGCCCCGGCTTCTTCTATACCGCTTAAACCGTCTATAATCATCGCTTGAAATGTGGTCATTGTGGCCGCTGTATCTTTTAGCATTTCTTGGCTCTGGAAGGTACCAACAACGTCGAAGAAAACCCTAGAGGCACCGGCCCTAAGCACGACCATTAAAACGCCGCAGAGAGCGATTAAAATAGGGTTGAAAATACCCATCTCAATAATTGTTATCAATCTTCATCCACTCCGACTTCCCGTACAGGCATCCCTGCTTTCTCTACGGCACTAAAGAAGTCGTCACTGTTGGATAAATGTTTGTTGTTTTTTCGTGCTTCTCTACGCTGATTTCTGCGGGCTACCGCTCCTTTAGCATCACTAGCCTTAGCACCAGATTTCTTAGCGTCCCGCGTTGCTTCATTAATTTGCTCATTAATTTCTCTTGCTATCTCTAAGTCTAACTGCATACGGTCAAAACCGTCTTCACAGTCATACTTGTCCCACAAATCTGAGGGTAAAACCCCCTTGAATGCCATGCAGAGAGAGGGGGCTACTCTTGCGAATGCTCCAAAGGGAGGGCACCATCCTCCTCATCTCCCCTTATCCAGCCTAGCACCAGCATTAACTCTGGTGTAGTTAGAGAATCATAATCAAAGTTTTCTGGTTCTATAACGCAATTGGGTAGCCAAGCCTCTACTTGAGCCTCTATTCCTCCACCTGCTTCGTCCAAAGCATCAGCAAAAGCCTCATGTTGCTCCATAGTCCATTCTGACGGATTTCCATTATCTCTAAATTTTCTAAAGATTCTTGCTTGTATAGCCTCAATCTTTAGTTTCGTTCGACCAGACGCTTGCTTTACGCGTATCTTTGTTCCGTCATCTAATTCAATTTCTTTTTCCTTTACTGGCATATTTCTTCACTCTCTCTCTCTTCTCGTTCATTGGTTTCGCTTCTCTCAATAGACGTATTGACCCGTCTTCTTGATGTTCCCATACACCTATGGTGTTTGTAAAGGTTTTGGTGGCACCTGCTCTGGGCATAATAACTTTACTCGTTAAAATTACTCTTCTTTCTTGGAAGATTTCTTCTTAGCAACCTTCTTAGGCTCCATGACGTTACCGTCTGCATCCAATACTATTGATTCTTTGGTTGTTATTGTTGGCATCCTTAATCACCTTATGCGCTGTAAGCCGTGTTCTGGATAGCACCGCTACCAGCAGTACCCAACAAGACAGCCTGTATTGCCTTGTTCGCTCCACCCTGTGAAGCATCGTAGAAGCACTGGAAGTTTACGCTCATTCTGTTTGGGTCACGACCGCTGACAGAAGCCTCTGGTGCCTCAAATCGCACGTTGTAAAACTCAATCTCAAGGTGTTCCGTACCTGCCTCGTTCTTGAATTTAAGTCTCATCGAGTCATTACCGTCATTCTGTTGTAGAGCAAACACCGAAGAACTTGTCAAGTTAGCGTAAGTAGGCTCGCTTGTAGTGCTTGTATGAATAACCTCGTTAAACTCAAGGCTTCCGGTAATCTCCCTAGTCCTTGTTGGAGGAGCGCGGGTGAAAGACCTGTTTCCTACAGCGTAAGCCGAATCGTTGTCCCTGTTGATGTTTATGTCGAAGGAAATCTGCTGAACCTTGATAGTCTTGCTGGCGTTGTTAGCAAAGTAAACCTCTGCGTCAGCGAAGTGAAGTGCGTCCACGTTAAGTCCAGCGAAGTCCACATCGGTTCGTAGGGTGTTTGGAGACTCTTCGTTCTTGCCGACCCAATCAACGGAAGCCATAACGTACTCGTTTAGGTTTGCACTAATGGATAGTTTCGTAGCGACCATACCTGTGAAGGTGTGTTCCTTAGCCTCACGACCGACCCTCATGGTAAAGGATGGGTAAGCGTGCGTGCTTAGGGTTGGCTCATTGAAAACGTGTTCGTAAGCAGAAGAACCTAGTGCTAGAGTTAGGGTAGGAGAGCCACCAAGCCCGGTAGCCCTACCGTCCATATCTGTTTGCATATTGGCGGCGTTTACAGCAGTATCAAGGGCTGGCGTTCCTACAAGAGCCTTGCCGGGGTTTACTATTACTGCCGATGAATAACCGCTACCTGCGGTTGTTACGGCTACCACCGCGTTCTCGCCTGTGCTGGAACCACCCTTAACAGCAAAGTGGTATGTACCTGCGGTACCTCCGGTACCTGCGGCGTTTACTGTGGCCGTTCTTAGACACTTAGTCCCTATCTCCTCAACAGGGAGGAAAGCGTAAAGCACCTTGCCCATGAAGTCATCGGGCTGGATTGCGAAGTTTATTGTTCCCTCACCATACTGAGTGTTGGTAACTGCCTTAGATGCAACCTGTCGGCTCATGTCAGAGCGAGTAAGTAACTCAAAGGTCTGCTTCATTGACTCGTCATCTACCTCACCATATGTGACCTTGTTGGTATTTGCTGAAACAGTAACAGTCTGGGTTGCGCTGGAACCACCATCTAAGGGAGTAGTACCACCAGAAAAGGTAAAAGTGATAGTATCACCGGAAGAAAAGCCCTGTCCTCCATCCACCACTTCATATCCGTTTACTTGTCCACTACCATTAGTGGTGACAGTACCAGAAGCACCGAAACCTTCACCTGTAGCACCCTTAGCCGTCCAATTCCCGTTCTTGTTATTCCCATAACCAGAACCAGCCGCGTCTACTGCAACCGCCGTTATCGTACCGGGTTCGACCCCGTAAGAATCTTCTTTCTCTATTGAAACATATCTATTTAGCCATTCGACACCCATTGGTAGACCTCTATAGTTCGCACTAAGACACTAATGACACTTAAACTTATTGGCGTTTTCTCTATCTACGGGTCATTTTGATGCGTCTTTTATAAGTTAGTGTCAATTGGTGAGTGCAAGTAATTTCATCGTCATCCACCCTAGTATCTAGTTTGCATTCGTGGCTTTCTAGGCTGTCCGTAGTACCGCTCAGTCCTGTACTTGTGTATAATTCATCGAAAATTTCTCCCAGAATGTTTAGGGCCAGTAAGTATGCGTTTTGGTACGTTGTTCCCTTGGTAGTAACGAAGATTTCTGCACTGTAAACTTGGTCTATAGCAGAGCCTCCCAACGCTGTGAATTCTGGGGAGGCAATATCCTCCACATAAATGTGAATCGAAGGTGTTTGCATGGTTCTTAGGCTGGACGGGGAAATGTCGTAGGCAAAAACTATGTTTGCATCATCTACTTGGGTCTTTAGGTAAGGTCTATTAGAGTCTTTTAGATGTTGTATGATAGAAAGAGCCATCCTAACGTGTATATCCTGTGCAAAGTCGGCACCCATCAATTCTTTAGGGCCAAAAGAACCGAATTTTGAGTAGTAAACGCTATGCCACTTGATTGAACCACTGGTATTACCGAAGGAAACCACATTATCGGACGTTGAAGCACCCGTTAGGCTCTTGAAATCGTCCACAGCGTCATCATTTTCCTCTATCTCGTATCTGTAGCACCTAGCAGAGCCATCTGACGCTAGTGTTAGGCGAATCATTATAGGGACAGCCTCACTACCAGACACATTTAAGTCTAAGTCACTGAATGTGACTGTGCTGGCACCCACTATTTTTAATCCTGTGGTAGTGCCATCTGATTTGACCTCTATTTTATGTGAGCCGTTTGATAGTTTTAGTAAAACTGCGTCATCATCCGGCGCAGTAGTGTAAGAAAAGCACGCCAATAGTGTCATATCGTTGTCTTCTGCGGCGGGTGTAATAGACCATGTACCATTAGTAATAACCCAATCACCACCATTAGCAGAACCACTACCGCCAGCCCAAACATCTTCTCCTGTTGTGGCTACTGATGGGTCTGACCCTCTCATACGCGCATTCCAATATTGGCTTTTTGTTGCTATTGCCATATCAACCACGCTCCCAAGGGCACCTAGCATTAGCCTCTAGTAATGCTTGCTTAATTGCATCTGGTAATTCATCCTTTAAATCTTGTATAGTTTTTTCTATTGTTTTATTCAAGAAATCATTCTCTGGAATACCCTTAGTGATTCTTTTATTTCCTCTTGGGAAACTTATGTTATGGGAACCTGCGCCCCAATTACCAGCAAAGTAAAACCCCCTCTTTAGAATAGCATCGCTTACCGCACGACCTTGCCACCTAAACTTGGGTTCTGTTCCCTTACCTACAGGAACAGAGTCTTTTGTACCGGTAAGTGCCATCTGAGCAAAATTTAAAGGTT
>VTLG01014960.1_pt1 | contig 20274 bp, 31 predicted proteins | sample 4694571 | NCBI WGS metagenome assembly VTLG01 (sample SAMN12604809, study PRJNA352737) | marine metagenome | biome: ENVO:00000447; feature: ENVO:00000209|ENVO:00000569|ENVO:01000036; material: ENVO:00002151; isolation source: viral sequences binned using virsorter ... | reverse complement strand
GGTCAGTTTATCTTGGAAAAGAAAAAGGCACAGTTAAAACTGAAGGTATATACATCAACGCTAAAGCGTTGGAATCAGATGACGGGAACGGATTTTTTGGTCAAATTAATCCACAAAAAATAGAGAATGTTTCTAGTTCACAAGGTCTGTTTTAAATTATTTACAAAAGGCATATGTTTTAAACTATGCCTTATATTAAAAAAATGACACCAGTAAAAAAGTCTATTTTAAAGTTACGAAAACTTAAACAAATTAGACGTAAAAACCTTGAAAAGAATTTTTTAGAAATTCAAATGAAAGGTATGGATCATTATGTTTTTATAAAAGAAAATGGTAAGGCTCAAGTAGTATATGAAGAGGGTCGTTGGGTTAAAGAACATATAAGAACTGCCATACTTAAATTTAACTATGAAATCGATAAGATTGATAAATTATTAATTAGAGATTTTACTGATGAAGAACTTAAGGAATACGAAAAAACTTCTTTATTGGATTAGTATGTTTTCTTTTTTCTTTTCTCATTTCTACTACAACACGATTAGCTTCTAGTTCTATAAGTCTGTTAAGTAATGAAGCCATAAAAATATCTTGATCAAATTTTTTTCTAACCATATGTGTGCAATATCTTTTTACATTGTCTATATCATTAGCCTTCATAATCTCTCTACATTGCATTTCAATTTCTAATTCCAACTCTGGAGGTGCTGGTTCTATGTCAATGTTGAGGAATTTAGTAATTTTCATGTTGAAGGAAAAAGCTGTTGTTCAAGAATTTCAACTGCCTTATCATCTAACGTATTTGTAGTTTGTTTTGCGATTGATTTTAATAAATCAATTACTAACCTTTTAACAGCAGTTGTTGTTAAAAAAGTCATTAAAATTGGTTTTAGAATTTTGTACATAAAAAAAAGATATATGTTCTTACCCAAACATACCAAAGATTAGTCCTTTTGACCTTCCATGCGACTTACGGCTCTTTCTAATCTATTTATTCGACTAAACAATTCAACAATATCTCTATCTCTTCTATTACTTATGTTCGATAAAACCATAACAAAGGCCGTAGCTGCTGCTCCTATTAAGGCTGCATATATCTCAGGCATGAATTTAAGCTATAGTTATGTTTAGTATGCCTAAAATTTTGTCTCATGGTTGAAGAAAAGAAAAAAAATGCCTTTCAAAAACTTAAGGAAGGTTTGGATGACAAAGAAGAGCAACTAGCAATTATTAGTCTTTTTGTCAGATTAGGTGTTGTTGTATGGAGTGGATTCATAGTAACTCTGAATTATATTTCGATCCCAGGGTACAGTTCAGAACCCAAAGATATAACTTTTCCTGCAAGTTTGCTTACAGGTGCATTAGCAACATTCGGTTTAGAGGGATCAAAGAAACGTAGTGAGAAAGACAGTAAAGTTGCAGAAAATCAAGGTATGGTGCAGACTATAAGGGTAATAACACCTATTAAAATAGAAGGTGCTGAAGTAATCGACCCAAAAACTAAAAAATGAAAAAGCTACTTCCAATATTATTACTAACAACAACCCCTGCCTTTGCTGACATAAAACAGGAGTTTGTTACCTCTGCACAAATTACAGTTGATATGCCTTATGTCGTAACAAATAAGGTAGGAACTACATATAGTCTTAGCGGAAATAATATTACACCATCTGTAACTGTAGGAGATACCACAACATCAGGAAAAATTGGTGGGATCAATGTTGGCTCGTTAACTAATGGCGTTCCAGCAATGATTCAAACAGACACTACAGTAACAACATCGGGATCGGCTTTCAGTAAAACAGAATCCGTAATAATGGGTGACGCTACACCATCTACCGTCACCCCTTCCAGTGGAATAGCAGCTTTACCAGTATTAAGTGGACAAACTACTGTTGGATCAGGTGGTACTGCTGGAAGCCTCGCACTAACGTCATTGAGTTCTGGTATTCATACTTGCACGGCTGGAGGCAGTGGTACTAGCTGTATTGGGTCTACTAAAGTGACAATCACAATAGATTGAGTAGACTTTGGCTGCTAGTTTTATTACTATTACCAGTAAGAGCCTTTGCTGTTCCTGTAGTTCCGCAGTTTCGTACAGGAAGCTCTACAACATCTAGCACATCTGAATCAATAATTAATGAAACAATCACGAGCCATCAATATCGGACAGGATACTCATACTCAGCATCAGGACATAATATCAAATCTGAAACAGGATATATCAACCCTACTTCTACGACTACGGATCAACAAACAGTCGGGGGAGTGAATTTTAATTGGACTTCTCCAAACTTAGAAGCTATACCTCGCTGGGGAATTGTAAACGATGGGGCAGCTTTCTCGCTCCAAGAAACGTTGATAACTCCAGGGTTAGACACAACAACAACCATAACTCGTCAAATAACTACAAGCACAACCACAGAAACTACAACTACATTTGGGCAATAGCTTTATTCCTTTGTCCTGTCAAAACCCTTGCAAACACTACAGTGGCCTCGCCAAGTAGTAATGCACAAGGGGTCGTTAACAACAATGCCACGATGATCACGCCATCATCTATGCCATCTTACAAAATGAGTCAGGGCATAGTTTGTGCTTCTCCTAGCCTTACAATTACTCCATATATAACTGATAGTTGGTCTTTCGCACTGCCAAGAGAAACTGTTACTAAAACACCAATTTACGATGAAGATACTGGAGAGATAAAATATTATTCAGAAATACCTAGATTTGAAAAAGATAATTTTAATTTAAATTATGGAATATCTGCTCAGTTCAATATTCCATTAGGAAAGTCACCAGCACTTTGTCATGAAGCAACAGCAGTAAATATTGAAGCTCAAAGATTACTTATAAAGAAAACTAAAATGGAAATCAGCCTCTATCGTTTAGAACAATGTGCAAAACAGGCGAAATTAGGTGTTACCTTCAAACCTAATACTCCTAGTGCTGTTACCTGCGAAGATATTGTTGTTAATATTCCTCCCAATCAAGTTATCCCACATACTCACAAATTAAAATAGACAAGCTACGGGTGTTCACTTGTCTAAAAACAACTAACTTTAGCAGAAATTAGTTGTAGAGGTTGAGTCCATCAACCATATTTATTTTACTTGTTTTTCTTCTTTTTGGTCAACTTTGTTACGGCTTGCTTAACTATTGGGCGGACAAGCTGAAGTACCAATGGTGCAGAAGCACCAACCAAAGCAAGGCTAAAAACCCCAACAAACTGTGGAGCAGACGGAATGTATTGGTCTTTCCACTCAACTGCTTCATAGAGAGTTATGCACTCACTTCCATCTTGCCCTCTTTCATGTCCAATAACACGTTCTAACTTTTTATCGTTACGAAAGTCTCCTACTCTTTGGTCATTTTTTCCAGGACAGGGAGAAAAAGGTGGTGGGGGATCTGGAGGTAAGTCAGGAATCTTTGGCTGCTCTGTTTCTGGTAAGGGCGGTGGTTCATTATTGATAAGCGGTTCTTCTGTAATGACAAGATTCTCAGGTGTATAGTCAAGAGGTACAAAACTAGGAAACGGAAAATCACACGTTGTAAATACACCATTTGGATCTTCCAATAATAAATTATGATTACCAGTATTTTTTATATCACGATGTTGATAGGTACAACCAGGAACATCAATATCTGGCGGTTTTGCTATTTGTAAATAATGAGGATTATACGGCTCTGGAACGTCTGGAATGTATATTTCAGCAATACTTATATCAGGTATTTCAATCGTAGGCATCTCTTCTTTTATAAACTTCTACATATGAGTCGCATTTAGGACATGAAAAGTTACTAACCATTGAATATTCTTGATATAGAACGTGTTGAAAATCCTCTTCTATGTCGGCATCAGCACCCCAAATAAGTTCTGTATTACAATGCCAACAGTTCAAATTCCTAATCCTTTTGGTGGTACTGGTAAAGATGGGCCAGTAAGATCAGGTAATTCTTTCTCTAATACTTTAGGCATCATGCCTTGAACATTTCCAAGAATTTCGTTCATAACTCTTGATTTAAACTGTTCTGAGGTTACATACTTGTAACCAAAGTACGCTCCACCACTCATGGAAGCTACCATAAGAAAAGAAACAATACTTAAGACGTTAGCAATTTTTTGAAACATGATTCTTCAACAACATCTCCTTTGCCTGTATCCCGCCCTCAATCATCAAAATAGTTTTGGTTTCTTCTTCTAAAACTCTTTGAGCTTGATCTTTGTTTTTAACGTGTTTTGCAAGTTCTTCTTTCCATTGAAGTAATTGCTTTTCAATAATTGGCTTCATAACAATCTTTTATTAATAATATACTCTAATTATAAAAAGAAACCAGCATATGCTTCAGCAGGGTCATATTCAGTTGTGCTACCACCATTACAAATAAACTTACAAGCAGAAGTTGTTTTTAACTGGAGCGTATCACCACTAGAACTTCTTGCGTCAACGTTCATTGAAACCGCTGTATGGTCACTATCATAGCTAGTACCATTAGATGTAACCATGTAATCGTCACTTGCTAAGTTACTTGAGAAATTAACAGTAAATACACCTGTTGCATTATCAGTAATTGATGAAACATTGTAGTCATCTACGATAAAAATTGTAGATACACAATTAAACGTAACCCAGGCTTGTACAGGACTTGCTATTACAGCAGAATTATTAACTTTTAACGTACCAGTGATATTCACACCATCGGATAAAGTTTCAAACTTTTTATTGTTGTCATAGTAGAGTTCAACTTGGGCATCTTCAACAAATCTAGCCATGTATTCAGTTGCAGCTACATTATGAATCCTTAAATCATTACTTTGTAAAGAAAAAACCCCAGTTCCTACGTCCCTGATTCTTGAGTGACTTCCATCATGTAGTATCTCAAGATCTCCTCCAGTTCCAAATTTTGCAATATAATTATCATCAAGATTTAAATTGCCATCTATCTTAGTGTTTCCAGAGGAGTCAATGGTTAAACGTGCTATAGCAGAAGTGGCAAGTAATAACGAATCTGAGGAGTGCTGGTATTGAATATAACCTCTATAAACATCCGTTCCAGATGATCCATCACCAAATAATAAAGAAGCATAACCAGAGGTTTCTGATCCAAATGCTATCTCTGCATTACCACTGCCGTATGTGCCTATAGAAAGAGGTCGTAAAGGACTTGTTGTACCTATACCTACGTTTCCAGACGAATCTATGCGCATCCGTGATGCACTATTAGTTACATCCCTAATCTCAAATTGACCATTGTTATCACTTATATTTGTTCCAATTTTATATCTTATTGCAGATCCACCATGATCATTAAAATCAATAGAAGCTTCTGTATCACTATCTAGTTGTATTGTCGTTGGTGTACCAGCACTATCTAAATGTAATGTTGTACTTGGACTTGTTACGCCGATTCCAAATTTGCCAGCAGCAGTTATCACAGCTCTTTGGTCATTATTAGTACCAAATATTAATTCTGTATTTTCTCTATTCCATACATACGCTGTTCCATTATTACTTGCTAGTATTTCAAATCCGTCATTATCACCTACTCCTAAATCACTGTCACAAAGTTTGATTCTTGCACCACTAGAATCAGCAATCATAAGTGCTTTACCACCATTTACAGAGGCAGTGGTTGTGCCTATTAAAATATCACCAGAAGAATCTATTGTCGTGCGTATATCGCCAGCAGTTATAAACTGCAATTTATCACCATCATGGTCATAACGAACAGCACCTCTAAATGAAGTATTTGCTCCGTCTTGAAAAGAGATGTTACCTTGCGAAGTTGTACCACTTCTAATAGTTATTCCAGCACTGCCACTAGCTTGAGATATTACTAAATCATCAGCAATAGAATTAAAAGAAGATAATGAAGTTTCATTTATACCTACTCTTCCAGACGAATCTATAGATAATCTATCCGCACTATTTGTATCATCTCTAATATTAAAAACACCACTTTCAACTTTTATTTTAAAGTCACTATCATTATTAGAATCTACAAAAGCAATCTTAGGGCTTGTACTTGTAATAGTAATATCACTGCTGGCTATATTCTGCGATCCAAAATCAGGAGAAATCTTTGATCCTGCAATTGCTGCACTTGAATTTATATCAGCATTTACAATAGTGTCATCTGCTATTTTTGCAGAAGTTACAACTCCATTGTCAATAGTAAAAGTCGCTCCAGAACTTGATACTGTAATATCTCCTTTATCTCCATCACTTATTCCACCACCTGATACTTTTGCTACCGAGCCATCATCTTTTTTAAAAAATAATTCGCCTGTATCGGTTCTAACGGCTGGTTCGCCTAAAACAAGATCACTAGCACCAGGATCACTACCACTTGCTCTTTTAAATCGAATTTGATTAGCCATTGGTTAGCCCTCCTAATAATTAGCTTTTAGTATGATCCTCCATCTATATTGAAACTAGATGCACTTTCATCTTCTAAAAATGTAACTAGATCAGATAATGCAACCTGTTTCATCGTTCCATCATCATTCATTACCAAACGATCTGCTGCTGCTAAAGTCGTAGATGACGCAGAAGTATTGCCATCCATGATATTTAATTCTGCTGTTGTTACTGTCGCTCCATCAAGAATTGCTACTTCAGTTGAAGTTAAAGCTGCTAAAGCTGATGCTGCGCCAGATTGACAACCAGATAACGCATCTAAATCTGCATCATAAGCTTGAACATTAGTTCCGATAGCTAAGCCTAAAGCTGTTCTAGCTGCACTTGCAGTTGTAGCACCCGTTCCACCATCGCCAATCGCAAGTGTTCCTGTTATAGAACTAGCAGCAAGATCAACAGCAATTTCAGTAGATTCAATAACAAGTCCACCATTGGCTTTCAAGTCAACAGAAAGTGTATTACCTGATTTATCTAAACCATCTCCTGCCGTAATTTGACCAGCACCAGAAAATTGTGCATAAGTTAAACTATTGGTTCCAACAACGGCTGAACCTTTATTGCTGGTACAGACGAAACCGTTATCCGCATTTACAGTTCCCTGTTCTACGAAAGTGAACATCCCTGCTGCGTCAGCACCAGCAGCTAAATCAGCAGCCCTAGCTGGAGAAGAACCTACAACATAAATACCATTTTCTGAAGCAGTTGATTGATCTTTAACAAGAACACGATCATTAGTTGCAAGCGTTACACCGTCTAATGTGTCTCCATTATTAAGAGCAGTAGATATAGTAATGTTTGCTGTAGTGGCTGCAACACATGAATCTTTTACATCCAATCCCTGAGAAGTTGCTTCTACAAAACCTCTTGTCGCAGCATCTTGTGTATTTACAGGATCAGCTAAGTTTGTAATTGTTTGGCTATTTAATGAAACTGAACCTGTTGGTGCAGCCATTTGGTCTAGTCTATTTGTTTGTACACCTGTATCAAAATCACTTATTTTTGTATGAGCTATCGAAGGAATATCAGCAGCTACTAAAGCTCTAAATGTTGGAGCAGCATCACTTCCAGTTGTAGGACCAGATAATACTGCATTTGCAGCCCTTACTGTATCTTTGTCAAAAAATGCACCTTTACCAAAAGCTTTATTAATAGTTGTTGCTGAACCACCAGCACCCCCTGTACCTACTCCGATATAACCAATTTCATTACCTTCTGCAAAAGCTAACTCAGCATTTGCAAGGCTTGTTGGTGCTGAAGATCCTGTAGATCTTTTTATGCGTACTGTGTTAGCCATTTTTAGAAGTTTCCTCCATCAACGAGTGTTAATTTAGTAGTTGTGCTGTCTGCTTTAAATGTATCAGAACTTGAGTCATAGTAAACAATAGAATCATTTACCTTTCCCGATCCATCAAAAATAAAGCCAGCAGCAGCAGGTCCTTGTGGACCTTCAGTTGCAATTTGTACTGTTGCAGCAATACCTTTTGTTATTGTAACCGTATTTGTGGTTTCATTAACGGTAACAGTATTTTTCTGCTCTGTAATTTGAACTGTATTCATGCTGTATAACCCTCTGATACAAATATAGTACCTTCTAAATAATATTCCTTTAACCCAGAACCATTAGTTAATAACACATCATATTTCAAAACATCTGGTGAAAATGTTGCAGTTTGAGTGTCAGTTAAAGATAGTTTTACTTGTCCTGCCGTTCTATCAGTGTAAGCAACTGTAAAATCTGCATATTTTGTAGTTCTTGTTTCTTCCCAAACTTGTGCAGCAACAGTAAAACCAGTTAAATTTATGGCAGAACTAGTTGAATCCTTGAAAACTAAATCAAGATCATGGTCTGATCTTCTCTGAAGAGTGAAATTGTAGGTTCCAGGTTCGATTGCCATTAGCTATATGGAGATGTGCCTAGTATATCAGTGTTCCATTGTGCTTTGAGAGAAGCAGCATCAGTAGCAGAAGCTATACCAGCATCAGCAGGGGCATCTCTTAATGCTTGTTTTTTAGCAACAATATCAGTTGTACTAGCACCTGTTTCTAATGCTTTTTGAAATTCAACATCAAGTTCTGCAAATTTAGATGCTCTCGCTTCTCTAATTTTTGTTTTATGAATTTCTCTAGCTTTTGCCATGTCAATACCAAATCCCATTTTTTACTCCGTATAAGTCCAAGCGTTTCTGAAACTCCTGTCTGTAGGAATTACAGATTTATCTACAGTATAAACTGTCCTATCACTTGGGCAATCTTTGGCCTTTATCTCTGCTAATGTTAAATGCGTTTTATCAGATGGACAGACAATGCATACCATCCCCTCATCATCTGTGTAAATAAATCTTGTGTCTGAGTTTGGCATAAGTTTTTCTTTTATTATATATTATTTTTAAGATACAAAACACGCAAGGTATCCGTTTGCTGGATCGAATGGAGTACTACCGCCAGTACAAGTAAGTCTGCAAGCTGAAGTAGTTTTTAATGTTATTGTCTGACCTCCAGTACTTCTTGCATCTACAGCTATAGTTGCTGCGGTTGTGTCACTGTCATAACTTGTAGATGCACCTACTAAGCAATAGTTAGCATTATTTAAACTATTAGAAAAATTTACTTGAAATAATCCTGTACCGTGATCTGTCATTGAAGAACAATTAAAGTCATCTACAAGTGTACAACCACTAACTGCTGTAAAGGTTGCCCATGCTTTTGCCCTACCATTAGATATTTCTTCTGGTGTCGAGGCACTAGCTCCACTTACATTTTGAATCGTACCAACTTTTAAAGTACTCATAATTTAAACAACTGACCAAGTTTCGCCACTACCGACTGTGACTGTTACCCCTGATTGTACAGTAATAGGCCCAAAGCTGCCAGCGTTTTTACCATTTGTGATTGTGTAATCTTGTGTAACAGTTTGGTCATTTTCCCAGAAAATTTCATCTGATCCACCACCAACTGCTCCAACTCCCGCAGCAGCCCAACTTAATACTCCAGAACCATCAGAGACAAGAGCATAACCAGATACAGCAGCATCGGTAGCTGGTAAAGTCCATATTTGGTTAGAAGATATAGTCGCAGGTGCTTGAAAACCTACATAATGACTGCTATCACTATCAGCAAAACGCAAATCATTTTGTGCTTGTAATGTTATTCCGTTAGCATCCATAATTAATCTTTCTGTTCCACCAGAAGAAAACCCCATTACGTTTGCAGATTTTCTAAATAATCCTAAATCTGTATCCGTATCAAAACTTAAGGCAGGAGTGGCAGCACTACTTGAATCATCTATTAAAAGCGGACCTGTCATTGTACCGCCTGATTTTGTTAACAACCCAAGATTAGCTTCATCTACTTTTCCAACAATAGTAAAACCACCATTGCTTGAATTTCTTATTTTTATAGTTTTATCATCAGCATTTCCAGCCGTACTAGAATTAAAAAACCACATTCCAGCAACACATTGACTGTCTGCTAAATCGGTAGATTTAGAATTATTAGATTGAATTGCACTAAAAACATTATTTAAATCTGTTCTTACGCTTGCTCCTGAGGCATTTTCGATTGTGTAATTTGTAACGTCAGCCATAGTTAATAACTATTTTTCTCTATGTTAACCTCCTTTACCAAATCCAACAGCACTATAGGTAAAGTTCCTATCAATACTAGCATTACTTGAGTTCTTAAAGTGGACTGTAAAGCCTGTTCCAGATATACTTGAAAGCTCGAAGAAATCACCTGTAGCCATATTTTGAGGAGAAATATTAACAGAAGGTAAAAAACTATTTGCATTGCCTAATCCAGACGTTCCAACAAAAAAGGGTGCTGTAAATGTAACGGCTTTGGCTCCTGCTCCAGATGCTATAACAGATGATTGTTCTGTTCTTGATGGCATACTTGCTGTGTATCCTGCTTGTTGTAAATTCATATTCTGTGCTGTATCTGATGTTGATAAAGTAATCCTAAACTGAAAACCTCTACCTTTAAATGCTCCGTTAGCAAAGTCGTTGAAAGATGAATATGTAGGAGAACTAGAAGGATCATCTGTCGTGGTTCGGACAGCTATTTTTGCATTTGCATCATTCGCCACAGTTCCATCAAAATCTGTCCAAGTGTCTATATTATCGGTTCTGTTATCAAATTGATCTCCTGTATAAAAACCAACGCCTTGAAAATGTCTTTTTAAAGTAAGTGAGAATGTACCACCAAGATCAAGAGTATCTACAAAATCATAAGTACCAGTAGCATTTGCTGTTGGATCTGTAAGTTTCAAACCCCCAAGAGTGGAGTCAAAAGTAAGATTAGATTTTGTTCCGTTATATGGTGTTCCATCAGTATCTTCTCTGTCAGTTTTTACAGTAATAGAATCTAAAATATCAACAATAGATAAAGCTACACTTGTTGCATTTGCACTGAATCTACCTCCATCATCTTGAAATTTAAGAAGGTAAGTTCCTGCAAGGGCAGGAGCTATAACTTCTGTTGTATTACCAGCTACAGCCTCAATAACATCTTGTGCAGATTGAAATGTAGCAGATCCTCCAGTTTGATTTGTATGTCGTATATAAACCCGACCTCCGTGAAGAACATCTATAGCAGTTGCCTGTGTAAACCTTAATCTTACAAACTGTTCATTGATAGGTTCAACAGTTAAACCAGAAACATCTTCGGGTAATGCAGTTTTACCTTGTGCAACAAATGTTGTTTCAGTCGCAGTCTTAGAAAGTTGTAATGCTGCATTAAATGATAAAACTTGTATTGTATAAGTTCCTTTAGAAGTATCTAATAATTCAAAGTCACTACTAAAAACAACAGTGGATACAAAATTACCATCATCTAATTTGTAGCTAACTTGATATTGATTCACACCAGCTACAGGAGCCCAATCAACAATTAATTTACTTCTAGCAATGTTATTAATAACAACTGTTCGCTCTGTTACTGTCAAAGCACTTGGGGCTGGTGCTATTTGATTTAGTATTGATATGTTTCTAACAGGTAATGCAACATTATTTTCAATAAAATTATATTTTCCTTCAACATAAGTTAATCCTGTTATTGCATAATTTATATCGTCTTGTTCTTGTATTTGAATAACCCTAAATAACTGTGTTTGCAAAGAGGTGCTAGATATTAAATAAGGTGAATTTGTGTTTGGAGCAGAAGAAAAAGCAGATTGTGTAACTACAGTACCTTGATCATTTAGTTTATTAACACTGTTAACAGTAATTACTGCTCCATTTATATCTGATATGGTTCCAACTTCTACTGTTCCATCCGATAACAAAACGCTAATTGTAGGATTGTCATTCAAAGCAGGTAGAGTTGTTTGTGCTTGAGCATCAATAGTAATCGTTGTTGTTGTTGCAGCTACAACACGACCACCTCTTCTTGCTCCTGCTCTTACTGGATCGTTTATTTCAATAATAGAACCAGGTCTAACAACAACTCCCGAATCTATTGAGGTTGTAAAAGTAACAGTTTCACTTTCATTTTGTTCAGCAAAAAGTATTGCACGACCCAATCTTGCAGCTTGATTACGAGAAGTACAAGCAAATGCTTTTACGTTTTTAACGATTGTTCCAAATTTAGCAATAGCAGTTGCGTCTTCTACAGTCTCAGTATCTACTTGTCTAGAATCCATATTGTAATAACTTACGTTTATAACTGTATTTCTAGTTTTTAAACTACTACCCGAATAATTAAATCCAGCTTCTCCTACATTTGCCAAACTAAATAAATAACTTGCAGTGCTTGGTTTATCTTGGGATATGTTAATAGAACCAGCAGACCATATAGGCATACATCTCATAACTCCAGCTAATTCGTTTATTATTTCAAACGCATCTTTAGGACTTTGTATATTCACATTACAACTAAATCTTGCTTCTTTTGTACCTGCTCCTGTACCGTCATCTACTTCTTCATTTGCATATTTGCTTGCAGCAACAAAACTAAATAAATCTAAATTTGAAAATAAAAGCGTATCTGTAGATTGATCTGGTGCGATATGTGTCCCTAGGCCATACCTTTTATTAACTAAAAGATCAAGTAGTACCATCGAAGGACATGAAGTCCATGTAGCTGCTTGCATAGTTCCATTAAAAATATAGCCAGATGGATAAATTATTCTGCCTGTTTGTAAATCTACATATGGAATAGCAGTAAAAGTGCAGTTTGAGCTTCCAATGCTTTGTGATGTCGCTGAAGTAAATGTAAAACTGTTAACATTTGGAACTGTTTGTATTGTGTAAGTTCCATCAGTACCAGCACCCGATGTTGCATCAAAAGATATTTTATCTCCAACAGATAAACCATGATTATTATTATTGACAGTTACAACTGTTCCTGCTCCCGTTCCATCGGCATTTGATTGCGTATAAGTAGCAGTAATTATATTAGAACCAGCTCCAGGTATTCTTACCTTAATACCTCTAATACGGTACATTCTTTTTGGAACACGATTAAATTGTCTGCTATCTACACGAATCCCAACATAAGCGCTATCTGCATAAGTAGAGGTACTATCAATAACCTCTTGAAAACTTGTAAATTGAAAAGCATTTGTTTCTTCAACAACGGGACTATCTATCGAAACACGAATAACTCTTATATTTGCTGAGCTATAGCCAGGTGTAAGATCTATTCTGTGATCTCTTTGATAAGGTTGAGCAGTTCTACCAGAAACTGTTGCCGTACCTGCTGTGCCTCCAACTTTATCTACAAAACCACCACTATCATGTTCAATCTGAATTTTATACTCGGCTTGACTACCTTTAATATCTCCATCATCGTCAAAATCCTGTATAGATTGCCAAGTTAAAGTAACAATTACAGCGTCAACTCCTGTATTACTTACTGGTCTTGTTACCGCACCAGTTATACCTCCACTATCAGTTCCATCAGCATTTGTAACTGTAACTCCAACTTGTGTAGGAGTTCTAGTCTCATCTGGCATGCCATTCATTTTTGTCTGGTTTGACGTACCAAACTTAGATCTAAAGGTTACATTTTGAAAATTAAAATCTCCAGTAGCAGGGGTTTCGTTATCAGCAGTTTCAGCAAGAATAGGAGTATTATCTAAAAATACATCTTTCAGACTTGCGTTATCATATGCACCTGTTCCTTTTGTAAGTCCTGCTTTTGATGCACTAGCAAATCCTTCAATTTCTCCTTCACCTAATAAATCTTGAAGCGTAACAAATTGCCTACTAGCAAGACTAATCGGGGCTCGAAACGGGGGTTCTGGTTCTTCCTCATCAGGTCCACCAGCACCTCTAATAAGTTTTGGATCATCAATCATACAGCCACCTCATGAGTGTCAACAGCCACAGAAATTACTACAGATCCACACATCATCTCTCCATAAATAATAGGTATAGAAGTACCAGCCCTAGATGTATTTTGTATGCCACTAAAACTAAAAGATAACCTAGGATCTTGTTCTGATTCAAACTTTTGCGGTTTCGGTATTGGAAAAAGCATTTCACTAACACCCATAAGCGTTAAACCTAAACCCAAATTTCCAATAGCAGCAGATATTCCTAGACCACCTGAGAAACCACTTAAACCAAAACTTAAACCTACACCTCCCGTTACTATAGCAATTCCGACTAATGCTAAACCTAAGAAAAATTTACTATCTCCACCAGCACCGCATATTACAGGAATAAAATGTATATCTTCTTGTCCAACAGGATAATTTACTTCTTCCTTGCCAATTTCATAATCACCAACTTTTACTTGATAATATTTTGGCCCCATATGAGCTTCTAACCCTGGAAAATTATTTATAAGAAAACTTACTGCCTGACCTACACTATTAACATGAGCTTTTAGCTCTTTATGTCCGACAAATTCTGCTAACTTGCCGTATAACTTTACTTTACGCAACATAGCGATACCTCTTTCCTGTACATTTTAACAACCATTCAGAGTAAGGCTCTATACAAGATAGTCTATCGGTTAAATGATGTATAACATCCCCATCAAAAAATATCGCTACATGATTTAAAGTTGGATGCAAAATACTCATTAGTAAAACATCTCCATTTTCTAATCTTTCATCTGGTCTAAGTTCTCTAAAACCTGTTCGCCATGCGCAACTTTCAAACAATGGATTATGTAAAAATTCTTGAGGTGTTATAGGTCTAGCCCAATCCTTAAGTTCAATATTTTTTTCTTGTTTATACCAATCTCTAACTAAACTCCAGCAATCTGTAACACCCCAAACCCATTGTCTACCTAATAAAGGTGGTTCATATCCACATGGCTCTAAATAAGCCCATTGTTCTGTTTTTGGATTAACAATATACCAAGGTAAATTACTATCTTCACAGCTAACTTTGTCTGCTTGACTAGGTGTTGGTGGAGTAATTGGATGACTATGAACTACACCAATAATTTCACCTGTGTTATCTGCTTTTACATAATCTTCTGGGTCGATAATAAAACATTGATGACTTGTTACCGCAAGATTATTACAAGGATAGTATCTTTCTTTACCTTTTATATTTAACAAAAGTCCACAAGATTCTTTAGGATCTTCTCTTTTTGCATGAAGGAGTGCTTTATATTTCCAAGTCATTATGCAAACGTACCAATAGAAGGGAATATGGATCTAGTACACTGTCTTCCTGGTATCCTAACTCCAGCAAGATCAGTTGGTGCAGCAAGTTCAAATTCTACAACTTCTCTATTTTCTGCTGACTTACGATCAATTAAATAAACTTCTCTAGGAAATTCTGCATTTGCATCTGGAGTTCCAAAAGGATTTGTATTCCCAGGAAAATTAACAGCATCAATAAATTTAGCTAATGTTCTTATTCTTGTTACTGTAGCTCCTGTTAAATCATTTCCAGGTGTTGTTTCATTAACTGTTAAAAGTATTGCAGAAATACTTAAATTAGCAAGTGAACTTCCCTCTTTTCCTCCATTACTAATTACTATTTTAGGTCTAGGGATCTGTCCTTTTTGAAATGCAAAACCTGATGCTTCTATAGGAAATCTAAGATAAGTATTGCCATCCCAAACTATTTTATTATTTGTATTAAGATTACTACCAGCATGAAACCTATAAAGAGTATTAGAGCCGTGAAAAGCTGTAGATAACTGGAGCGTAAAAAGTTCAATAATTGCTGATGGATTTATTGATTGTAAATCACTAAATATTTTTGAATTTACTGACATTATGATGCTGGTTCAAATACTTGTCTAAAAGTAGCTTGAATAGTAGCTCTATTGTTATATGGTATCGACTTGCTCCATGACTCGCAAACAAATTCAGAAGATGAGCTTTCACCTGGAGGTGTAAAAGTAAAACTATCTGAGTCATTTGCACGATCATCTAAAAAGGTTTCTATAGTATCCGCGTCTGTTTCTGAAACTTCAAAAGTAAAAGTAAATTCTTTTGGATTTTGATGTTGTGCCAAACCAAATAAAAGTCTATGTTCATAACCATCAGCAAAACGTATAGTACGAGTTACTGGTCTAGATCTTTTTTGCTGTCCATAAGTGGGTTTTATTGAAGGAAACGTAGCCATTATGCAAGCATACCTCCTGGTCTTTTTTGTTGTAATATTTCAGATTGTACTGCAACTGAGATAAGACGGCCAAGTTCTCTTCCTTGTTGTTCATCTCCTTCGATATTAGATCCAGAAGCGTCTACATTTACCACAATATTTGTTGAGCCACCCATACCACCTAATTGATGGTTTGGAATTATAGTACCTGCACTATTAGGAACAAAAAGTTCTGGTCCTTTTTCTCCTACCATTGAAGGTCTACCTACTGGTGGTTTACCTCCGTTTGCGAATCCAAGCATTCCTAATAATCCACCAGTTACAGATCCACCTCCAAAATTACCAAAAATAGCCATGTTTAAGAAAGCATTAGCCATTCTATCAAGAACACCTGTTAAAACATCATTTAAACTTTGTGTTCCTTTAATTAAACCTTTTATTCCGTTTCCTATATCTACCGCAATCGTATCTTTTAGTTTATCAAAAGAATCATTTACTTTTTTTGCAAGTTCAGCTTGTTTTGATAAATTCTGATTAATAGTAACGTCATGTTTTATTCTTTCTAATTGTGTTGAATTTAAATCTTCCATGTTTAAACCCATACTTTTAATTTTTTCCTCAATAGCTTGATTTAATAAAAACTCTTCTTCTTTACCTGCAATAATAGCTCTATTTAATTCATTTTCTTTTTGTAAGTCTCCTAAACCTGCAGTAATTAATTTATTTGTATTTGCTCGTATTTTATCTTTATCTTTCTCTAGAATTATACTTTCAGCAATTTCTCTTTTTTGTCTTTCTAAAGCATTTATTTGATCAGTAAGATCTTTTACACCTTGTTTACCTGCACCACTTTTTTGAGTTTCAAGATCAGCAATTTGTTGATTAATATCTCTAAAAGCAGGTGCATTAGGATTTTGTTGTAAAAATTGAGTTGTTCTTTGTTGAACAGACCTCTCCTCTCTATCACCTATTGTCAAATTCAATAACTTAGCAACTTGTGCTTGTACTTTTGTAAAAAATAAAACAGTGCTATTTGTTAACTCTTGAAAAGTTTCACCAAATTGTTTTAATTCTTGTACATTTTGATCACCTATTTTATCTCCCATCATTTCTAAAGCTTCATTTAAAGCAGCCTGTTTACCTTGAGTTTGTTCAATAATCTGTAAACGTTTTTGTTCTATTGTTCCTAATATCCCCATCTTTTCAGTTAATTTTGTTATGTCAGGATTCAATGTGTTCATAGCCTGACCTAATTCACCGATAGCAGTAATTCCACTTTGAATCCCTGTAGCGATAGCAGTTCCAGCTAAACCTCCAGCAAAACCACCCATCTGACCACCAAATCTTCCCCCTAGAAATCCACCAGTAGCACCACCAAGAGCAGCAAATGGCCCTTGTCCAAATAACAAAGGAAATACACCACTTATTATTGCACTGTTAAGACCAGCACCACCTATTGCACCTCTTCCACCACCACCTCCACCTGTTCTTGGAATAGGTTGTGTGGCAGCATTTGCTTTATTTGCTTTTATCTGTTGATTTCTTGTTTTTAAAATTGCTTGATCTGCTTTTAAAATTTCTTTTTTAATAGCTAATTCTTTTTCAATAATCTTTATACTACTTGAACTTATATTTATTCCTTTTTTATTTAGAAGATTAATTTTTTTATCTAACTGCTCTGTTTTTTTTAATGCCCTATCTAACTTGGATTGACCAATTACCTTAAAATTTATATTTACGCCGTAATTAGCCAAAACAAATACAAAACTTTATTTTAGTGTACCGCTTTTATGGTTTTCTTGCTCGTGATTTATCCTTTGCATTTTGTATTGCTTTTTCTTCATATTCTCTTTTTAATTCATAATAAGCTATCCAATTAACTAATTCTTCTTGAGTTAGTTTTATTGTTAGTTCTTTAATAGTCATTTTTAACTCTGTAGCTAAAAAAAATAAAAAGAACCAATCATTTTTAGCTTTTTAAATCTGCCTTCGCTTCCTCCAATTTATATTCACTACCAGAATTTAACATTGCAAGTTGAATATCTTGCAAAGTAGATGCATTAACCTCTCTTCTTAAAGAAGCTTTGTGACCATCTTGAAATAATCTTTTACCATCTTTATCAAGTGCTTTTTGTATTAAAAGATTTAAAGCAAATTCATCATTACTAGAATCCAAACCATTTCTTGATTGACCAATAATTGATTCTCTTTCAGCAAGAGTTAAAGGATGCCAATAGATTTCTAAAATAGTTTCATCTCCATCTTTTAATTGATAAAGGTATTTTTGTTGAACACCAAATTTATTCTTGAGAAGTTCAATTGCTTCCATATACATTAATAAAATATTATATTAGTATACTAGGCATTAGCAGAGAATTGGCAAGATATTACACCGATAAAATGACTTCTGTCTTCAATTTCAAGAGGAGTAGGGCCATTTATATCTAAAACTCTAGGAGTACAACTAAAAATATCAGTATAATTAGAAGCATTAACAGAAGTAAGACCATCGATTACTGCTTCAGAAATAGCAGATAAAACTGAAGTACCTTTTGATTTAGGAACATATACGTTACATTGAATTACACCAGCATAATAATCAGAAGCAGCACCTTGATTTTGTAATGTTGATTGTGTGAAATCTAAACTCATCAAAATATATTTTGTACTTTTTCCTGGAGTTGTAAAATGAACATTATCGTAAACCATTTTTACTGTATTATCTGCTGCTGCAACAGCATCAGTAACTGCTTTTTCAAAAGCTGCTCTTGCATTAACTAAAGTCATTTAGAAAACTCCGTATATTTAACACCTGTCTGAGAAGAACCAAAACCTCCAGTGGTGCTACCACCAACAAATAATCTTCCTTTATCTGACATGGTTTCTTTAATCATTTTACCTAAAGAACCTTGAATAAATGATTGAACTTTACCTCCTTCAAGAGCATAAACAGCATATTCAGCTTTATTACCAATAAATACTGGTCTTTGATAATTAAATGCTCTTTTAACAGGAAATCTTGGACGTATAACAGGACTACGAGGTGCATTACCACCAGTACCAGCAAGAAATGCAGTAGTTGCTTGTCTTTTTATACCAGACCAAGGTTTAAAATTTTCTACTTTATCTGTTGCTTTTACAGGAGTGTTTTGAGCCACCCAACTTGATGCAAAGAAACCTGTATAAACAGGACTTCGTTTTTTTGTAGATAACTGTGTATGAACTTTTCTTATCAGAGCATTAAAATCTTTTGATATTTTCATATCTAAATCTTTAGGAAGTTTTCTTATATCTCTTATAGTCATTAGAACCTTACAAGAATGATAAATAGATAAACTTGCCCACCTTTTTTTGTATCAATATCAACTATCTGTGCGACTCTATTTGACCCACCAAAACTTAATGTAATCTCATCATCTAAATCTGCCTGATTATCTCCTATCTGATCAGGAGTTATATATAACTTAGCTTCCCTCATCTCTTGTGCTGCTTCTTCCTCAGAACGAACAAAAGAAATTGGAACTTTAATATTATAAGTTACATCAGTTGTTGTTAAAGTGCCTGTAGATGTATTGTAAGAAGGAGATGCTTTTTTTGTATAAGTAATACTGTGGTCAAATGAATCTCCAAACTGTGCTACAACACTTTTTGCAACATTTTTAAATAATGAATCTAATTGACCTGCCATTATCCTCTAACCACTCTCATTTGAAAACTACCTGCTCCACCAAGCATATACGATCCAAGATAGCTTTGTAACCAAGGATAAACATCTAAAATATTGTTAATAGATCCAGTTCCCTGACTATCAGTATTATATTTTACTTGCAAATCTCCTAACTTTACTTCACTAAAATTACCATCTTTTCCTGTAGTTCCTGTAATAGCATCAGTATCATTTGCCAAAGCTCTAGCTAATTCATATTGTGCATACTTAATACCATTAGGAATTTTAGAACAAGCCAGTTCAACACCATCTACCTGATAATTATTTCTTGGAAACTTTAATGCTTGTCCATCATCACACCTATCTCCATAAAAAACTAAAGTATCAATCCATCTTGCAGCAGATATTAATGATCTTTTCTTTTGGTCATCTGTTTTATTTGTCCAAGTGGAAGAATCTGGGGAAGTATCGAAATAGTCGTTAGCTTCAGACAAAGTAACATAGCTATTAGCATTTTCTCCTTTTATTGTTGCGTCTATAGTAGCTGCCACGATTATTAAAGTAATTTAGTTTTATTGTAGCGTAAAGAAAAAACCCCACCAATAATTGATGAGGTTTGATGACCACACTTTAATGATATTAAGGATTTGTTCCTGTATCAAGTGGTGAG
>VTLG01013238.1_pt1 | contig 20275 bp, 10 predicted proteins | sample 4694571 | NCBI WGS metagenome assembly VTLG01 (sample SAMN12604809, study PRJNA352737) | marine metagenome | biome: ENVO:00000447; feature: ENVO:00000209|ENVO:00000569|ENVO:01000036; material: ENVO:00002151; isolation source: viral sequences binned using virsorter ... | reverse complement strand
TAGAATTCGTGCTTATATGACTACCAATGTCCTCACCTTGTTCTAATATATGATGTTGAAGTATATGTCCTGATGGAAATGTAGCACTACTTCCAATAGTGTTATTCATTGTTCCAGTAGTAACAGTTCCAAGTCTAGTAATATTATCCTGTGTACTATTACCAAGTGTGGCACCAGATGTTGCAGTTTCAAGTACTGTTCCTCCTTGTTGATCTTGTAAAATCAATTTATTTGAACTTCCCGCTTGAGGTTTAATAGTTAAATCAGCCATTCATTATCCTTTGGGATTATCCGTTTTTACTTTTTTTAATATTGAATAAAATTTATTTCTATAATCTCTGTCATCTAGTGTACCGGCATCAATTGCATGCCAGAGTAAGTCTAATTGTTCTGCGAGGTCTGGATATTCATCTTTCCGTTTTCTGGCATACTCCATATCAGAAAATTTTTGTTCTTCAATTTTCATTTGGTCAGATACTTCTTTCCAAGTAATACCAAAACCAGAAGGATCATCTGAGAGAATAGCCGTACCAGCAGCATCTTGTCCTACTACTTTTTTAAACTTTGCATTAAATTCTGATTCATTTTTTGGATCACCTTTAAGTACAAATTCTGTGACACCTAAGCTGTCCAAAGCATCTGCTATAAAACTCATTTAACCTCCATTACAACTATTCGTGAACTTTGTGCTGAACCGTAGCTTGAGGTGTAATCAGCATAACTCCGGCCAGCATAAACATGGTAGCTTGCACCTTGATTGGATATTTGTAATTTATAAGTTAATGCTGTAGAACCATTTGCACCATGTGTATCATACCCAATTCTTGAATATTGATGACAATTATGAGTTGTTTCAGGCGAACCAAGACTAACCCAATCGTAAGAACTAACATCTGTTAATCCCATAACTGTAGAATCTCTAACTATCCTAACCCATATATAAGTATTACCTTCTGTTGTTTGACTACCTAAAATTGCATCTGCAAAACAAATACATTTTGTACCACTTGAAGGTGTTATACTTACAGTAACAACATCAATCCAAGTAGGATTTGTTGAATTTGAACCAGAATTTGGTTTTGCTACTGTTCCATCTATATCTTCTGCTGTAACAGTCTGTAAAACATGCCCGGCAGGAAATGTACAGTTAGCCATACTAGCAATAGTTGGTGCAGTAATCGTAATGCCAGCATCATCAGTCTGTAATCTAGTATTGCCTGCCTGATCTTGCAGAATTACTTTATTGCCTGCCGCCGCTACTGGTTTAATTGTTAAATTTGGCATCTGTTATTATCCTTTAGGGTACTTATCTTTTACGGGTTTTATCATATCTGACTTCCATTTTGCTATACCATTATGATATATGTAATCTAACTGCTCTGCGAGGTCTGGATATTCTTGAGCTCTTTTTCTGGCATATTGTTTTGCGTTCCATTCAGCCTGTAATTCTATCTGTTTTGCATCTATATCGGCCGACTTTGGTGCTTCACATTCTTGATAATAGAAAGTTGATATATCATTTCCATCCATACAAGATACTGATCCATTTTCTCCGATTAACGATACAACCGCATCAAATTTTGTTATTCCTGACATAATTACCTTATTTAATTTCCCACATAGTTATAGAACTAGGAACTGCATGTGCCCAATCTGAAGAGTTATTATGGGTATAGTTTCTTCCTATGTAAGTTGTTCCTGAATATCCGTCAGCTCTAATTTTAACTGACACACTCGTTGAAAAACTTCCGGGTGTCCATAAATACGAGCTCGTACAATGAGTTCCAGTATATCGGTTCCAAGTATCATTATCGCCTGCTGCGGCAAACATAAAGTCTTTATGAGATGATCCGCCACCTCCATAATTACCATGCGCAGCATCAAGTTTAGAAAAACCGCCACCATCTATTTCAGTCCATAACTCAAAGTGAGTGCCCACATCCTGATCGGTACCACAATATACCATTGCGACAATATAAAATTTTGTTGCGGTGGTGTTTGTAGAAGTAACCGAAAGTTGAGTAGTACCATCTGTAACATCTATAAGTGAAGTACCTATTGATTGTGTGCCTTGCATAACTACATTCTGTACACCTAAAATATGTCCGGTTGGAAAAGTAACAGTAGAACCTATTGTGCCTGAAGTAAGATTAAGATTAGGACTACCAGTAACAGCACTCCCAAGTTCTCCTGTCATTCCAGTTACACTTGTAACCGGAGTCTGAGCAATTGTTGAAGCTTCAATTGAACCTGTTCCAGTAATTGTTCGTGAAGTGCCATCAGTAGTAAGGGTTATAGTAGTTCCATCATCAGATAATTTAGTTAAAGCTATATCTTCATTTACAGTTATGTTTCCTGTAAGAGTATAACCATCTGCAATGAATAATTCGTGTGAGCTGTATGTACCGGAAAGATTTCTGTTTGTAAGTTGTTTAAATGAACCGTTTACTGTTAAAGCTTCGTCTGAATCAATAGTCAAAGCAGTGGCATTACCATTATCTGTTATAGAGGGAGAACCCGCTACTTGCCAACTTGAAGTTCCGTCACCATCTTCTCTCAGAAACTTATTTCCTCCAGATTCTCCAGTTGACTTAATTCCTGTTCCTTCTGTATCAACTACTTGCCAAGAATTATCACCTCGTAAAAATGATGTTGCATTAGGAGTTCCGGAAGCAGAAAGTTCAGCAATACCAACAGCATCATCAGCCATTTCAGAATTAGTAACTGAATTAGGTGCTAAGTCTGCATGTGTAATAACATTTGCTTGAATATGTGCAGTACCAATCGCATTGTCTGCTATATCTGCTGAACTTAATTTTGATGGTGGAGATGGTCTCCCTATCATTGCCATAGTTGTTAATCCTTCTTATTATGTGATTTCCAGTATGCTCATAATTGCATCTGCAGATGTACCAGCACTAGATTTAACTTTTATACTATCTCCAGGCATCATCACCACTTTTTGATCTCCCCCAATTACAACTAAACTTGAGCCGACAGGGACCGGCGCACCCTTGACAATATAAAAATCATTTGATCCATCATTTAATGTGGCATCTACTTCTATTTGTGCAGAACTAGTATTTGCTATTGTTAATCCAATTACAGTAGTTTCAGTTGATCCGGCAACAGTATATGACTCAAGTGCAGTCAAACTTGTTCCAATTTGCCGCTGTGTTTTATTTTTAAATGCATTTGCCATATATTTTTGTTCCTCTAAATTTTAAATTATTTATTTAACCTAATGCTATTGAAAGTGCCATTACATCCCCCGTGGTGGCTAAGTCCGCAACCGGAGTAGTATTAATATTTCTTGCAATATGTAAATCTCGCCATTTTTGTGCTGATGAACCTAAATCTTTTACATTGTTTGTATTAGGAATTATATGTGAATTTACATCTGCATTAAGAACGATATTATCCGTATCAGCATCACCTAATGTTATACTACCATCTGCAGTAATATTTCCATTTGCATGAAGATTTCCATGTACATTAACATTTCCACCTACAGTTACATTCTTTTTAATACCGACACCACCAGAAGTAACAATAGAACCAGTAGTATTACTTGTTGAATCAGTAGCACCTAAATAAAGAACTCCCCATTGTTGAGTGGTCGATCCTAAATTATATGTATCATCAGTATTTGGTATTATATGTGAATTAACATCTGCTCCAAATACAACATTATCTGTACCTGCATCACCAAAAGTTAAGCTTCCATCCGAAGTTATATTTCCATTTGCATGAAGATTACCATGAACATTAACACTTCCACCAATCGTTACATTTTTGGCTATTCCAACACCGCCTGCGGTGATGATTGATCCAGTAGTATTACTTGTTGATTGTGTAGTATCTGTCAGCTTGATGAAATTACTCATTCCATCAGTTTGAGTCATTACTACAAGTTCGTTAGTTTTAGTCCTAAACGTTCCAAAGGTATCCGTTAATGCTACATTTGCAGTCATCAGTTATTTTCCTATTTACTTGTTGCTTGTCTAAGAAGAACTTTTATTTCAAGTATTTCCTCTCTTAACGTTGAGAGCTCTTCAACCTTGTTCTTTAATATATTTATATCGTTTTGTTGACTCTGAAAATATGCCTTCTCTTTACGATGTTGTTGTAGAGCCACATAATCTGTATTCAATAATGCTTTAGAATGTATATCTCTAATGAATCTTGGATCGTCTGTTTGTACTTGTTGTATATTCATATTAATCTAATGCAATTGCTCGCATGTCCTTTACTTTAGGCATATCATAAGTAGTATTTGCAACCATAGCAATCTTAATTGCAAATGTTTTAAAAGTTTCATATCTAACTTTATTTGATGTATACGCAACCGAGTCTGAAGGTGTTTTATAGATAAATTCTTGAATATCATCTTTACCTTTAGAAACTGTTCCGGAAGATGTTTCTTGTGACATTAGTGTATAATTTTTTAAATCGAAATCATCTGGATCATCTGCATTCTTAATCTTATAATATACATGTAAATTTGTACCCAATGGTTTATATGCATTTAAAATAACTTTCAAGTCTGATGCATCAAACCCATCTTTAAGAGTAACCCTTCGTGAAATATATTTTGATCTAATTGGTCCACCACTATTTCTTTCTTCACCTGTACTTTGTGCTGTTGCATTAATTGATCCTGTTCCACTAACTGTTTGAATAGAGACTGTTGGATTTTGAATATATCCAGACCCCGCACTAGTAACAACAACATTTGAAATATATCCATTAGCAACATCCACATGCATCTGAGTATTACTGGCGGCCATTCCTGTTACTGCATTTGTTTGAGCATTTGCGTTTGCCCATATAAAACAACTATTAACAAATCCACCCGTACCACTATGTGGTCTAGTATCATTGTTTGCATTTGTTTTAATAGTAATAGAAGAAACGTTCTTTGATGTATTTCCATCCAAATATGTAACAGAGGAAATAATTCCAAAAATACCGGTATCATCTGCACCAGCAGGACTACCTGCTGTTCCAACAGTATTTGCACCTGAAGTATTACACATTACAGCTTCACCCACAACAAATTGTGCAGGCTTTTCATTACTAACTTCATATCCTGAATTTGCACTCAATAAAGAAGTAGTATTAGATGCACAATTTAATGTCATTTCAACTTGTGCCATTATAGTAGCATTATTTGTTGTTCCGCCACCTGATACATTTGCAGAATATGCTCCGATTGTAGGAGAAGTCTGCATAACATTAGCATAACCAGAACCTCTAGATGTTATTGATATATCAGAGTCTTGAATTCCTCCATTATCAATATTATTTTCAATAGAAACTACATTCAGTCTATCAAGATCAATAACAGGAGAAACATGAGAATTTGCAGAAGTCATTTCAGCTTTAATTCTGAAAGAGCCATTTGCACCATAAATTAATCTCTTTTGATCTACTAATTCATAATTTTGATCTGGACTGAATACAACATAATCTGCCGATGTTTCGGATGTATTGTTTAATGTAAATGTTCCGTTAGATGCTGCATATTTCCATTGAACAAGAGTATCACTAAAATCTACTGTAGAAGTTCCCACTTTAATTTTATCAGCTAAAATATTTGAAGTATTGCCTGATGCTGAATTAGAATGTTCAATAAATTTTGCAAAGTTGGTATTACCACCTGAGCCGATCTTAAAATCTGCTCTTTGCATATTGAACATTACATACTTGTTAGGTTGAGCTTCCCAAATTCCTGAGTTTTGTGGCTTAAAGAATGAACCAACAAAGGCCGGTTTAGATATCTTAGCAACTGAACCAGAAGATGTTGCGCCCTCTTCTGCAATATGTAAAACATAATCTGGACTATTTGAGGTAACTACTATTGCATATTCATCTGGTGACAAATAAACAGGAGAATCAAAAGTAAATGTTGTTCTTGTAGTTGTATTTGCTACTGAAGAGTTTGCTGTAGTTGAAACCTGTACTTGATCTGGATCCAATACAACTTCACTAAACGGTAATACTTTAGAAGCACTTGGAAAACCATTAACGATTGGTCTAATCTGTAATGTAACAGGAAGATATGTATCTTTTGAATAAAAATTCAAAGTAACATTTCTTAAGAACAGACCTTTTGGAAAAGCATTTGGATCAACATGAAATGTTTGACATGTTGGGTTAATCCAATTTGTTTTTTCTGTTGAACGTGTAGTAGTATCTCTAACAATTGCTTCATCATTCGGAAGTTCTCTTTGATTAATAGTTTCTCTTGTTGAAATTATTAATTGTTCACGATTCTGTAGAATACCTTTTACACCAAATGTTGACTCTGATGCTGTGACAGTAGCGGCAACATTATTGAGTGCACTATCTGTAACTCTAAGAAGTTTATTTCCTGATCTCCAAGCACCATCAGGCACATAAAATTCTCCAGCAATCTGGCCAGAAACATCTGTTTTCATAATACCGTTTGCTGCACCCTTTTCATAATGTAATCTTGTTGAAACGGTTGCCGATGCAGTACTTGTTATACCTTCTACTGTATTACCTACAGGAAATACAGCCGCGGCTGAACCAATTGTTCCAGAGAAAGGTTCTCTTAAACCCTCTGGTAATGAATTTGCCACACCATACTTATTAGCAAGTGTAGAAGAAGTATTTCCAGTTATGTTTGAAAGGAAAACAGTAGCAACATTATTAGTTGTATTAGACGCCAAGAGAATTGTACCATAGTTGTTTGCACTATCTCTAAGAGTTTCTCCAACTTGAAATGTACTATTAACAGCATTAAGTTCTATTTTACTTGCTGGTCTAACATTTGCCGATACATCAGTTTCACTAAAGTACACATAGACATTAGTAAATGGTTGTAATCCTGTTGCTGCAAATTGAACAGTCTGACCTCTTACATAAGGAACAACAGTTGTATCGAGAACTTTATTACCTATTGTTTTAAGGACTGATTCTGGAGGTGTATTAGCAGAAATTCCAATTCTTGATTTAGAATCGTTCATTTCTTGTGTACTTCTATTTGCTTTGGCTATCTTACCAACTTTATCTACACCGGCTTGTGGTTGTTCAGTTATTTGTTTTCCTGTCCAGTTTGTACTCCAGTCATCATATTGTGAACCGAATCCTTTTCTACCAGAATCGGGACTTAATGACCAGTTATCATTCTGTCCCTCTAAGTTTGTTGTAACATCTGGCCTTGCTCCTTGTGAAAACCAAGTATCAGAGGCAGGATAAGTTTTTATTGAACCAATCCAGTTTGTAATATTAAATGGATTGAGTGCTTGTGTATTACTTGAAAATGGCTGTATAATAAAATCTGTATCAGTATATGGTAGAGTAACTAAATCACCAGTCTTTGTTACGTTATTACTATATGCCAAACTATATGTAAATCTGTGATTATCATAATAGAATCCTGGTCTCATTTTCTTTGTAGCAAATTCAACTGCGATGTTGTAATCATCATTTATTACATCGCCTACTGAATGTCCACTAAAAGAATCAACCAATATACCATTTTTAAATGCTGTTCCAGTTGGATTAAATAAAGAATCTCTTGATGCACCAGTAGAAAAGTTTCTTGCTGCGGTTTCTTTTTCTAATATTGTCAGAGCAGTATAATATTCTATTCTTTCAATTCTCTTTTCTAATTTACCAATATCTCTCATGGTAAATCGTTTATTATCAACGTAACGTGTAGTGATATCAGAGAGATTAAAAGTATATGCGGGAACAGTTAATGAATATAATGTCATTGAATCTTCATCATCTGGCGGAGCCACAGGATTCAATGCTGATTCACCCCTTAATACTTTGAATTTTCTATCTTTAGTAAGAGCTATTTTATCAACTCTTGATAAGTAATAACTAAATCCTGCTGTTAATGTTCCATCTGGATCAGGAGTAGGTATTCCTTCAATTGCCGCTGTGTTAGCAGTCATATCATTTGTTTCATTTTCTCTTCGTGGGCGAAAATCAATACAATCTCTTAGATTAACAGTTTCGCCTGATACAGGACTAGTAAATTCGGGAATTGTTTTATAACTGAATTTTTTAGTACCTTCATCATAAGTTCCAGATGTTGGATATGAATCAACAGAATGATATCCTTCACCACCATCCCAATTAAGATAATCAACGACAACCATAATCTTACCTTTAGGTCCCGGCTGTCCTGCTTTTAATTTAATAGTTGCATGATCATAAAAGTTATCTTTTTGTCCAGATTCAAATGTATATCTACTTGTAATGTTATTCGCAGTTGCTGTCATCATAGCATCAGTAACATCTTGAAATGGCTGGCCGGAATCTACAACTTTTACTAGATTAAATGCATCTGAAACAGGAATAATATCTGTTCCTGTTGCTACTTGATTTGGTGTACTATAATAAAATTGACCTTCTGCTACAGAAGATTTGGGTGGATCAGTAGATTCATCTCCTGTTCTTGCTACAATAGCTGATCCGTTTCCAGAAACTAATGTCTTCGTTCTTGGTCCCGGCTCTTTTTTAACAGCAGAACTTTCTACTGTGTAAATAACATCGGCAACAAATACCGCATCAGTTTTACAGTCTATATTTACAGTTTTTCTATTAGAAGTAATTTCAACCGGTCTAATTGTGGATCCATCAGATTTAAGTGCACCTAAATCTATATAATCTCCAACTTGTAATTCTCTCGAATTGGTGGCATTAGGTGTTGATCCTGTACTATATGCATTAACAAAAGTATTTGCATCATTTTCATTAGTTTTAACAACTACAATGAAATTTTCTCTTGCATCATTTCTTGTTAACCAACCTGCTCCAGGCATGAATTGAAAATCTGGTAATGTGATAGATAATTTTCCATCGCCATCTGATGATAGTGATTTACTCACTTTCTTAAAGGAATAACTAACTGTATTTCCGGCTATTGTAGTTTCTTTGATCGGACTTTGTGGTAGAGGAAATACTAGAGTGTTCTTATCTGTTGATCCTAAAAGAGTATTAGCTGAACTACTATTATTGTACTTGCCGGGATCGGAAATATCTGCAGATGTAGTAATAGAGGGAGGCTCTCCCAAAGAAGAAACAACTACACTCTCTACATCTTTGATTTTAAAGTCTATTTCGTAAGTAGTGGCTGTATGTGTTGCATTAGTAGTTGCGTGTGATGCTTGACTCAATACAGTATTACATACAACAAAATGACCTGTAGAATTAGAATAATAATCATTTATGATTCTTACATCACTTGTATCATCAACACCCGCTTTTGTATTAACTGTAATACTTGCACCAGTATATGCATCATTTACATAAGAAGTAGATGCTGTTTCTAATTGAACTATTTGAGTATTTGATTGTGCGGCCGCGGCTGTTCCAGTAATGTTATTTGAAGTATTTACATCCCAAAGATATAGTCTGTAATTAGAGTGATTTGTATCTGGATTTCCTGTATTTCCTGAAACTGTGTCAAAATCCATACTACGGACTCTTGCTGTTCCAACTTGAGTTGCCGCATATACAGTATTATTGGTTACATTAATTGAACCTCTTTTTACAGAGTGTAATTGTACTACTTCAGAGGCCGCAACATCAAACATACCGTTAGCAGTATCAACTATAAGATAATTTCCTACTTCGGCTGATGTTGCAAATGAAGTTACTGTTTCTGTATCTCTACCCTTATCAACATCAAGATAATGTGTATCAATACTCTCATATTCATATCCTTTAACATACGCTTTACCCGGATCCATACCAACAGAAATTTCAGATTCATTATAAATTTTTTCTCCTGGAGTATTTGTGGGTAGAGTTGTCTGTACTGTTAATCTTGTATTATTTGCGATTGCAGTAATAGTTGATGTAGTAGTATTTGATCCAAGATAGATATCATCTCCAATACTTAATTCAGTAGTGAATAAGGTGTTATTTCCATATACAGTAGTACCATCAACACCTGAGGCGGCTGTTGTGCCAGAAAGACCTCTATGTATTTGTAAATCTAGATTAAATGGTGTTACTGTATAATCACCGGACTCATCAAATGTTCTTCTTGCCAATGTTTTTTCAAGTTCTCCATACATTGGATACTTAACTTCTTCATTCTTAACACCATCAATAACTTTTAATAGTTGTATGAAGTTTTCATCGGCAAGTTGTAATACTGGATCAGTAGAGGTAAGTGCTTTACTTTTTAGTGCTAATTCAATCTTATATCTACCTGCACCCGGCGCAGCAAAGTTATAAGTTCCTGAGGCGGGATCAAGTAAAGTAGTATCATCATCACTTGTTTTAATTGATTCAGTAATTTCTAATCCGACACGTCCAGAAGGAGTTTCGGAATAGGCGTCCATAATTATAGTATTTGCTGGAGTGAAAAGAAAGAATCCACCAACATAAAATACACCTGTATCGACACTAACAACAGAACCATTTGCAACGGCCCCAGTAATACCGGATGCGCCTGCAGAACTAACAGTTGTTGCTTGTGTAATACCGGCTGCGATTGTTTCGCCGTCTAAGAAATCATCACCTGATAAGTAATGAAACATCAACGTAGGTTGAGTATCAGTAGTGGTTGCCTGCGAGGCCACTACACGTGCTCTTGCATTTGAAGTTGCACCAACGATAGTCTTACCAACAAAAGAAGCGGCGTTAATATTAGCACCCGATTCTTGTGTTTCAAGTTTTAGTGATTTAACTTCAGTATCTAAAGATACTTCACCACCAAAAACCTTACTACCCTCTTTAAACATGTGCTGACCATACCTCTCAATTTGTTTTTGAAGTATAGTCTGAAGTTGTGTCAGCTCTCTTGCTTGAACTGCATAACCCGGCCTAAAAAGAATACGGTAATAACTTGAAGTTTCATCATAATCATCATAATACGGCGTAACATTGAAATTTGTAGAAAGTGGCATTCAACTTATCCTCTAGTATAAAATTAAAATTCAATGATTAACTTAACATCTTCTATTTGGTCATCTGCTCTTGTTACTGGTGAACGATTTTCGATGTAGAGTACATCTCCAGAAAATTTCTGTAGATCACCTCCAACTACACCATTAGTATTGGCAGATGCAGTACTTGTAGCACCTGTAATAGATTCATTTGGTCTGAATGATCCGGCAATGCCATCAAACCCAGCAGTAGAACTTGTACCTGTGGTAACATCTACTAATCTGAGAGTAGTATTATTGTTTTTAAAATCAACAACTTTACCTTTTGCTCCAGATAATGCTCCAGTTACAAGTTCATCTTCCTGAAATGCTTTACTATTCCAAGATTGTACTGTTATAGTTGCACATTGATCAATTGTTGAAGCAGTTGCAACATCACCATTAGCATATAATGGTTGTGCCAAAAGACCGATTTTACGGAAATCGTTATTTGTTGTAAAGTTTCCGGATTCTCCGTATTCTAATCTACTGTTTACCATTACAAAGAAACCGCCAAGTTCTTCAATTGCATCATCTCCATGTCCGCCCCGTGGGCCGATAATTGGAGCAATTGAACCAGAACTTCCAGCATTTGTTGAAACTGATGCTACGGCGTTACCATAGTTATTACCACCGGCAACAACTACAATATCACCAATGATACCGGCTGAAGTGTTAGTTGATCTAACATTTGCGCCTTGTCCATCACCAGTAATGGTAATTTTAGGTCCGATAGAATATCCATCTCCATCTGCGGGAACATTTGCACTAGCAAGGGCTGGTGTCCATGTTACTACTTGAGTACCTGATTGATAATCAGTAATTGTTCCACCTTTACCTGTAACTCCACTTCCGGAGTCTGAAGTAAAATAGATATCACAATCAACAATTGCATCAGTTGCTAAACCAGCACCAGTAATTTTGGCTGTGGTTGTAGTTTCTGTATGACCACCCTGAACTGTTCCAGCTTCAAATGTGTAACCAGTACCACCATTTGTTACATGGCATACTTCAATTGCACCATTACCTGAGGTATTTGCTGCAATTTCAACATCATACTGAAAAGATGAGTCTGTTGTATTAGCAATTGCATCATTAGCTTTTCGTACTCTTTGAGTAGGAATGTAACTAGGTGTTACAAACTTAAGTGCTCTTGCGGCTGATATTTGATACATGAATTTCCATTTGTAACTATCAGCAGTTGTGATAATAGATGTTCCTGTTCCTGAAGGTTTAGTTGTAGACGCACCACCAGAGTTATTGTTTGCAAGACATTTATATACATTATAATCATCAGTCATTACATAGAACTGTTGATCAAATAATGCATTATTTGCATGTGTGTACGCAAAATAATTTGAACCGGAAGTCCAATTATATCTTGGTGCCACATGACTTACATCTGTCGAGCCAATCTTCTTGGCCGCAATCATGTCTCTCCAATGGTTGTAAACCGTATTAGAAACAGAATCAGTAGGAGTTGGCGGAGCCGTGTCGTCCGCCCAAGCAGTTACTTTACCAATAAACAAATACATATTGGTATTAAGTAAACCACTCGCATCCGTAATTGCATTGCCGCTCGTAAAGGTAACTTCGTCAAACGCCTCTACGAACTGTTTTGCATTATGGATTCTGAATTTATTGGTTACTATAGCAGGCATTTTATTGTTCCTTCCATAAAATTGTATAGTTTAATTAAAAATTTCATAACTGTTATATTTATATAACTCTTATTATTTATAATCTGTATTCGGCCCCAGTAACACCTCCAAGGTGTTTTCTAGTTACTGCCATTGTAGTATCATTAGTAATCGATCCCACAATAAAAGCCTGAGGCTCAACTATTAATTGTTTTGAATTATCTTCCCATAGTATATTATTATTATTCCATTCTAATGATTCTCTTAATATCACACCACTAGAATCTTCCAGATCAATTTTAACTTGATCATCGCTTTCGTTTGTTACAAACCAGTAACTTTCATTATTTGTGTCCCATGCAGATTCTTCATTTCCACCAGAACCTATATTAGACCCTTGAGAACTTTGTCCAACTGCTAAATATGAATCATCTTGAGCATCTAAAGACATTTCTCTTTCAAGATATACACCCAACACATTGGGGTGAAAACTATGTGCGGCAACAGTAGAGGATTCTTGAGATATAAGCCATCTAAAATCTTGTAATCTAATATTCTTAGTAGTATCAAGAACGAAAGAATCTATATCACCCATAGTAATTTCTTCATGTTCTAATCTTTCATCTGTTTCTAATATTACATCTCCACCCGAATCTTCAGCAATAATGGTTACATCTTCTGTTTGAAACTCTTCACCTACTTTAAGTTGTTCAGTAAATTTACAATATTCTGTTCCAGTTACAGCTGTTCCACCATCTGCAATAGTTATTAAACCTTTTAATCGTGTAGGTATTCTTGTATACTGATATGCAGGTAATACTGTCCAAGATTGTAATTGGCCAGTATAATGTTCCGTTACTACTTCTTCTGTTATAATATTACCACCACCAACTTCTAATTCAATATAACCAGAATCATCTTCTAGTTCAATTTCAAAATATAAGTCTAATGGTACTGTTGCTGTTCCTAATTCTGAAGATTCTAATATTATCTGTTCACCTTCTTGTCCATCTTCTGTTCGAATATAATCAAAATGATTATTTGACCAACCTGTTTGATTTTCTAATAAAATATGATCTGTTCTCGGTAAATTAGGATTCATTATATCATTAAGAACAGCCGGAAAATCTTCTTGAATTAACTTATCTTGATTTGTTACGGGATGTTCTAGAAGTATTATACCCGTATTATCTTCCATTACAAATTTACCGTCATTAAAACCTAAACCAATAGAGTCCCATTGTGTTACATGATGTGGTCTAAAAATTTGTGCTCCATACGAAACTGTTGCAATATTAGTATCTTTCCAAACAGTAAAGATTTCATCTTTTTGATTTCCTGCCGATCTTCGTGTATTTGTTCCATGAGGTGTAGAATATTCTATTACACGGGTAGAAGGTTTAACTTTACTTTCATCCGTAACAAATCTAGATAATCTATTACGATCATCTCCTTCTTCTATGAAATGGTCACCATCTTCTGTGATGAAATGCCAACTCATTCCATCATGTAAATTAAACTCTACTTGTACTTCGTTTAATTCATCTGTAAAGTAATCTTTTCTCTCTAGTGAGAAATGGCCTTCCTGAATATCGTGTCGATAATTACTTTCTAAAGTTAGTAGTTGATCATCTTCTGTTAGAATTCTACCTAGTGTGTTTAAATAATCAATAAACTGATAGACTGGCGCACTATGTATAATTGTCCAAGTGTCATGTTCTAATAGTACATTCTCTGGCGGAGTTATGTCGGCATACTGTTCATGTGGATCAGCCCAGAAATGATCATTTTCATATTGTATATTATCTCCATCTTCAAACAAAAGAGAATTGCGTACACCATCAGCTACATCAGTAGTTTGGTCTATAATTTTATTTCCATCTTCTGTTATAAGAGTATCACCATTTTCCATTAATATTGAAAATGTAACTATAGTAACTGCAGTTTGTTCTCTGTCTTCAAGACCTACCGTATAAAAATATCGATGTTCTTCAGAAGCAATTCGATCACCATCTTCTGTAATTAAATGATAACCTGCACTAACAATAAGATCAATATCTGTTTTGGTCTCCATGTAAGGAATACTCTCATACTGATGACCAACACCTTGTGTATCTTCTTCAAGAGAAATATATCTTTGAGGACCATTACCCATCGAACCAGAGTTTTCATCTAAAAGATATCCCCAACCATAGGCACCATTATCATCTTCAAGTAGAATATCACTATTGAAACTCATATCAATTGATATGGTTCCTGTTTCTGCTTCTGGAAATTGTAGTTTTGGATAAAGGTAAGTTCCACCCTTTTCAAGTAGAAGTTCAAATTCTAAATCACCTTCTTGTCCTAAGAGTGAACCACTATAAGGATCATCCCAATTTGTTGCCGATGCTCTAAAAGTATTTGCATAAGATATCGTTTTTGCTTTTAGAAAATCTGTTGGCTCCATCAATAAATTACTTGATGCCACAACAACAGAAGGTACTCTTTCAATAACAGAAGCGCCATCCTCCATAATGATGTTATCACCGGCGTCTAATGTACCTCTATCTACGGAACCTTCAGCTCTAAGATAAACTTCGAAACCTTCTTCAAGTACAATTCTACCATTTTCATGTACACCATCTTCTAGTCTAAGAAGAACATATACATCTTCAGTATAATCTAATGTATTATCAAGAACAAGTCTATCACCCGGCTCTGTACCATAAATCTCTGTGAATTCTTCTAATAAAAGATTACCATGCCATTCTGCTTTGATATGTCCAGAACCATCTTCAATTAGAACATAACCAGTCCCGTCTTCTAATTGAATTTCTACATCACCATCTTCAAGTTGAATACTACCGTTCCAATCTTCAAGCCAAAATTCTGGAGCAGTTTCATCTCCATAATCAAAATCTTGACTAGTATGAAAACCTGTAGGAGTACCAGCCTCTAATTCTATAAATGTAGTGGCAATTTCATCTGTTGCATCTGCTAATAAATTACCTTCAGTAGATGAATTATGTGCACCTATTCTTCCATCATCCAGAAGAATATTTCCATTATCCACTTCATCAACAATAAAAGTAGAAGTAACATAATCTTCTGTAATAAGAATATTTCCAGTTGCTTGATCTTCTAACTGAATGTAAAGATTACCATCATACAATAATTGATTAACTTCAGAACCAATATCTGGAGTTCTAGCAATAGCATACGTATTAGAAGTTAAGACGGCAGTAACAGTATGTTCACCTTGCCAATTTTGTGATGTGAGTTGATTATTACCCCAACCTGGATGATGTCCTGAAAATTCAACTACATCACCAACTTGTAATCCATGTAATGTTTGTTCAATTCTAAAACTATTATAATCAATTCGTCTTATAGAATCTATATCATCATACGCCTCTAACTGAATATTTACTGCACTATCGGCAAAAGTATCAAGTGCTCCATTCATTGCTTGCCATGGATGTCTTGCAGTATAAATCTCTATTTCATTGTTACTACCGAATGTTGAAAATTGAACATTCATAGTATAAGCATTTTGAAATAGAGTTACATTATGGTATATTCTACCAGAATTAGTATGATATGGAGCAGGCAAATTCTTCAGATCATGGACATCATTAGTACCTGAATCAAACAATGATGCTTCAGTTTTATTACGTATGGCAACTTCACCAAACATTATTAAACCAGAAGGATGTGTTAACCTTTTGATTGAATCTCGATAATCATTAACATCAAAATCTGATTTTAAAACATAAGAGAAAGTTTGATAATATCTACCATCTTGAATCTTTGGAACGCCACTAAGTATTCCTGTAGTACCACTACTATAACCACCATACGTTGCCATTGCACCAAGTGTAGCTGTAAATGAGGCATCTTGTCCTCCGGAAGTAGTTGACAATACAGGTATTGATGCATACCCTGCACCAAAATTATAGATAGATACTTCTTTGATTGCTCCAACTGTAATCGCGGAAACTTCAATTACGGCATTTTTACCCTTCGTTGAAGTATCCATTGAAAATGCATTGGCCGTAGCAAGCCACGCTGAAGCAACTGGAATTGCAGTATGAGTTCCAGAAGGTGAAGTTACTGAAGTATTTTCTGGTAAAGTATATCTATAGTGAGTGTTATTAGCAACTGAAATAGAGTATACACCATTAAAAATTCCTGTTCCAGATCCAGAAACCTTAACTTTATCACCTGATCTAAAATAATGTCCGTTGTCCCCTACTGTGACTGTTCTGTTTCCTGTACCACCCGCCGATACTGTAATATTACGGCTAGTTCCCCAAGTAGCTACCGGATTATAACTGATTGAATATGATTGACCCGATCCAATAGTTTTAGAATCTTCTACTGTAAATGATGTGGCATTAGTATATCCTGTAATTGTTGAAGTTGATGAATCGGCGTAAGTAATTGTTCCACGAATAAAATCATTTGGAAATACTGTACCTATTCCTGTAACTGTAGTTCCTGCTTGTGTAATAGTTCCTGTGGTGTATGTGGAAACAGAATTACTATGTGCCGTTACACGTTCACCTGTAGTATCTTCTGTATAAAATCTTGAAACGCCGTCTTCATTGATAATTATATTTTCACCATGTACACCGGCGTCTTCTGTCTGAAAAAATGTAACACTATCTTCTATTAAAATACTACCAACTGTATCACCTTCAAGTAAAAGTCTTTCTTGATCATACGATGGAAATGATACATTTTCTAATATTATAGTACTTGCAACATCACTAAAATCTTTTTCTGTAGTCATATCTACTCTGAGAGTAGTATTACCATTAGCAATTGTAGGAGCTCCAACTCTTGAAAGTTTTAGATCATTACTAGACTTGTCTATGAAATCAAGAAGTTTTCCCCTTACAGTATAATCATCATTGTAAAGGAAAGAATTTCGTGTGAAATTATTTGCCTGAGCCATATACGAAATAGAATATTTCTCTTTGTCTGGAGAATTTCCTAGGCCTAGGCCAAAAATCTTTTGTGAAGCTACAACTATAGTTGAAGAATTTGTAACTGAAGTTACAGAAGTTGTTTCACCATTTGCATACGTAAGTGTAAGTACTCCTGAGTTTGCATCTGGGAATGTTCCGTCAATTAAAGTAACTACATCACCATTTTGTGAAATAGTACCACTATCTGTAGAATGTAAATTTAAATTAAGTAAAGCATTAGGAACACCTACTATATCTAAAGCACTACCCATTGATTCAACATAACTGTTAGCAACAGTAACGGGTGGTAATGTTTTATAATCTTTACCACCTGATGAAAGAGTAAATGAATCAATTGCACCAATATCAGTTACAGTCATGTTGAGTGCACCGGTATGAAGTGCTGATGAGGTATTAGAAACTGGAGTATTTCCAATTTGGAAAGTTACACCATTATGCATATTGTGAGCATCTACACCAGATGCCGCGGCAGTAACACCTAATTTAGTAGATTTAGAATCATATACTATGATGTTATCATTATTGACAAAATTTTGTACTGATAATGTACCTAAATCTTTATCATGATAATGTGAACCCACAGAATATAAAATTTCTGAAGCGGTGGCACTAATAACTGTACCCCAATAAGAATTGCTTGCATAGTCAATAGTAAAGTCTTGAGGTATTCCAAAAGAATGTTCATCTTTAACTGTTAAAACTGTAGTATTAGTATAACCTGTAATAAGAGTAGTACTACTATTTGTATAAGTAAGTTTAGCACCAACAACATCTTGTCTTTGTTCTTCTGTAAGAGGATTTGCAAGTGTAACTGTTCCAAAGACTTGTGTACCACTTGTGCTTATAGTTACTTGTTTTGCAATTCTATCTCCGGCAAGAATATGTTCTGTTGCATCATAGTTTCCTGTAGAACCATAATACTTGCCAGAATTTGCTTTAATTGAGGCTGAAAATGTTAAAGAAGAATTACCATATAAATGTGTATTAGCATTATGTCCAGAAAGTGATGCTCCGAAATTTGCTGAATCTAAAGTTACTAGTCTAAAAGTATTAACTACATCCGTTTGAAGTAAGTCTGTATTCTTTAAAACTTCACCTGTTTTAATAATTGATTTAACTGTTCCTGCTGCTCCTGATCCACCAGTTTCTTCATTAACAAAATTAATAGGATCACCAACTGCATAACCATCACCAGAGTCTATAATATTAATACCACCTATAACACCATCTATTGTTGATTTAACTCTTGCTCGTGCTCCGGATCCCCCACCACCAGTAATGTGAATTTCATTACCTGGAATATAATTTGTTCCTCCAACATCTACTGTAATATCTTGTACAATACCCGTTGTTGTTGCAACAGCAGTTTTACCTTTTGCGTCTGCTTCTGATGTAACCAATTCAGAAGTTGTAAAGAAATATTCTATACCTTCAGAATCAATAAATGGAACAATATTTGATAAAGTCAATTCTGTAATTTCAATGGCGCCGGCAAAATAATTTATTTGTTTTTCAACTAAGGCACTACATTTAGAAATTGATCCAGTAATTTTTTTACCTGTGAATAAAGAAACATTAGTGGCTGTTGCAGTTAAAACTTTAATAGTTTTATCAAGTATCCATTTACCATCAGATATTTTTAATAAATCTGTTTTTGGATAATAAAATTCAATATCTTCTTTTGCAAATAATGTTCTGAATAACCATAAAACTGAAGCTTCATTACCTTTTGCTTTATAGACTTTCTTCATGTGTTTAAGAAGTTGTCTACGATCTGCCGGTGCTGTTTTAGGTATGTTTACATAAAATTCTTTTTTCCAGGCCTGATCTATAAGGCCTTCGTTTACAAGATCAATATCTTGAGATGGTGCTAAGTCTCTTACTGCACCAGAACCACCTCTTGTTCTGAAAGATTCTATTGATCCTTTTGGAAATGTACCATCAACAACACCATTTGAAAGGGTTGCATAAGCACGAGATGTATCACCTGTAACTTTTTCACCATATTTAAAAGAGGCTGAATTGGTAGGTTTTATAAAGGCAACAGTATTCCCTTTAATACCAGTAACAACAGCAGTTGCTTCACTAGTATTACCTGTAAGGGTTTCGCCTATTGTAAATTGAAGATTAGCATCACCCGCAGTATCGCGGTCTGATTCTAATTGAAGACGTTCATCATTTTCATAAGCAAGATAGTTTTCACCGGTTTGATCTTCAGCTTGAAGTTTTGGCTCATGAAATGTAAAAGTATTACCAAAATAAACTTGCTGAGATTCCATAAATTCATAGTATTTCTCTATGAATTTTTTGAATTTGGGATGAGATTCAGTTACATACTCTGGTACTTGAGTCTCAATTAAAACTGATGTATCTTTTTTATCTTTAACTTCGGCCACGTTTTAATATCCGGTTGTGAGTGTTGAACCATCAGTAGTTGATATAGAACCTTTAACATAAGTACCTGTTCCCGCATCATCTAACATTGTAACATTAACATCACCAGATTCAATTAATATAATTTGTTCACGTAGAGGTAAAATATCTGCTGAGGCAGGTGTAACAAATACATCCATTGATGTAGTATTACCAGTAGTTTCAGAACCAATCGCGACAGGTTTAAAACTTGTAAGTGCTACTTTTCCAGTAAGATATGTTACTTCACCAACATTATTATCTACAAGTATTCTTTCATCACCAGAACTTCTATAAACTTGTAAAACTCCATTGTCATCTTGTA
>VTLG01010590.1_pt1 | contig 20277 bp, 47 predicted proteins | sample 4694571 | NCBI WGS metagenome assembly VTLG01 (sample SAMN12604809, study PRJNA352737) | marine metagenome | biome: ENVO:00000447; feature: ENVO:00000209|ENVO:00000569|ENVO:01000036; material: ENVO:00002151; isolation source: viral sequences binned using virsorter ... | reverse complement strand
CACACATTGGCGATACTGCTATTTCAGGTTTTGATGCTTTAGCAACTGCACCAGCAGATACAGATGAATTTTTAATTAGTGATGCTGGAGTTTTAAAAAGATTAGATGCTAGTTTAGTTGGTGGTGGTGGTATAACAATGGCTCAACAATGGCGATTATCTGCTAACTTTACAGGAAGCCAAGAACCAATAACATCAAATTTAGAAATAGCTGACACTTATGGATATGGAACTTTGGGTAGCAATATGACAGAAAGTTCAGGTATATTTTCTTTTCCATCTACAGGGTACTATCTTATTAGAACAGATCATACAATTAACAATCCTGGAAATTTTGAAAGGGTTGCGTCTATGAATGTTTTTACAACAACAGACAATTCAAATTATAATCAATCTGTTCAATCTTGTATTTCTGTAACACCCTCTGGTGGTGTAAATACAGTGCAATCTGCTTCTTCTACTTTTATTTTTGATGTTACTAATACAACAACACATAAGATTCAATTTCAGGTTAATGTAATTTCAGGAGCAACAGTAACAAGAGGTGATACAAATATGAATGAAACAACTTTTACATTTATAAGATTAGGAGATACATAAAATGAATGATCAAGATTGGTTAAACTTAGCATTATCTTCTATACACTCTGGTCAATGGTTTGGTTGGAAAAAAGAATGGACAGGAGAGCATAGAATGTCTTATGAAAATATTATTGTTCTTGATAGTTCAATTACAAAACCAACTGAAGATGAAGTTAATGCAAAGATACAAGAATTAAAAGATGCTGAAACTCAAAAAGCAAATGACAAAATATCAGCACAAAACAAATTAAAAGCATTAGGATTAACTGATGCAGAAATAGAAGCATTATAATATGGCATATATAGGAAAAGAACCAATAGTAGGTAACTTTCAAGTTTGTGATGCAATAAGTGTAGTCAATGGACAAGCGGCTTACACAATGCAAGTATCATCAACTAATGTAGTGCCAGAATCAGCTAATCACATGTTAGTATCTTTGAATGGTATTTTACAAAAACCAAACTCATCATTCACAGTTTCAGGTTCAACAATTACTTTTGCATCAAATCTAGCAACAGGAGACGTAATAGATTTTATAATGTTACTTGGTAATGTTCTTGATATTGGAACTCCATCAGATTCTACAGTTACAGATGCAAAAACAAATTTTGTATCAACGTCGTCAGCATCGGGGCTTCAAATACGTGGAGACGGAACAACCGATGGAACTTTACAATTAAACTGCTCTCAAAATTCTCATGGTGTAAAAATTGCTTCACCAGCACACTCGGCTGGTCAATCTTATAAATTAATTTTACCAACAGGAAATGTAACCGCAGACACAGTTTTAAAAGTAGCTTCTGTATCAGGGTCAGGAACAACAGGAATAGGTCAATTATCTTTTGGAACTGTTAGTTCTGATTTTGTAAAATTAGCTTCAACATCAGGAAGTAACGTATCATCAATAGATGTAAATGGTTATTTCACTTCTGACTATGACAGATATGTTGTTTATTTAGAGGGTCTTTATAGTGCCAATGATTCAATAGATGTTTATATGAAATTTAACACAGGAAGCTATACAACGCAAAGTTCTAATTACAATTCTGTTTTAGATGGTGGTGAAGTTAATAGTAGTAATACTTTTTCAGAACAAAAAATTGGCGATTGGGGTGGTTCAAAAATAAAAGTTGGAAGAACAACAAATAATTCAAATTATAGATCAAACTCAATAGTAACAATATTCAATCCTTTACAAACTTCATACTATCATAGTGCAAATGCTTTGTGTCAAGGTTGGAACTCTACACTTACATTTTGGACTTTTACTACTGCTGGAACATGGAAAGATACAACGGCAGTTACAGGATTAAATTTTTCATCTCAAAGTGGAAATATTTATGCAAACAACATTTCATTGTATGGAATAAAAGATTAGGAGTAAAACATGGCTTTACTCTTTGCTAAAAATAATTCTCTTTCAGCAGTAACTGCACTTCCAGCTTCTGTATCTGGTGGGGGTCTTAATTTAATATCTACTCAAACTGCATCAAGTTCAGCTACAATAGATTTTACTTCAGGGATAGACTCTACCTACAAAGAATATATATTTAAGTTTATTAATATACACCCAGCAACTGATACAAGTAACAATAGACTTACATTTCAAGGTGATACAGGAACAAATACAAATTATAATCAAACTATTACATCTACTCACTTCAGAGCATATCATAATGAGGGTGGTTCAGGTTCAGGATTAGGGTATAGAACAGCAACAGATCAGGCAAACGGAACTTCATTTCAACCATTGGGAGAGGGTATTGGTGCTGGTGTTGCTGATGAAAGTTCATCTGGCGAACTTCATGTTTTTGAACCTAGTAGTTCTGTTTTTGTAAAACATTTTATAGCAAGAACGTCTATATATTCAGATAACGATGAAGCTATTGATAGTTTTGTAGCTGGTTATTTTAATACAACAACTGCTTTAACAAGATTTCAATTTAAAATGTCGAGTGGCAATATAGATTCAGGAATCATAAAATTATATGGAGTAACCTAATGTCTTTTGGTTTAGTAAAACATAACAATAATTCTATATCAGCTATCACTACACCTGGAAATTTAACACAAGGTAAAATGACTTTAATAAAAGAACAAACTGCAAGTTCAAGTTCTTCAATATCTTTTGTAGATGGAAGTTCAAGTGTTGTTTTGGATAGCACATATCCTATTTATTTGTTTAAATTTATTAATATTCACCCATCAACTGAATCAAAATTTACATTTCAAGCATCTAGTAATACAGGCTCAAGTTATGGCATAGCCGCAACAACAACTAACATACAAACTTATCATGTAGAAGATGATGAATATTATAATGTAGAATATGGTGGTAGCCATGATCATGCTCAAGATACAGGGTTTTTAAAAATTGCTGGACAAGGTATAGATGATGTAAATGATTCTTCTTTATCTGGACAATGTTTTTTATTTAATCCTAGTAGCACAACATTTGTTAAACATTATATTGCTACAGGAACTTTTATGGCAGATAATAGTGATGGAGATGGACACACTTGGACTAATTATACTGCTGGATATTTTAATACAGCAAGTGCAGTAGATGCTATTCAGTTTAAAATGGAAAGTGGCAACATAGATGCTGGAACAATTAAACTTTACGGAATAAAAGGAAGTTAAATGTCAATAGTCAAGTTAAATAACAGATCAGTAAAAGATATAACACAATTTGGTTCAATATCTTCTCTTGGAAGTCTTACACATATTGCAACACAAACAGCATCGTCATCATCTTCAATTAACTTTACATCAGGGATTGATAGCACTTATAAAGAATATATTTTTTATTTTGTAAATATACACCCAGCAACAGATAGTGCAGATATAATGATAAATTTTAGTATTGATGGTGGTTCAAACTATAATGTTACTAAGACTAGCACACATTTTAGAGCTTATCACGATGAGGGTGGATCAGCCACAAGTCTTGCTTATGATAGCGGTAGTGATATGGCACAAGGCACAGGTGATCTTAATATTCTATTAAATATAGGTAATGGTAATGATGAGTGTGGTTCAGGTTATTTACATTTATTTAATCCATCATCAACAACTTTTGTAAAACATTTTATAGCAAATATGAATAGATACGATGGTGCAGATTATACTGTTAATCAATATACTGCTGGTTATGCAAACACCACAAGTGCGATCGATGCAGTTAAATTTACAATGGATACAGGAAATATGGATAGTGGACAGATATTGCTATTCGGATTAAATTAACATATAAGGAGAATATTATGCCAAGATATAAATTAGTAAATGGAGAACGAATACAGCTTACTGCTGAAGAAGAAGCACAAAGAGATCAGGAAGAAGCTGATTGGGAAGCTGGTGCTTTTGATAGAGCAATCGCAGATTTGAGACAAAGAAGAAATGCTTTATTATCTTCAACTGATTTTTATGCTTTATCTGATGTAACAATGTCAGATGAAATGAAACAATACAGACAAGACCTTAGAGATATAACTGAGGGTCTTTCAACAAAAGAAGAAGTAGAAGCAGTAGAATTTCCAACTAAACCCTAAGAGGTTTTATGAAACTTACACGAAATTTTAGCTTATCAGAGCTTATTAAATCAGACACAGCTATTAGACTTGGTATAGATAACAACCCTAATGCAGATCAAATAGAAAAATTAAAATTACTTTGTGAAAATATATTACAACCTGTAAGAGATCATTTCGGAAGAGTAACTGTTACTAGCTGTTTTAGATCTCCTGAGTTGTGTGTAAAAATTGGTAGTAGTATTAATTCACAGCACAGCAAAGCTGAAGCGGTCGATTTCGAGTGTCTTGGCACGAGCAACGCAGAAGTTTTTGATTGGGTTAAATCACACCTAGAATATGACCAGATGATATTAGAATTTTTTGAAATAGGTGAACCTAATAGTGGTTGGATTCATTGTAGCTGGGTTGCTGAAAATCCACGAAAACAGTTATTGAGAGCATATAGAGAAGATGGTAAAACAAAGTATAAACCCATAATAGGAAACGCAACAGATTTATAAAAGGAGAAAAGATGGCACTTACAAAGAAACAAAAGAAACTTCCAATGGCTTTACAAAAAGCTATACTGAAGAAACAAAAACAAACTAAAAAACCAAAAAGGAGAAAATAATATGCCTTATCATACAGGAAAAGGTTCTCATGGCGGAATGAAGAAAAAGAAGAAAAAAGCTAAGAAACCAAAAATGAATAGAAGAAAAAGATAATGGTTAAGGTTGCGTCTATTAAGAATATAATAAAAGACCTTACACCAAGACAACAAAAGACCATGCGATCTCATGCTAGACACCATACACTTAAACACATGAGATCAATGGCAAGATTGATGAGTGGTGCTAGTGGTAGAAAAAGAACATTTGCACAAGCACACACAATCGCTATGAGGAGAGTCGGTAAATGAGTGGATTTACAACATCAGCTACATTAGCTGAGATGATAAAAAGACCAATGCGTAAAAGGAGAAGAAGTGGCAAAAAAAAGAAAAAGAAGAAAAGTACCAAAAGATAAAGAAACTGATTTACCTAAAAAGTATTTATCAGGTCTTAAAGGTGGTGCTAGATCACAAAGAGCGAGTTTGATTAAGTCTATGTCTGATGCTTACAAAAGAGGACAAAAAATACCAAGATCAATGTTTAGAGCGAGGGCAAGAAGTGGCTATTAGAAGAAAACCTTTATCTGCAAGAGTAGTTTCTGTTTTGAGATCAAAAGCAAAGAACAGAAAAAACATAACTTTAGGTATGCTTAAAAAAGTATATCGTAGAGGACAAGGTGCATATTTATCATCAGGTTCAAGACCTCGTACATCTATGGCTAGCTGGAGTATGGGAAGAGTTAACAGCTTCCTCAGGGGGTCAAGAAAACATGATCTTGATTTAAGAAGAAAAAGTCGTAAAAGAAAATAATGAAAACAACTAAAGAAAAATTTGTAGAGATTGATGGTAGAATTAAATTAGTAAATCAAAAAATAGATTTAATAATTAAGAACCATTTACATCACATGAAAAAAGACATAGATAGAATTTTATATAGTTTAGGTGCAATCGGATTATTGGTTCTAGGTCAATTACTTTACTTACTCACCAAATAGTTGTATAGGTCTTATATGACCTATAAGAGAATACTTGTTATATCTGATCTCCACATTCCATATCATCACAAAGACTCAATAGAATTTTTAAAAGAAATAAAGAAACAATACAAACCTGATTTTGTTGTGAATATTGGTGATCTATTAGACTTTCACGCAATCAATATGCACACACACGACCCTGATCTATATTCTGCTGGACATGAACTAAAACTATCAAGAAAATATGTAAAAGAACTAGAATCAATATATCCTAAGATGATTGAAGTAGAATCTAATCATTCAAGCTTAGTTTATAGACGAGCATTGAAATATGGAATGAGTAAAGAGTTTTTAAAAGACTATGGCGATTTCTTAGGTACAAAAAAATGGAAATGGGTTGATGATTTAACACTTGATTTACCTAATAAACAGAGATGTTTTTTTACACATGGAAGATCAGCAGATGTTTTAAAAGTTTCTCAAACAATGGGTATGTCAGCAGTTCAAGGTCATTATCATACAAAGTTTGTAATATCTTGGTGGGCTAATCCTGATAATCTTTTTTTTGCTATGAATGTTGGTTGTTTAATAAATCAGAAATCATTAGCTTTTGCCTATGCTAAAAACTTCAAAACAAGGTTTATTCTAGGTTGTGGTATTATTATTGATGGAATACCAAGACTTTTACCTATGGTCTTGAACAATAAGGGAAATTGGATTAAGAAGCTAGTATAGAACAAATATGGGGTCTAAATCGAACAAAGAGGGGTCAAATTTAAGCAAATCAGCTTTAGATAGGCAAGTACAAGGGAGTTACTACAAATCGCTTAAAATACAGCCAATAGAGTTTATTACAGCTAATAATCTTTCATTTTTTCAAGGAAATGTAATTAAATATGTTTGTAGATACGATAAGAAGAATGGAATACAAGATTTGAAAAAGATAATTCATTATTGCGAATTACAAATAGAACTTATAAAAGAATAGTATGTGGTTAGCTTTACTTAAAAATCCTTTAACAAAAATGATCGCTAATAAAACAATAGATCATTTTAAACATAGAGCAGAAAAAGTAAAAACTATTAGAGAAGCAGAGATACAAGCTTGTAAAGAAGTTGATATACAAAAAATTAAATCACAAGATAAAAGCTGGAAAGATGAAATTTTAATGGTATGGTTAATTGCTATGCTATCTACAGGCTGGTTTGAAGATACTAGAGATAACTTTGAAGAATGGGTAAGAATTATCAATGATTTACCTGACTCAGTATGGTATCTTGTAATAATCGTATTTACAGCAACATTTTCAACTAAAATGACAGATAAGGTATTGAACCGAAACAAGAAAAAATAATATCTATATCTCCTAAATAATTGTATTAAGAATCAATGAACAGAGATGCAGTTATTATAGATGTTGAATTTAGAATGGAGTCTGATTACTCAGAGTTTGGTCATTTCATTTGTTTAAGGTTTGTAGATGAAAGTCCAACACTTGTAAAACTATCTTCTTTCATAAAACAATTATCAGCATTTGATGATGTAAAGCTTATAGATTACAATTACAATATAGAACCAATTACAGAAAACACCGACATTACAGATTTTGAAATAGTAAAGCACTAATGGCACAGAGCAGAATAACTTAAAAACTGCCCTGTACCGAGAGAGCCAACTCATAAACTCTCGCCTATGAGTCTATCTAAATGTAATGTATCTGTTTAAGGAGCAGTTTCAACATTTAGAATTTTATTATCCCTCTTGCTTTCCAGCTAGAGTTAAATCTCTTTTTACCTCTGTTTGTCTAACTGACAAATATCTATCAAGGTTGTTATACATAAGTTTTGCTTTTATTAGTTGGCTTTCAGCATAAGCATAACTATCAATAATTTTTTTATACTCAGGGTCAGTTCTAGCTTTATGTTCAGCTTCAATAACTGTTTTTGTGTCAATCTTGTATTTTAAAAATAATTTACTAAACATAGCTTTTCTTGATTCATCAAGGACAATAGCTTTCTCTGCCCACTCAGACCATTGGTTACTAGCTTCTGTCATTTTCTTATAAGCTTCTCTGCTATTTAGATTCATTGTTTCCATTTGTCCTCTTTCGTAATCACATATTTAAGTGTTGATGTAGTTGGGTCAAAACCATCAAATTCATATTTACTACAAGATACTAAAAGCAAAAATACAACGATAGCAAACACGTAAACAAAAAACTTAAATATTTTTTTTGAGTATTTTCTATGTATTGGATAACCAAATAGAATCATGGGTATAAAAGCATATCGTCAGCTTGTTTTTTTAAGTTTTGTATTTCTTGTCTTAGTTCGCCATTTAATTTTTTGTGGCTCTCATTTACACTTTTGAAAGTTGTAATCTCAGCTTCTTTAACGTCAATAATATTTTTAAGATTAATTATTATTTGTTGTAATGTTTGGATTTCTTTATCTTTTGTTTCAAGTTGTTTTGTCAAATCTAATCTCCCTCTATCATCGTTTGTAATTTTAACTTCATTCTCAAAAGTTTTATCTACAGGCATATACCAACAATTATACCACAGAAAAGACCAAATAAAAACCCTACTAGACCCTCTCTGTAGTATAACGATAGTACGTTTAATTTACCTTTTATCTTTTTAAAATGGTGGTAAGTCATCGTCCATATCTTCCATTTTTTGAACAGATTTAGCATATTCTGGTGCTGGTGGTTGTGCTTCTGTCATTGGCATTTGCCTATATTGTGGCATAGCTTTTGATATTGGTTTCATGCCATCTACATTAGGTTGTGGTTTGTATGGCTTTATCATAATAAAACTCAAAACCATAACTGTATCTCCTTGATCGTATTTATTTGGAGATTCGTTTGTTTGAGTCTTTGCAAACCATTTAGGAGTATAACCTTGTCTTACAAAGTTTTGTACTCCCTCTGTGTTATACCATTCGTCAATTTGTGATAGCTTATATTTTTTCTTTGTTAAGCTACAAGTAAAAAGACTCTTGGCATCAGCTTTATATTCAAACTTTGGTGATTTTTTTCCTGTGCTTCTTAAATACATAGTTAAAGCACAAAAAGGTGTTTTTTGTTGTTGTTGGTACATTAGTTTATCCTCACTTTCATTTGTTTTACAAGATTATTTAACTCATCTTTATTTAGAACTTTAGACCAATTATAATTATCAAATAAAACTTCAGATAATTCTTTTAAAGCTTTATCTCTTATAATTAATTGTTCTGGTATTTCTTTAGGTGTTGTATGTAAGGTATCAGTTATATTTACTACTTTCATTACAAAATCAGTAAATATTTTAAATGCCTTATCTTGTTCTTTAGTTAAATTTTTATTTGACATTTATTTTCTCCTTATTAATTGATTATATTTTCTGACTTGCTCGTTGAATAAAAGTTCTGATTTATGACAACTTAATAAACCAAGAAAAGCTTTTATATGTTCTTTTTTATATAAGATTTGTCTAGCTTCAAAGTCAGCATTATCTTTAGGCAATCTTACAATATACATTTTGTTTATCTTTTTGCCTGTTTGTTCCTCATAAGCAAGTTTATATCCATGTACTTGTAAAATCATATTAATAAATATACCTTTACTTGTTTTTATATCTATTAACCAAAGATTACCTTTAGGGTCTATTGCTACTAAATCTAAAGTTCCACAAAACCCTCTTTCAGAATATAAAATCTTTTCTGACTCAGCTAATTTAAGTTTGTTTTTTTTCCAAAACTTTTTAAACTTATCAAAACAAGATTTTACTATAGGGTCGCTAGGTTCAGTAAATTTTTCTCCTTTTAACCACATCTCACAAAATTTATGAACCATAGAACCAATATTTAAAATACTATCACCTTGTTTTTTTGCATTTGTCTTAGCTTCTAAGATAATAGTTTCTATTTTATCTATTGGAATACCATGTCTTTGCATTTCTTTTTTGATAGCATTTACTTGATTTGCAATCTTCCAATTTTCTAGCATTGGACTTGCTAACTTTCCAAGTATTGTACTCATACCAACTATATACTGATTATTATGAATATAGACGTGTTTTTCTTTGTTAAACTCTATAGTTTTACCATGTTCTGTTACTATCTGCATAACCATTCCTCTCTCTCTTTGTTAAAAATTTAAGATTATTTTCTACTAATGGTTTATAGAAATAATCTACATCAACACCCAAATATTCTGAAAGTTTGATGATGTTTATAAATCTACATTCATTTACACCTTTTTCATATTTTTGTAGTTGTTGAAATGTTACATTTATTTTCTTAGCAACTCTTGTCTGTGTTTTATTACGCAAAAGTCTAAGTCTTTTTAGTCTAAGTCCAATAACTTCTGCGGCTATTGTTTCGTTTTCATCATTGGACAAATCCCATCTAGCGAGTTTATCTTGTATTGATAAATCTATCTCGTCAGAATTAGTTTTATTTGTTCTTGGCATAAAAGCTATACTCCTGTTTTTCACTCTCTGTCAGATAATTGAATTGATCTTGCCAACAAGTCCGACAGAGTAACGACTCGTTGAAAAGAGTTTTCCCTACAAACCAAGCTAATTTATCAGCTTTGGTAGTAAAGCATTTAGCACATATATAAGCTAAAATTTTGGTTCTATGTGATGGTTTAGGCATTTTATTTTGTATAAGTAGTTGCTCCTGTTAAAAACCCTGTAGAAGAAGTAGTTACATCAGTTCTTGTAGAGTTAGGTGATATATGACCATTATTTTCATAACTGATATATCTTACTTCATCTTTTGGCTTTTTTTCATACAAAGCTACAAGTTTTTCAAGAACATTTACTTGTTTCTTTACAAAGTCAAGTTCCTGATCTTTTAATAGTAATTCTAAAGACTTTATTTTATTTTTTTCTTTATCTAAAAGATCAGTTAAACGATCATTTTCTTCAAAGTAAATATTAAAAGATTTGTTAGCAGAATCTAAATTTTCTTGTAATTTTTTACATTTAGATTGTAACTTGTCATATTCATTTGCAAGTTGACCTTTTGTTAATTTACTCCAAATATACCATTTTTTTTTACTCATTTTCATCTCTCCTTTTGACACTAAAGTTTAGTTTTTTTCTTCTAGTTACTTTTGTTGAACCCTCTGATCTAGGTGTAGGTAAAGTGCTTCTATCAACCACTTGATGACCAATTCTAATAGGTTTTTTATTTAAAAGACCTTTATCATCTAAAGCTTTCAAACAAGCTTGATCTAATAAAAAATCAGAATCGTATTTTTTAATTAAGGACACTATGACCTCTCTCTTGTAAGCATTTTCTAATTATACTTTGCTCTTTATCTTTTTTCTCATCAGGTAACCATAATAAACTAGGTCTAATGTAATAATTAAAAACCTTAGTGTTGATTTTATTAAGTATGTTTGAGTTATCGTATGCAATAGCTTTACAAGTTTCTAAATCATCATTGTATCTATAAGCAACGTCTTTACCTTTATTACCTCTATGATCTACTATTGGTTTATAAGCACAGGCATTTAAAAAAGTGCATACGAGCATTGTCATAAGTATTATTTTTTTCATATCTATTTTATCCTCTCTCTATATAAAATTAGCTGGATATTTTATCTGATTTAATTTCCAAGCTAGGTTTTTTTTCTTCTCTTGTAGCTTCCTCAACTTTTGTAACAGTTCCTTTTCCATAAGTATTTGTCTGTCGTATCGTTGCTGAAGCTTGGGTAGTTCTTTTATCATAATAGTACCCCATCTCCTTTAGTTTTTCTCCTATCTTTGTGATAGGAGTATTTGGGTGGAACTCCACACCAAATCTCTTTTTAACATCTTCCATCAAATCGAATGATGGTGTTTTTAATATTAGTTTATCCATTTGCTCTCTCCATTTCTATAGCTTTGACATCTTCAAGAGATTTAACATCTTTAAATTTTGCGTTAAGTTCTCTCCATAATGGTTTATGTAAAAGGAATAAATTATTTAACTCTAAATATACTCCTCTTGCTATTTCCTGAAGTGATCTTTTCCATTCAGGGTTTTTTTCTTCTTTAATCTTAAAACTTAACTCATAGAAGTTTTTTAAGTTTAAGAAGATTTTTAGTTTTACTTTATTCATACTCTCTCCTTTATTGTTCCGATATTGTTGCATTATTAAAATCAAATTCTTCATAAAAAAATGTTCCATTTTGATTTGCAAAATCTATTGAACAAGCTGGATTAACCATTTCTTTCATCTTTGCTTTTGCTTCTTGTTCATTGTTTGCTTCAAGATCTTTAATAAATAAAGATTTGATTTCTACTCTATATGTCTTTGTCATGCTCTCTCCTTGTTTAGTTTTTTTATTTAACATACTAAAAGAGTATCAAATGGGTTGTAAGTTGCAATAGTAAAAAAACCGCATAAAATCTAGCTTTTTAAGCATTTACCACAATTTACACTATAGTTTTTGACTTTTTTAATCAAATCACTTACAAACAGAATCAGATATGAAAAAAATTATATTTATGTTAAGAGAGATTATCCCTGTTGGGATTAAGTATAAAAGTTTTCATATCAATACTTAGGTTAAAAAATGTGGGTGGCGACTTCTCTCTCTCTAGTCGCCATCTGCCTAAAAGAGAGGATATATGAAACAATTAGAACTAGACTATCAAGCCCACAATTATACAGATACAAGTAAATCAGCTTGGGAAAATAAAAAAAATAAACTGACAAAAAGAGAACAAGTTTATGAATATATATTTACCTCAGCTTCAACAAATTATGAATTATCAGAAATGTTGGATATGCCATTATCAAGTGTATGTGCAAGAGTAAGAGAATTGCAATTAACAGATCATATTGAAGATAGTGGATTAAGACGAGAAACACCTTATGGAAAGAAAGCAATAGTATGGCAAAGAAAAGACCAAACAAAGCTGAAAGAGAGTATATGACTAAGGTAGCCGCTTATGGTTGTATAGCTTGTGAAAAAGATGGATTAGTAAGACCAGCAGAGATACATCATATAAGAAATCATACAGGATTAGGACTTAGACCATCACATTACAATATTATTCCATTATGTCCGGTTCATCATAGAACGGGCAAAATATCGGTGCATTTAGGCAAACAAGCATTTGAAGATAGATATGGCAAACAAGAAGATTTAGCAAAAAAAGTAAGAGAGAGGATTGAGGAGTGGGATATTATCACAAGCATATTTTAAAAATGAATGTTCTAAGTTTATTCGATGGTATGAGTTGTGGTCAAATAGCATTACAAAAACTTGGTATAAAATATAAAAATTATTTTGCATCAGAAATCAAAAAATCAGCTATTAAGGTAACTCAATATAATTTTCCAAATACTATACAAATTGGTGACATTAAAAAAATAACTAAAAATTCTTTACCAAAAATAGATTTAATATTAGCAGGTTCTCCTTGTCAAGATTTGAGTCAAGGTTCAAAAGAGAGGAAAGGATTAGAGGGTGAAAAATCAAGTTTGTTTTTTGAATTTTTAAGAATTTTAAAAGAATTTAAACCAAAATATTATTTACTTGAAAACGTCATAATGCCTAAAGACCAATATCAAAAAATAAGTGAATTATTAGGAACTTACCCTGTTAGAATTAATAGTTCATTAGTTTCAGCTCAACAAAGGGATAGATTATATTGGTGTAATTTTGGAGAGGAATATTTTGATTTACTTGGTTTTAGACATAGTATTATTCCACAACCTGAAGATAAGAAAATATTATATAAAGATATTATTGAAAGTGGATATGTAATACAAAGAAAATCAACTTGTTTAATGGAAGCTTATTCAAGACCTCACGCAAGTAATCGTAGAAGATTTAGAAGATGGAAAAAATTTGGATTTGTAAATATAGTATTTTTAAAAGAAAATCTAAGTCCATATTTTAATAGAGTTTTAAGTAAAATTGAGATGGAAAGGTTACAAACTGTCCCTGAAAATTACACTAAAATATTAACTTGGAAACAAGCAGCAAGTGTTCTAGGCGATGGTTGGACTATTGATGTTATATGTCATATTTTAAAAAGAATACAAAATGAGTCGTAAATCTGGTTATTTCATTTGTTATCGTAATATTTGGCAACACCCTGTATTTAAAAATTTATTACAAGCTAGTTGTTGGATATATATGATAAGTTCAGCTAGTCATCAGGATAAAAATTTAAGATTTTTAGAAAATACTATATTTGTTCGTAGAGGAGAGTTAATTATGCCTTTAAGGGTGAATGCTAAAAGATTTAAAATGACTTACTCTGAAATGCGGACTTTCATACTACGTCTTGTGCGTAGAAAAATGATAACCACAAGGGTCGCCCACTTACAGCCCACAAGCAATCACAAGAACCGAAAAGTAACGATTATTAATGTTATAAATTACGACAAATTTCAGTATGTGGATAAAGAACAACCACATACAGACCACATATCGCAACAAGGACTAAATAACAAATCTAATACACAAATACTAAATATAGGGTCAAGCAAAGATAAGGTTGTTAATAGTGGGTATAAAACAGTTGGCGATTGGGGTCAGCATACAATTTTAGAAAAAGATGGTAAAAGATATTTGAAACATAAATGGAAAAACGAACCACTTAAAGAATACAAATGATAGGATTACTGCGAATTTTTAAATATTGTAGAAAAAGGATTATTAGTTTATCTATAAGAAATAGACAACTTGAACGACAATTAGAGTGGTACAGGGCTGTCTTAGAATCAATAGATAAGAGCAAACACTAAATGGTCAAGAAAAAGTCTAAATTCAGACACATATCAATAAATAGGAAGAAATATTACTTCTTTGAGATTAAATGGATAGATATATTAGGTGATAGTGGACACGCATCTGAAAAAGAGTTTCTAAATATGAAACCAGCTTTGATGACAACTAATGCTTATGTATTTAAAAAAGATAAAAAATATTTATGGACATTTGCAAGTTATGATGAAGAAACTTTTAGTGATCGTAATATCTTTCCGATTGGTTGCATTAAGGAGTTAAAAAAGATAGAAATATAACACTATGAAATCGGACAAAATTATGGCAAAAGCCACAAAGAAACCACAATGTAGTGTTGGCAGACCAAAAGCAAAAGTAGATGTAGAGATATTGAAAAATCTAGCTTCTATTGGTTGTCCTACTTATGAGATAGCTTCAGTAATGAATGTATCTGCAAGAACATTGAAAAGAAATTTTGCCGAAATAATAGAACAATACAGAGAGCAAGGTAAAGCTAGTTTGAGAAAGAAAATGTACGATAAAGCAGTTAAAAAAGATAATACGATGATGCAGATTTTTTTAAGTAAGAACATGCTCGGAATGTCTGACAAAGTACAACAAACAAATGTAACAGAACCTTTACCATTAATCATAGAAGCAAAAGCTGAGGAAGTGAAAGACTTAAATGGCAAAGAAAAAGGGTAATTTATATGGCAAGATAATATCTTATGAGCCAACTCATCACAAAACATCAATAGGTCGTAATCCAAGTAAAGCGAAGATGAATAAACATAAAAGACGAATGATGGGTAAATCTAAAAATAGAGGTCAGGGTGTTAAATGAAACGATCAAACTTTTATCCAAATGGTGAGATGATAGACTTTAGATTACCACAAGATTTTAGAAAATCAGAGGGTAGAGGAAGCTGTGGAAATTGTGGTCAATACAGTAACAAAAGATCATTCTGTAATGTTTATAAAAGTTTTGGTGTCAAAGATATTTATGTATGTAATCAATGGCGACAAAGATTTTTTAAAAGATAATGTGTAAATATTTAGTATTATTATTATTAACATTTGACGGAAAAGTCGTAACAGAGAAACTAGAATTTACTAGACCAATGGACGTTTATGATTGTATGGATTATGGTGCAGATCATAGAGAGAATATAGCAACTTATGATGATGAAAAAAATGCTTGGATATTGAAAGATGGTCGTGGTACTTTTCAAGGTTTCATTTGTGAATGATGTATGATATTGACAAATTATGTCATTACATGGAAATAGAAAATTAAACAAACCTTTTAGAACACCATCAGCTTCAAAGAAGTTTGGAGTTTATGTAAGAAACAAAAGATCAGGTAGAGTTCAGATAGTGCGATTCGGAGCAAAGGGGATGCCCATTCGTAAAAATAATCCCACAAGGCAGAGAATGTTCTTTGCTAGATTTAGACCCATCTTAGCAAAAGTAAAAGGACAGAAAACATTAAGTCCGGCTTATTGGGCTATCCAATCTTGGAAAAAAGGATTCAAGATATGAGTAAAAAAGATGATACAATTAGAGTTAGTTCCGAGTCTAAATTACAGTTACCACTTGCTAATTTAGTTGGCATAATTATTATCGTTAGTGGAGCAGTTATGGGTTGGTCAAATCTTACAAGTAGGATTAGTTCATTAGAAACAGCAGATACTTTATTCCAAGCTGATCTATTAAAAAAAGCAGAACAAGAACCCAAAAATCTCGAAATGCTGATGCTTATAGAACATCTTGCAGGTGAGGTTGAGTCTATTGAAAAAGAGATAGAAGCTAGTAGATACAACAAAGTCAATATAGATCATTTAAAAGAGCAAGTAGATAATATAAATAAACAAATAGAAAAATTAAGAAATGGTAATCACTAATGGAAACTATAATAGCTTTACTGATGTTTGTTGGTACTGAACAAAAACTTACTGAGATGACTTGGACACCAAGTATTAGTAAATGTTTGGAAAAGAAAAGAATAGCAACTAGAAACAGTAATGCTATTTATATGTGTTCCAAAGTAAAAGCTGAGTTAGATGCAGATAATAAAATACTAAGGATAGAAAAATTAAAATAATTTATGAGTCTTAATAATGATAGATTGGTTTTTGATAAAGGTAGAAAAAATAACAAGAGCAATATTTCATTGGTCTTGGCGAGTACAGACTCAAAGAAAATTCAAAAGGAAAAAATAGATGAAATGGATTCTGCTTTATCAAATCTGCTCTATAACTAACAATTTTTGTTATCCACCATTAACAGACAGAGAAGCTTTAACATACTCAGGTTGTGTAGCAAAAGGTGCAAAAAAAACTATTGAACTTGTTGCCAAAGCACCTAAAGAATTTGACGAACAAAAATATATAGTTAAATATTGGTGTCTAAGTGAAGATAGTATTAACAAAACCCCAGCATCGTATAAGTCAATCAAATAAAAGATTTAGAGTTCTTATATCCGGTAGAAGATTTGGTAAAACATATCTTGCTATAACTGAGATGATGAAATATGCGGCAGTACCAAATCAAAAGATATGGTATGTAGCACCAACTCTAAAAATGGCTAAAGACATTTGTTGGTCTAATTTAAAAGAAGTTCTTAATCAATTTAATTGGATAGAAGATATAAACGAAACAACACTTACAATAACTGTAAGAAAAACCAATAGTACAATATCTCTAAAGTCTGCCGATATGCCTGACTCACTTAGAGGTACAGGATTAAACTTTTTAATATTAGATGAGTTTGCAGATATAGATAAAAGAACTTGGTTTGAAGTATTGAGAGCATCAATATCAGATACATTAGGAAAAGTATTAATGTGTGGAACTCCTAAAGGTTATGGTAATTGGTCTTATGAGATGTATCTTAAAGGTAAGCAAGACAAAGAATGGGAGAGTTTTCAATATACAACATTAGATGGTGGAATGGTTACACCAAAAGAAATAGATCAAGCTAGACAAGACTTAGATCAAAGAACATTTAGACAAGAGTTCGAGGGTACATTTGAAAATTATGCTGGTGCTATCTATTACAACTTTCACCCTGTAGAATCTGTTGTAAGTAAAAGAATAGATTGGAAAAAACCTTTACATATTGGAATGGATTTTAATATAGATCCAATGTCAGCTTGTGTTGCACAGATAGAAAAAGAAAAGATATATTTAGTTGATGAGATAGTAATTTATTCTAGTAATACTGACGAAATGGTGCAAGAAATAAGAGATAGATATGGAACACAATTACCAATATTTATCTATCCTGACCCAGCATCAAGACAAAGAAAAACATCTGCTGGTGGTAGAACAGACTTATCAATACTTCAAAATGGTGGCTTTACAGTTAAGGTAAAACATAAACACCCAGCAGTAAGAGATAGGATAAATGCAGTAAATTCTAAACTCAAAGATTCAAAAGGTGTAAGACATATTTTTATTAGCAATTCTTGCAAATATCTTATAAAAGGATTACAAAGACAAACATACAAGGAAGATACAAATATTCCTGATAAAGAAGATGGGTTTGACCACATGAACGATGCACTTGGATATATGATTGATTATATAAAACCTTTAGTTACTCAAATGCCTAGTTCAATACCAACAAGATGGAACATTAAATAATATGGCTTATACAAGAGATGATGCTTACGATACACACAAAGATTACAAAGAAAATGTAAATCGTTGGGAATATTACATAAGATCATATAATGGTGGTTACGATTACACTATCGGTCAATACCTAAACAGATATAATTTAGAACTTGATAACGAATACAATCAAAGACTTGGTAATACACCTTGCGATAACCATTGTAAAAACATCATTCAAATATATTCATCTTTTTTATTTAGAGTAAAAGCATCAAGAGATTTTGGTTCTATGGCAGATGAGCCTAGTTTAGAATCATTCTTAAAAGACGCAGACTTAGAGGGTAACACTTTTAACTCTGTTATGAAACAGGCTCAAAACTATGCGGCTATCTATGGTCATTGTTTTATGATTTTAGATAAACCAGCAATACAAACACGAACAAGAGCAGAGGAACTTAATCAAGAAATAAGACCATATATTTCAATCGTTACACCTGAGAATGTTTTAGATTGGAATTTTAAAAGAGAAGTAAATGGTAAGTATTATTTAGACTATCTTAAAATTAGAGAAGAAGTAGATAAAGATGGTGGTACATTTTTTAGATTGTGGTTTCCTGACCGAATAGAAACAATTTATTCAAAAGATGATAGGTCAGACCCAATTACAATAGATACTGCCGATAATCTGATTGGCAAAATACCAGCAGTTATTTTATACAATTCCAAATCGCACAAAAAAGGGATTGGTCAATCAGACCTACAAGATATTGCTGATTTACAAAAAAGCATCTACAACGAACTTTCAGAAATAGAACAATTAATAAGATTAACAAACCACCCATCATTAGTTAAAACTCCAAGTGTAAATGCTAGTGCTGGTGCTGGTGCAGTTATTGAAATGCCTGAAGAAATGGAACCAAATTTAAAACCATACTTACTTCAACCATCAGGTCAAAACTTATCAGGTCTTATGGACTCGATAAATCACAAAGTAGAAGCTATCAATAGAATTGCACATACAGGAGCAGTAAGAACAACTAAACAAGCTGTATCATCAGGAATAGCTTTACAGACAGAATTTGAATTACTTAATGCAAGACTATCAGAAAAAGCAGACAACTTAGAAATAGCAGAAGAACAATTATTTAGATGTTATGCTATGTTCCAAAATGCTACATTTGATGGTGAGATTAATTATCCTGATTCTTTTAACATTAGAGATTACGCAACTGATTTAATTTACTATCAACAAGCAAAGTCTATTGGTATTGGTTCACCTACATTTATGAAAGAAGTTGATAAAGAGATTGCAAGAGCAGTTGTAGATGATGACGAAAAACTAAATCAAATATTTGACGAGATAGATCAAAAAGCAGAAGTAGGTGAGTTCACACAAGACGAAGCAGAACAAGAAGATCAAGAAGTAGAGCAAGAAGAAATTTAATGAATGTCAGATATAGTACAAAGATCAACCGAATATCGTATCAAACAAATTGAGATAGCAGAAGCAAAATATTACAAAACTCTTGTTGCAACATTAGATAGGATAGAACGAGAAGTAGTATCATTAGCAAATAGAGATTTACCACAAACAGATGGAAAGCTTATAGAACTTCAAGCGGCTATAGCAATAAGACCAAAGATAAAAGCTATTGTTGACAGAGAATATCTTGGTTGGTCAGATACAGTTGTCAGAGAGGGTTTTAACAAACAAGCAAAGAGAATAGAAAAAGCATTCAAACGAATTGGTAATATTCCTGTAGAGTTTCAAGAACTAACAAAAGGTGATTTGGCATTAGTGCAGAATTTAAAACAACAATACTTCACTCAGTTCAAAGATGTATCAAACACATTTACAAGACGATTATCAGAAAAGGTTTATCAGAATACTTTAGTTGGAAACGATTTTGCAGAATTAGAAAAAGAACTTAGACAAACAATAAATGGTATTTATTCTAGTTCAGATGATGAAGAAGCAAATAGATTAGTAAATTATGTAAATAGAAATAAATATGTCAAATCAAGACAATCACAAGTTGATAAGGCAATACAAACATTACAGACAAAATTTGCAAGAGATAGGGCTGGTGAAAACATGAAAAGATATGCTGGTCAAATATTAAACGACTCATTAAGAGATTTCGATGCAACTCTTAATTTTAATAAAGCCAATGATGCTGGTCTAACTTTTGTTAAATACTATGGAGATGTAATTCCAACCACTAGAAGTTTTTGCAGAAATTTGAT
>VTLG01007976.1_pt1 | contig 20277 bp, 40 predicted proteins | sample 4694571 | NCBI WGS metagenome assembly VTLG01 (sample SAMN12604809, study PRJNA352737) | marine metagenome | biome: ENVO:00000447; feature: ENVO:00000209|ENVO:00000569|ENVO:01000036; material: ENVO:00002151; isolation source: viral sequences binned using virsorter ... | reverse complement strand
ATAGTTAATACAAATATAAGAAAAGGAGAAATTTATTATGTTTGGAAGTAAAGTAGAAACTAGAGGCAGAAAAAGATTGTCTAAAAAACAGACTATTCTTAATGCCCTATTAAGAGGTCAATCAATTGCTTGGAAGACTTTAAACCAAAAGTTTGGTCTTAAATCACCAAGAGCTATGGTTGATACTTTAAGAGCTGAAGGTTATATGATCTACGGTTCAAAAGTAAAAGGTAACCACGTGTATAGAATTGGTCAACCAACAAGAGCAATAATCTCTGCTGGTATCAAAGCGTTATACGGAACGCCTTTTAAATACGACAATGCTAGCGTTGTAGCTCCTACAAAAGCTACGGTTGCTTCAATTGACGCTTAATAACTAATGGTGTGGTGGCGAGAAATCGCCACCCATTTTAAATTATGAATTTAGAACACGGATTTTTATTATTTCTTATAGGTTGTACCTTGACCTTTGTAGGATTTTTTATAGCATATGTGGTTGCTAATAAAGCTGTTATGAAAAAAAATATAAAAAAAGAAAAAAGTCCTTTGGACGATTTAAACAAAGATATGCCAGGTAGTAAAGCGGGTGATGATTGCCAATGAGTGAGTTTACAGAGGGAGCATTTAACTTTTTAAAAAGAATTATTAGAGGGTCTTCAGTAATGTTGGCCGTCATATATACATTAGGTCATATATGTATAGCAATGACCGTGGTAACTTTATTAACAGGTGCCAGTTTGTGGGAGGCAGGTGCTGTAGCATTAGTTGAACCTACAATAAACGGTGTGTGGTTTTATATACTACACTCAACTTGGAAAAAATTATATGGCAAATAGAATTAAAAAATCAGAGTATCAAAATTATGCTGATTGTATAAGAAGTGATCAGGTGTCAGCACCTGAAATCGTAGAATTATTTGAAGACAAGGCATTTTATAAATGGTATAAAAAGAAATATTTAAATGATACTAGTAGACCTTAATCAAGTTTTAATATCAAACCTTATGGCACAAGTTAGAGGTAAGGGTGATGTAAAACCAAATAAAGAAATGATTAGACATATGGTCTTAAATTCTTTAAGAGGTTTCAATGTAAAGTTTGGCCAAGAATATGGTCAAATGGTTTTGTGTTCAGACGCCAGCGATCCTTGGCGAAAAGATTTTTTCCCTAATTACAAACATAGTAGAAAAATGGCCAGACAAGATGGCCCATTTGATTGGGATAATATATTTAAAATTATTACAGAAATAAAACAAGAAGTCGCTAAGAACTTTCCTTATATTGTAATGTATGTAGAAAACTCTGAAGCAGATGATATTATAGCAACACTAGTTAAATTACAAGAAGATGACATTTACCTAGTTGTGTCTGGTGATAAAGACTTCATACAACTACATCATTATGGTAATGTATATCAATGGTCACCATTTTTAAAATCATTTATTGGTGAGCAGGAAGACCCTATAAAATTTTTAAGAGAGCAGATAATAAAAGGTGACCGATCAGATGGTGTTCCTAATATATTATCAGATGACGAGATTTTTGTAAGAGGTGAAAGGCAAAAACCTATTACAAAACAAAAACTGGAAGAGTGGTCTAATTTAGATAATATACCACTTGGTTCAGAAACCAAGAAAAACTATAACAGAAATAAGAAACTAATAGACCTATCACAAATACCAAAAACGATAGAAGATTCTATTATAAATAGTTTTAAGTCTTATAAAGTACCAAGCAGGTCGCTCCTGTTACCTTACTTTATGAAACACAAATTAAAATCATTGATTGAAAACATTAACGATTTTTGACAATATATATTGGAGATAATTATGGCTGAACAAGCACAAAACCCTAACTTAATGAGTAAAGAGGCTATGACGGCTATGGCAAGCACTTCAGGTGTTGCTGGTGAGACCGTTCACGAGATTTTTACTAAAGTTAATAATGCCAAAGACAAACCTAAAAAGATTGCTGTTTTAAAACAATACGATCAACCGTATTTAAGACAACTATTAAAGGCTGGTTTTGATCCTAAAATAGAATGGGATTTACCAGAAGGAACGCCACCGTTTATAGCAAACGAGGCACCTGTTGGCACAGAGCATACACTTTTAAAAACAGAGGCAAGAAGATTGTTTAACTTTTTAAAAGGTGGTAACAATACACTTTCAAAAACAAGAAAAGAAACCTTGTTTATTCAAATGTTAGAGGGTTTACACACAACAGAAGCTGATTTATTAATCAACATTAAAGACAAAAGATTAAACCAAGTTTACAAAGGCCTTACAGAGGCTGTAGTAAAAGAGGCTTTTAACTGGAATGATGATTTTATGAAAAAAGCTTAAGAATCAACGAATTTTAAGGGCGGATAATGTGTCGCCCTTAAAAAAACTCACGTCCTACAACGCTTTTTAGCGCTTGACTTACACACCACATATGATATATTAATAAATATAAGGGAGGTATATATTATGAAAAAGTTAATAGTGATTTTAGCTGTATTGTGGTTTGGCTTAACAGCCTTTCAAAATTCAGTTAAAGCAGATGATTATAGTAAAGCGGTGATTGGCCACGTTATACAATCTAAAGTGAATGGCACGAATGTTGATGTCAATGCTTTGATGTCTTATGAGTTAGAAAAATTAGCTCACAAGTATTCAATAGAAATGGTATCTATACTTCAAGCTTACTTACCTGCTATCTTAGACGGCGTTATGGCTGATTTGAGATTAAAAGCAGACGAAAAATACAAATGTGCTTTACTAGAAGGAACTAAAATAGAGGACGATTGTAAATGATCGAAATTTTTTTAGAAGCTCCACTTGAATTACAAGTAATTTTATTATCAGGATTGACATTGTTTATATTAGAATTATTTAAAGAGGAGAAATCAAGTTGGAAAGAGCAAGAATCAAAAAAAGATTGAAAAGAGAATTATCATCCAGAAGGAAGTATAAAACTACCTACAAGGATATAAAGTATTACTTTAATATGATTAATAAAGCGGTATTTAAAAATAAACTAGCTCCGTTTAACGATATAAAAATTAAAAAGATTTACAAAGATAAATCTAAAAAGTTTTGTTACGGTCAGGTGACTACTTGGACTTGGGAAAGAAAAGGCACACAACAATTTTGGCTAGAAATGTTACCTGAATATAGAAGTAAAAAAGATTTTGTGGACACATTAGGCCACGAAATGGTACACTTGTACCAAATGGCAAATGTTGGTGATACTGGTAATCACAACAAACTATTTTATAGTTTTAGGCCAAAACTAAATGCTATAGGTTTAGACCTATAAAAAAAGAAAGAGATATATTATGAGAAAGGTGAAAGAGTTAGACCCTTATATTAAGTCACGTGTTGGTGAGGCACTATTAAAATTAGAAGGCCTTATCAAACCATCAAACTTACCTGGTACTGGTCGTTTATATTATACTGGTAATTGGGCAAAAGATATTTACGACAACTATACAGAAAAACAAGCAGAGATAATCTTCAAAAAAGTTGAAAAGTTAAAACCACATTTAACTTTCTTTCAATCAAAATTAGAATCATTTAAAGACGAAGATGGTAAAGAATGGGGAGGTTACGATTATTATGCCAAAAAAATATGATTGGTACAAATTACTAGATAAAAGTTGGTACGTCACAAAGATAGTTTTTGGTTTAGCTATTATTTGTTTATTAGCTTATGGTTATGGTACTTTTAAACCTAACAAGTGGGCAAAAGATAAAGTAAATGATGATGTTGAAAACTTTTATTTAAAAAAGATAGCAGATTTAGATTTAAGAGAACCAGAGTTTATGTATAATAATGATATACAATTTGTTAGAGCTTTACATAAATGTATAGACTATATTAATTTTACAACGCCACGTATGGACAGAGTGCCGTTTGAAATGATTATAGGTCAGGCAGCTTTAGAAACAGGTTGGGGCACAAGTAGATTTGCCACAGAGGGTAACAATCTTTTTGGTATTAGAACTTGGTCAAAAGATGTACCACATATGGTACCACACGGCGTAAAAGGTTGGCCAGGTTGGGGTGTTAGAATATTTGCTACAAAATGTGATAGTGTGGCAGAATATGTTAGACTATTAAATGAACACCCAGCGTATGCTGACTTTAGAAAAGCAAGAGAACAAATGTTAGTTAATAACTTTCCTTTGGATCCTATAGCTTTAATTAAAACTTTAGATAAATTTTCTACAACGGCTGACTACGATAAGCGAGTTATTAGAATAATTAATAAAGTAAGGAAGTTAGAAGATACTTACGCCAGCGATAAAACAATCAAATAAATATAACTATGTTTTTAACATTACTAACTTTTATATCGGCCATTAGCATATCTGTTATAGCGGCTGGGTATTCTATTATAGGTTTAGCAACATTATTTGCTGGAGCCTTTGTACCTATTGTTGCTATGGGTTCAGCTTTAGAAGTTGGTAAACTTGTAGCAGCCAGTTGGTTGTATCATAATTGGCGTAGTAATATACCACGCTTACTAAAAACTTATTTGTTTTTAGCAATCATAATTTTAATATTCATTACATCAATGGGTATCTTTGGTTTTTTATCAAAGGCACACCTAGATCAAGTTAAGCCTACTTCAGGCAATAATATAAAAATAGAACTAATAGACAATCAAATTAGTCAACAAGAATTAATTATAACTAGGTCACAAAATACACTTGACAGATTAGATAAAGCTTTAGATGTTTACATTGATAAAGAATATGTAAGTAGAGGTTTAAAAGAGCGTAAGAAACAAAAAGAAGAACGAGATTTATTAAATCTAGCAATCAAAAATGCTACAGATGAGATTGTTAAACTAACAAATGAAAAAGCAAGTTTAAAATTAGAACAAGATAAGATAGAGGCCGAAGTAGGACCTATTAAATATATTGCTGAAATGATATATGGTGACCAAGCAAAAGAAATGTTTGACCACGCCGTTAGGATTGTGATACTGGTACTAATATTTGTATTTGACCCTTTGGCTGTATTATTATTAATAGCAGCTAATATATCATTAAATCAATGGCGTATGAAAAGAAACTTATCAAAAGTTAACGACAAAGAAACTCTAAATAAGAAAATAGAGAAGTTAGAAAAAAGAAATAGAAAATTAAAGGGTTACCAAGGTTTTGTCAATAAACTAGGTTATAAAGAATTAGACGGCCTTGATCCAGATGAAATTAAACTGAAGTTAGACCAAATTATGGACTGGAACGACAATGAAACAAATAAAAATAATACTAATAATTAGCATACTAGCTCTTACAGGTTGTACCAAAACCGTGTGTTATTCACATAGCGTTTGGGAGATGGATTGTAAGAAAAAGGTAGATTGGAATAATCCTGGTTTTACCGTGGTGAGAACCATTATCACTAATGGTGCCAACGCTGGAAACTAGGCTTGACTTTACTAGAGGATATGATATATTAATATGATGACAAGTGAGGACATTATGAGAACTAAAGGCGAGAAGATAAGAAAACTTGAAAATTTAGCAAAGGCCTGTGCTGATGCTAAAGATGATAATATGAAAAAAATGTGGTATGATAAACTCATTAAATTAGGTGAACAATATGGTATGAGTGATTATGTTACAAGAAAGTTGATACACTAATGAATATATTTTATTTACATAGAGACCCTATTGTGGCAGCTGAAATGAGTTGTGATAAACACGTGGTAAAGATGATACTAGAATCTGCTCAATTATTATGTACTTGTCATAGAGTACAAGATGGTATAGAGTATTATGGCAAAACTGCCAATGGCAGAAAAATCAAAAGGTGGAAACACCCTAATCCTAATTTAGAACCTATCTTATACAAAGCAGGCTGGGTAAAACACCCTAGCACAATATGGTTATTTGAATCTGCTTATAACTATATGTGGTTATATAAACATATGATGGCTCTTAATGATGAGTATAAAAAAAGATACAATCATACAAAAGACCATGTTGCTATACAAAAACTTGGTCAAATATTATCATCACCACCAAAAAACGCTTTAATTAATAAGATAGCAACTGATCCACAACCAGCAATGCCTGACGAATGTAAAGTACCAGGTGATTCAATTGCTAGTTATAGAAAATACTACATTATGAAAAAGGCTAGATTTGCTACTTGGAAAAATAGAGTGCCACCTAAATGGTTTTCAGAAGGACTGATCAAACATCTAGGAGGAACAATATCAAATGGAGTATGAAGAACTAGAGAAGTTGTCTTTACAAGAATCTAAAAGACAAACAAAAGAGAGACGAGACAGAGGTAAAAATATGATTAGGCCTTTTACCTTTGATGAAGAAAAAATATTAAGGGATGGCCTATATAACAATAATATAGAGGAATAGTATGAGAGCAAAAATGATTGAAGCTTTACAAGAACACGCCAAAGGTCATATAGCAAAACATAAAGCAAATGTTGAAGTGTTATTAGAAAAACCAGCAGGTGTAGCTGAGCATCCTGATACACTAGAAACAATAGAAAAAGAATTAAAAATAATTGCTGAATATGATGACGAGTTACAAATGCTTGATAAGTATTTTATAGCAAAAGACCCATTTAAAAGTTAATGAGTGAACAACCACAATTATTTGAAACCGAAGATCAATACGGTAATGATATAATACAAGGGCCTAAACTTTTAAAAAAGAAGTTAACTACAAAACAGGCAATGATTGATCCTAAAAATCCTGGCACGGTCGGCACTAGTGCTTGGAATTTAGGTAATCATACACTTGCCATTTGTTTTATATTGTGTATAGTGTTTGTTGTGTATGCTAGTTATCAATAATGCCAGTTTACACATTTATTAACACAAAAACTAAAAAAGAACATACAGAAATGATGACCATTGCTGAAATGGAGACATATTTAGAACAAAATCCACACATTAAACAGGCGATTAAAAGTCTAAATATAGTAGGAGGGGTATCAGGCCTCTCATACAGGCAAGATGGCGGATGGAAAGACAATTTAAGTAGAATAGCCGAGGCACACCCTAAAAGTGCCCTTGCTGATAGATATGGTAAAAAATCAATTAAACAATCTAAAACAGAAGCAGTATTAACAAAACACAGGAAAAGAAGAGGTAAATAAGATGGCAGATATACCAGATTATATGCGAGACTTTGATATGGACCAAGATTATGGTTTCACTCCTGTTTCTTCAAAACCAACTGAATCAAAACCTGCTGTTGACCCGAAATTGGTAGAAAATTCTAATATAGAAATTTCAAAAGTTAAACAAGATGTTTCATCAATAAAATCTATGATGAACGAGATAATGCAAATAGTGGCAGAAAAAGAAACTATAGCAAAAGAAACAACAACTGAAGAACAGAAAAAAAGATTTAAAGAAATTGAGAAAGTTATATTACCGTTTTTATATAACTTATCAAAAAGCGATGAGCCTTATATTCATTGGCCAAACAGAGGCCCGATTATTAAGGCACAAATAGAAAAGGTACTAAAACTTACAAGGGGGTAATTTATGGATGCGAGAGCAAAACATAAAGAACTAAAAAGAAAAGTGAACGAAGCTGAAGATATAAGAAACAATGATAGGTCTTCACATAGTTGGTATGAAATGAAAACCTTAAAGAAGTTAAAATTAAAAGCAAAGGAAAAAATAAATGAGACTAAGCAAAAACTTTTCGCTTAAAGAGCTTATACGCTCAGAGACGGCGACTAGGAAAGGGATCAATAATAATCCAAACGAAGATAATATTGAGAACTTACAAAGACTTTGTGACCACGTTTTACAACCAGTTAGAGACCACTTTGGTAAAGTAGTGTCGGTGTCTAGTGGGTTTCGTAGTCCAGAATTGTGTGTAGCCATAGGCTCAAGCATAAATTCACAACACGCCTCTGGCCAGGCGGCGGATTTCGAAATCTATGGATTGTCAAATAAAGTATTGGCAGATTGGATACACGACAACCTAGATTATGACCAGTTGATCCTGGAATTTCACAAAAAAGAGGAACCAAATAGTGGGTGGGTTCATTGTTCTTACAAGAATGGTGACGATAATAGAAAAGAATATTTAATAGCATTTAGAGACGCTAACGGTAAAACGGCATACCAAAAAGAATATTCTGCTACTACTGGCCCTACAACAGAAGAAGTTAACGAGTCTTTGATTTGACACCGAAGTAATTAAGTATGAAGCTTGACAAATAAGTCAGTTTATGGTATAGTGAGAATATTATGGCATTTAAATTTATAGAATTAGATAAAACGTTACTACCTAAAACTAAAGGTAAAAGAATAGACGGCTTTCGTTTTTACAACATTGATGGTAAGAACTATCCGTCTATTACTACCGTTTTAGGAATTAGAAAAACCGAACAATTAAAAGGTTGGCGAGAGAAGATTGGTGAAAATGTAGCCAATTGGGAAATGGGCAGAGCTGCTCGTAGAGGTAAATCTTTTCATACATTAGTTGAACAATATATTAAAGGCGAAACTCCTAGTATTAGGGACGTTTTACCATTAGGTTTATTTAAACTATTAAAACCTTACATAGATCAGATAGACAATATACACTTACTAGAGGCGATCATGTATAGTAAAAAACTTACGGTTGCTGGTCAAGTAGATTGTGTAGCAGAATATAATGGTAAACTATCTGTAATAGATTTTAAGACAGCTAATAAAGAGCGACAAGAAGACTGGATTGATAATTATTTTTTACAGACAACAGCTTATGCTCATATGTATGAAGAAACTTTTGGTACCCCTATTGAGCAAATCGTCATCTTAATCGCTAGTGAAGACGGAACGACACAGGCATTTATTAAGAACAAAGCAGATTACGAAAAAGAACTTGGCAAAGCTATTCAAGGTTTTTATAAATATTATGAAGACCAAAATAAAGATAAGATAGCTCAGAGTAAAATCTAAAAATCTTATCTACTCACAGAAAGATAAGATGAAAAAAATAATAATATCGCTAATATTCTTACTAACAAGTTTTGCTTTTGCTGAACACGATCATATAGAAGAACAATCAGAAAAAGAAAAATTTAACTTTTGGTGGGAACAAGTGCCTGCTGTGTGCTCTACTTCGGAAGAAATAGAGAGGTGGGCAGAGTTAAAGAAATTTGAACCTGTTAATGTTAGTTTTGGCAGGGAAAATGGATCACCAGACGGAAGAATTGTATATATAGTGGTCTACTGGTTGAATGAGAGACAAGAGTCATTTGCCTCTGTTTCTACACCAGAGAAACCAGAAATAAGTTGTGTAATTTTTAGAACGTTTGATCTCAAATTAAATACTGACTTATTATTGAACAAAAAGGATATATGAAACAAATATTAGCAATATTAACAGCAGCTATTTTAGTGACAGCCTGCTCAAAACAACTTACAATTGGTAAAAAATGTATAGAAAAAGAAGGCCAGATATTATGGTCTTATGTTTGGCTAACAGATAAACCAATGGTTGTTGATAAACATTTCTGTAAAAATCTATAATCACCATTGACAAATATATAAATTCGTGTTATATTAGTACCGTTAACACCAGAAAGAGGTACCTGGGGCGTGTATTAGGCGAGAGTCAAACCACGCCCTTAAAATAATATGACAAGTAAAGAATTTAGTTTAAAAATAGAAAACATTGTAAAAGAAAAACAAATATCATATATGGACGCCGTGTTATGGTATTGTAAAGAAAACGGCATAGATGAGGGTACGATCAGTAATCTCATATCAAAATCACTTAAAGAAAAAATCAAATTAGAAGCGACCAACTTAAAAATGTTGAAGTTTCCTAAATGTGGTCAATTACCAGTATGAAAGAGTTTGATTATAGTTTAGATTACAAAAATACGTTGTTTAGGCCAAATGATATAAGATACAGAATAGGCCGTGGTGAGCAAGGTGTATTATTAGTTAGACCATATACAGATGTTATTTGTAGGCATTGGCGATTTAAAACTCTAAAAGAGGCCAGAATATCATCACAAAAAATATTTGATATGTATTTAGATTATAGAATACAAAAAGACTTTGTTGGTATGGATATGTGTAGAAAGTTTTTAGAAATGGGTTTTACAAGAGCCAGACGATACGCCAATCACAAAGACGGTAAAAAGTATGATAAAGATGGCAAAGTTTTACCACAAGAGAAAGATTGGAAAACAAGTGAAAAAGCAAAGTCAGCTAAAAGATTTAAACAATTCAGAGACCTCGTTACACAAGACGAGTTTTACATAAGTATGAGAAAAGAATGGCGAGACAAAGAGAATGTACGGAGGGTTTGAAGTATTTAAGGCCTATCTGGCAATCAAGTTACATTTCACAACGGATACATATAATTATGATGAGTATGGTGGCAAAGTTAATTGTAAACTTGAAACATTTACAAAGAGAAATGATAGATACTTTTTTCATAAACTATCAAAACAATATGATCAAAAGAATATTGTTGACTTCTTTGTCGCTAACTTTACACACAACAATAAAAAATGGGTAGGAAACTTATTACAAAATGACGGCAGAGACATCTATTTGGACTTTAAAAAACGTAAAGAGTCATTTAGTTATCATTTTAGAAACGATCTGGTGGCTATTAGTAATGATTTCAATAACCGTGGGCTTTCTTTTGATGATGGTTTTTTGTGTGGTGGCGGACAACATCCACGATTGTTACGCTTACTTATTCAAAAAAGAACGTCTTTCCAAACCATCATTGTGCTTGACCACTTTTTGTCGTTTAGTAAAAATTGGGATAAAGAAATTACCGAAAAAGTTGTCTGGCCTAAAATCTCATCTACGATTGCCAAGTTAAAACCTTTTGTTAATTTTAATATAACAGAGTGTAAGTTAATTATGAAAGAGGTATTTGTTAAATGAAAGAGCATTTAATGGTACAACAACAAGTAAAAAATGTATGGCAACATATGGTAGGTGTCATATGTTTAAATCTTACAAATAGAAAACAAGTCAAAGAAGTTTTACCTAAATTATTTGAGAAGTATCCTAATGCTACAAAATTTCTTATAGGCAATATTAAGACACAAAAGAGAATGTTAGCACCTCTTGGTATGATAAATGTAAGATTAAAAAGATTGAGAAAAATGAGCAGAGACTTTATAAAATGGGATTACAAAGACGCTACAGATTTACACGGTATAGGTAAATATGGTAGTGATAGTTATAGAATTTTTTATAAAAATGAAATACCAGAGAATGTACAAGATAAAGAACTAAAAAGATATTTAAATGGGTAAAGAGGGCGGATCATATCCTAATATTGTATTTTGCTTAGGCAATGGCCAAAGTAGGGTAGGTGTTGACTTAAAAAAATTAAGACAACACGGTAAAGTTTATGGCTGTAATGCTATTTATAGAACTAATCCAGATGACATAGATGTTTTAGTTGGTGTTGACCAAGGCATAATGCACGAAATGTATCATAGTGGTATTTGTGAAAAGATACCAACATATTTTAGAAACTGGTCAAAAGTGCCTGCTGAACTATATGAGAATATGATTAAGTCTGGTGCTACAGATGAAGATTTAAGATTAGCAAGAGAAGAAGGCGCCTTTTATGAAAATAAAAGAACACCAGAAACAAAAGAGTTTGTAATGCACGGTTCAAGTGTGGCAGGTGTGGCTCACGTTGTTAGAAGTGATAAAACAAAACATAGAAAATTTGTACAACAAAAATCTATAAAAGTATCTTGGCTGAAAGATGGTAATAAATCAAAATGTTTAAATGACATAGAAGATTTTAAAGACAAAGGTTGGGCTGCTGGCCCGACAGCGGCTTATATATCTTGTTTATTAGAACAACCTAATGAGGTTTATCTATTAGGCATGGATTTAAATAGTACCACAGGTAAAGTTAATAACATATTCGCTGGCACACCAAACTATGTGCTAAAAGACCACGCTCCTACACCTAGTGTAAATTGGGTACAACAATTAAAAGAGACATTTTTCGATTTTTCTGGTAAACATAAGAGTAAAAAAGTGATGTTTTATAAGGTACAAAATAGTATTAAGGGTGGCGATGAGGTAAATAGGGTTATTAGAGAATGGACAGACCACAAAGGTAACCTAGACTATATGAGTTATGACGATTTTTATAAGAAGTTTGATTTATAGGAGCATTGACAATTAAAGTTGGTTGTGTTATATTAATAGAATTATGTTATTTGAAGAATTATTAAAAGACTTAAAAAAGCACAGAGATGATATGGTCGCTAGAAACTATCCGTTTCAACAACTATCAAATCTAATTGTAAAATATGAGGACTTGGCTAGAGCAAAACAAGATACACCACATAAAGAGTGGGTTGATGGCTACAACAAGTGGAAATCAAGTATAAATAATAATGATACCGATAATACAGGTAACACAAATACAACGAATACAAAGTAATAAGGAGAAAATATGGACTTTGAAACATTAAAAACATCATCAAGTAACTTTGATAAACTTACAAAGGCACTTGAAACAAACCTCAAACCTGAGGATCAATCTAACAAAAGAAAATATGAAGATGACCGTTTCTGGAAACCAGAACTAGATAAAACTGGTAATGGTTTTGCTGTGATTAGATTTTTACCAGCAGTAGAGAATGAAGACTTACCTTGGCAACGAGTTTGGTCTCATGCTTTCCAAGATAAAGGTGGCTGGTATATTGAAAACTCTTTGACTACATTAAGTCAAAAAGATCCTGTTAGTGAAGAAAACACTAGATTGTGGAATACAGGATTAGATAGTGATAAAGAGATAGCTAGAAAAAGAAAAAGAAAGTTATCTTACTATTCAAACATTTTGATCGTAAGTGATCCAAAACATCCAGAGAACGAGGGCAAAGTATTCTTATTCAAATTTGGTAAAAAGATATTTGATAAGATTACAGAGGCAATGCAACCAGCGTTTGATGATGAACAACCTATCAACCCATTTGATTTTTGGAAAGGTGCTAACTTTAAACTAAAGATTAGAAAAGTTGATGGCTATTGGAACTATGATAAATCAGAGTTTGAGAGTGTAAGTCAGGTCGCTGTTGATGACGAGAAAATCAAAGCAATCTGGAAACAACAACACGCTCTAAAACCTTTTGTTGACCTTAGTAATTTTAAAACCTATGATGAACTTAAAGAGAAACTGAATAGGGTAATTACAGGCGACAGAAACGCTAGTACCGTTGAGAATGTAAACCTCCCGCCTCAAACCAACGGACAAGCGAAAGCTGAAGTTAATGCTCAACCAAAAGCTAGTGATGATGACGATACGTTGTCATATTTTAGTAAATTAGCTGAGGAAGAGTAATCCTTTCTCTCTCTTAACTAACGCTTAAAGGTCAGGTAGAAATACCTGGCCTTTTTTATTTCCGTATATAAATATCCATATGGCTAGTATATTAGATACTTTAAAAGACGCTCAAGGCGGTGTTAAAAAATCTGCTGATTGGTATAGAAAAAATGTAACATCATTAGCAGATAGAGTTACTGCTAGACGATTGATGAATCAAGGTAAACTAATTGGTAGACCTAGTACAGGTAGACTTAATATGTTTTTCTATGATCCTAAAACAAAGGCTAGATTGCCTTACTATGATGTATTTCCTTTAGTTTTACCATTAGAATCAATTAAGGGCGGTTTTATGGGTTTAAACTTTCATTATCTGCCTTACATATTAAGGTTTAGATTGTTAGAAAGACTACAAAAATTTGCTGATGGTGGTATGAAATCAACAACAAAATTTGAAGCTAATTATGATGATGTAAAAGGCATTAATCTGGTAAAACCAACTATTAAAAAGTACCTATATAAACAGGCTAGATCACAATTTTTAAGAATAGATTTTGATGAGGCAGCCTTAGCTGCTTATTTACCTGTACAACAATTTAGAAAAGCAGGAACAACAAAAGTGTGGTCAGATAGTAGAGGAATGATCTAATGGCAATTTTAAGAGGCGGCAGACGAGTATTCGGCACAGATATAAGAATAGGCATACCTAGAGATAGGTCGTTAGATAATGTACAAGGCGATCCTAGATTAAAACGAACACAAGGTAATCCTGAATCTACAATTGGTAGATTTCAAGCTAAAATGGCCGAGGGTGAAGGTTTTGCTAGACCAAGTAGATTTATGGTAGATTTTATTTTACCAAGAGGTATAGATGAAGGAGTTGATGATGATGGTAATAATTTTACCTTTCAGGAAGAAATAGCTAGATCAACACAAGGTGAATTAAAATCAGAATTAGAATTACAAAGAGGCCTACGAGCATTTTGTTTTGCTGCTGAACTACCAGCGAGAAATATAGATACAGCACCACTAAAAATATATGGGCCAAAAAGAGAAATAGTTTATGGTCATAGTTACTCACAAGAGATAACTTTATCTTTTTATGCTGATAAATTTTTAAGACAAAGATCATTTTTTGAACAATGGCAAAATACAGCAATGGATTTAGGCACTAACAATGTTCACTTTTATGATGAGTACACAGGTGCTATTAGAATATATGCTCTTGGTGCTTTTTCAGGTGACGCCTTTAGAGATAGAATAGCTTATGGTGTTCATTTATATGAATGTTACCCTAAAACTATAACTGCTGTGCCATTAAATTATGGCACACAAAACGAAATTATGCAAATTAGTATTTCATTTTATTATAGAAACTGGTCAAACCTTTCTATTGATGAAGTAAAAAAATATACGGTCGGTGGTGGCTTTAAAAAACCTACCGTCAAATTCCAATATGGAGCATTTGGAAAATTGCTAAGTAAATTGCCACCAGAAATAAGACGAGCTGGTAGAGACGTTGTTAATGTGATAAGACAAAGAGTACCGATTGGCTCAGTATTTGGAGGAAAAGTATTTCCACCATTTTTATAATATAATTGAAGGAGTAAATTATGGCATTGCCTATAGCTAATGTAGCAAAATATGAGTTGACATTACCATCTCAACAAAAAACCATATCTTTTAGACCTTTTTTAGTTAAAGAGGAAAAAATATTGCTAGTAGCATTAGAATCTGGTAAACCAGAAGAAATGTTAACAGCAGTAAAAGAAATTGTTAAAGCGTGTACGTTTGGCACAATAGAACCAGATGAGTACCCTATATTTGACATTGAATATATCTTTTTAAATATAAGAGCTAAAAGTGTTGGTGAAGTTGCTAAGTTAAAAGTTTTATGTCCAGATGATAAAAAATCATATGGAAACGTAGATGTTGACTTAACAAAGGTTGAGGTTTATGTTGACGATACTCACAACAATAATATTGTATTAGATGAAAGCAGAAAACTAGGTGTTGTTTTAAAATATCCATCATTAAAAGTTATTGATTCAGGTATTTTAGGTGACAATATAAAAGTTGCTGCTATGTATGACTTAATTAAAAAGTCTGTTGACCACATTTATGAGGGCGACAAGATGTTTTATGCTAAAGACAGCACACCAAAAGAACTAGACGATTTTATTGATAGTTTAACTGGTGAACAGATGAGAAAAATACAAGGTTTCTTTTCATCTATGCCTAGACTTGAGCATAAGATTAAGGTTACAAACCCTAATACAAAGGTTGAGAGTGAAGTTACACTAAAAGGACTGACCGATTTTTTCGGATAGCCCTTTCACACGATAGTTTAGAGAACTATTATGAAACTAACTTTGCTCTGATGCAACATCATAAATATAGCTTGAGTGAGTTAGAAGAAATGATACCGTGGGAAAGGGAAATATATATTTCTCTGTTGGTAAATTATATAAAAGACGAAAACGAAAAACGAAGACGAGAGAGGAACAAGTAATGTTTGAAGAAACTACATCTAAAACCGTTAAGGCGATTAAGTGGGTATGGTGGTTTTTAAAAGAGGAACTACCACAATTCTTATCTAATTGGCGAACGGTACCTAGAATTATGATGGTCTTATACGGCCTAGTATTCTATAACACAATGCAATGGTTTATGGCTTTAGACGCCCCTAATAATGCTCAGGCAGGTTTTGTATCTGTCGTTGTTGGTGCTGGCGCTGCTTGGTTTGGACTATATGTAAACGGTAAATCATCAAAAGTACAATCATCAAAAGAACCAAGAAGATAGTAAATGGCTGCTGAAGTAACACTAAAAGAAGAATCTGCTTTAGAAATAGGTGAACAACTTGCCTTTTCTTTTAAAGGGCTACAAAACGTTGGCGCCGATACAGCTAATGGTTTAGAATTAGAGGAAGAGAAACAACAAACAAGTTTCCTAGAATCTATTAGTGGTGGTATTAAAAAAATGGTGGCGTTTTTTGGTGGTATAGCGGCTGCTACAAAAGAAGCAAGACAAGACAGATTAATTACAGAAGCGCAAGGCACAGAGGCTGAAAAAGAAGCATTAGGTAGTGATCCAGAAAGATCATTTAATTTTAAAGATATGTTTGAAGGCCTAGGTGAAAAAACAAAAGCTTTTGCTGGTAGTATTACAGGTGTATTTGGTGGTTTATTTGGTAAAGCTGCCTTATTTGGTTTATTATTGGCCTTCTCTCTAAATTTAGATAAGTTTGGTAAAGATTTAGGGCCGATTATTAAAAAAGTATTTAATGGTTTAAAGTCAGCTTTTAAATCTTTAAAAGAAGATATATTTCCTATATTTTCAAATATTTTCAAAATGGTAGGTGAGGCATTTACAGCTGTACAAAATATATTGAAAGGATTATTTGAAGGCGATGGTAGTGCTTTCTTATCTGGTATAAAAACGATATTATTAGATTTACCATTAAGACTTGTTAGTATAATAGGTGACGCTTTCTTTTCACTTGTTGACGCTGTGTTGAATTTTTTTGGCATAGAGAGTCAAATGGTACAAGATATAAAAATGGCCTTTAGAAGTTTACCAGAGGCAGTATCAAAAGCTGTAGATAGTTTTATAAGTTTTTTCACAGAGACAATACCAGGTTATTTTAATGAAATGATACTTTCTATCACGACAGGTTTTAATAACTTTGTTAATTCAGTAAAAACAGCATTTAACAATGCTATAAATTTTGTGGTGAATGGTGTTACAAATATTATAAGAACAATTGGTGGTTTTATAAGCGGTATAGGTGATAGAATAAAAACATTTATCAACTCGGCCATAGATGCTCTACCTTTACCAAGTTTTATAAAAGACAAATTAATGTTAGACACAAAAGCTTCTGTAGCTGCTGATAATAAAATTTTAGAAACAGGTGTGAAAGCTAAATACGCTGACGATAGTATTACAGGTATGGAAAGAGAAAGAACAACAGGTGGTGGTGCTACTATGGCAGAGGGTTTTGCTGAGGCAACAGGTGAAAAATACGGCACAGCAGAGATTAGAAAAACTAATACGTTTGGTGAAATGGAGTTTGCTAGAGGTATAATGTCACCTGAACAATTTAAAGAATTTAATCAGTTAGATACAGATGGTCAATTAGCATATTTACAAGCGTTAGACCAAAAAGAACAAGAGCGAAGAGCAACTATTTTAAGATTAAAAGAACAAAAAATTGCCTTTGATAAAAAGAACGCTGACTTAATAGAAAAATTTAAAACTGAAGACGAGGGTATAGTCAGTCCAGATGACCAACTATTACAAGATGATATGGCATATAGAAATAGAACAAAAAGTTTGGCGGAAGAAAGTCAAGCGTTTACTTCAATGCCACCGTCAGTCAATATGAATATGATAAAGGGTGGTGATAGTAATAATATATCATCTAACCAAACACACACTAACATAGCTGAGTCTACAACTACAAGTGATGTGAATGCTAAGAAAATATTTAAATCTGCCTAGTAGATACCTAATTCTTTTTCAGTAATAATTTTAAACTTCATACCATTATCACTACAATAAACATCAGCGGCTTGCCATTTAGATACATTTTTGATATATTCTAAACTCTCTCTCATAAAACCTTTAGACTTCTTTGATCTAACCTTTGGTTTCTTTGTTTGTGCTGATGGTTTTATCTCTATCATATATCGCTTGCCTTTTGAGGTTTTTATGATAAAGTCAGGATAATATGTGTGTCGTTTTCTATCAATAGGATTGACATAAGGTATACCTAATTCTTCACTTGCCCAATATATAATATCTTCATTACGGTCACAATACACCATAAACTTACGCTCCCAATTAGAACGATAAACAATTTTATTAGGGTCGCCAGCGTATTTCTTTGGATTACTTGGTCGGTAAATACCTTTGTATGTTGCTCGTTTTCTCATATAAATATTAGTATTATATAGGATATTTAGATGGCTTCAATAAAACTAGGATCATTATTAAGTTTAGGTAGCGGTATGTTAAAGAATGCCCTTGCCTCTCAACAATCAAAGTCAATGGCACAAGACTTGTTAAAAACTTCAAAACTGGAGTTAAGAGACAAGAAGGCGCCTACGGCTCATATGCAATCTGATCCGTTAGAGTTTACAAACATAAAATTTCCAAGAGATTTAGGTAATACTGATCAAGGCCATTATATGATTTTCTATATAATATCAAATACACATAGTAAATTCCAAGATAAACAATTTAACGAACAATTATTAGGCTCTGCCTTTGTAACAGAAACAGGTACAGGTGACCAAGCGGGTGATGTTGAAACAACTTATAATGTGTCCAGATTAAGAGACGGCAGAACCAACTCAGCAGTAAAGATTGGTAGACCTACAAAAAATAGTGTAACAGCGTCAAGGCCAACTCACTCTGTAGCGACAGCAGCTGTAGCATTGTATATGCCACCAGGAATAAATGTTAAGTATGATGTAGCAAATGGCCCCTCTGAATTAGGTATGGCAGGTTTAGGTGTTAAGACATTTGCTGAAACTGCTGGTGCTACTAATGATGAGGCACAGATGGATGCTTTTCTATCAGGCCTAAAAGGCGTAGGTTTAGAGGCAACTAAAAGAATTGGCGTAGGTGCTTTAGAGGCCCTAGGTGCTGGTGATGTTGGCGGTGCCATAACAAAAGTTACAGGTTTTGCTGAGAACCCATTTAGCGAAGTAGTATTTGAAAAAGTAAATCATAGAGCATTTAATTATACATTTAATTTAACAGCTAGAAACAAAGAAGAAGTTGAAGACATAAACAAAATTATAACATTATTTAAATATCATATGCATCCAAGTTTAAGTTTTGATGTGGCAGGTGGTAGATATTTTAAAGTGCCTAGTGAGTTTGAAATACATTATGCTTATCAAGGTCAACTTAACAATTATCTAAACAAAATTAGTAGATGTGTATTAACAGGTTGTGAAATAAACTATGGTGGTGAAGAATTTACCACATTTAGACAATTTGATAATGATGGCGCTGCCCCTGTACAAATATCAATGACACTAAACTTTACAGAGACAGAGATAATGACAAAAGAAACTATAGCAGACGGATATTAAGATGGCAAAATATTTTGAAACATTTCCGAAGTTACTATACGATATAGACAACACAAAGAATTTTAAGTTAGTAACAGATATTTTTAGAAGAATAAAAGTAAGAGAGCAACTAAAAGAAAACGCTGCTCTATTTTCAAAGTATAGTGTGCCTAGTGGTGAACAACCAGAAACCACATCTTACAAACATTTTGGCACAACAGACTATTTCTGGATAATATTACTATTAAACGATATAACAGACAGATACTATGGCTGGCCATTATCAGACCAAGACTTTGAAAAGTATGTTACGGACAAATATACTAACCCTCAAGGTATACATCACTATGAAGTAACACAATCAAGTGGTCCTACAACAGGTAATGGTCCAGATGATTACTCACACAAAATAGAAGTAAATGAGACAGAGTCAGGTGCTGAGTCTGTATCTAATTATGAGTATGAAAGACGAGAACAAGATAAAAAAAGACAAATTAAATTACTTGATCCTAGATATTTACCTATGTTCTTGGAAGAATTTGAAAGGTTGATTAGAAGATAATGCTATGGCTAGTTTAAATGAAGACAAAGAACTATTAAGATACGCCGGTGATTTTAGATTAGAACTTTGTAACATCATATCATATAGAACTGATCCCGACAACGCAACAGAATCATTAAGAATTAATATCTTACCACAACTTATGAATTTGTCAATAGTTGAAGATATATCTATGGAGTGTATTACAGGTGAGATAGACTTGGCTGATGCTCAGGATATTAGAACGGTTTTACCATTAACAGGTTTAGAAAGATTAGAACTTAAACTTTATACACCAGGCTCTGCTAAAGAAGATAGAGTCGACACAAGCGAAGAGCAA
>VTLG01002704.1_pt1 | contig 20285 bp, 36 predicted proteins | sample 4694571 | NCBI WGS metagenome assembly VTLG01 (sample SAMN12604809, study PRJNA352737) | marine metagenome | biome: ENVO:00000447; feature: ENVO:00000209|ENVO:00000569|ENVO:01000036; material: ENVO:00002151; isolation source: viral sequences binned using virsorter ... | reverse complement strand
TGGATCAACACCGATTCAATCAATGCTTGAAGTTTTAACGCCTGTAAGCTACAATTATCAAAACCAAACTATTGAAGACAATGAATATCCACAAGGCACTATTCGAACAATAAAAAACACATTGACTTTTAATGGGAATGGCAATTACAATTATTTATTTGCAATCGCAATCATAAAAAACGATGATAATTCAGCAGAGGTTAAATGGAAAGAATATGAAATTTTAACGTGATTTTTTCAAATACAAATATTAAAAACGCAGCAAAACCTTTGAACATTGTTTTCAATTATGGATCAGGTAGACTTGTTCTTGATAGCAACGGAGGTTATATTGCAGGGATTGAAATTCATTTTGAAGGAAGTGTAAATTATTCTTTTCAATCAATTGTTGAAAATAACACAATACACGGTTTAAATAATAACAAGATAATAATTGCAAATATAACTGATGCTATTCTGCAAGGTGAACTGATGCACTACAAAGGTTATTTTAAAATTAAAAAAGTAATTGTTTGCAATGCAGAAGGTAAGCAAGTCGGTGCGTCAATTAATTTTCAAAATGCAAAAAATGTTTCTGAAAATATAAATATAAATCCCGAAGACATGGACATCGAACCCGAAAAAATGAACAAAGGCTATTTCTACGGAAAGTACAGAACAAAGAAAAAATCATTAATATTAAAAAAACAAGGCAAATCTAAATCAAAAAGCAAAGTGGCGGGTCCAGTTTCAAATGTAAGATCCACGTCAGGCGAAGATTTATAAAGGAGTTTAAATGAGCAGAAATTTAATTCAACGACCAAGATTCTTTATTGACTTTCCTCAATACTGGAGAACAAAAGGAATCTTTTCAAAAGCTCAATATGGTTACAATGATCACATTGACAACGACAGGGACGAGCCAATCGACCCTACATTGTTTGGACTTGAATTTAACAATCAATTTGAAACAACAGCTCCTGCAGGTGAGGAAGTTTTTGATGTTAGAATTTGGTTGAATGGCGATTCTGAAACAGGAACGTCTTATTATAACAGCAGTCCAATGGAGGCTGTGAATGAACTTAATCAAATAAACTACTGTGCAATTTTTGGTCATAATTTTAATACTGAAAATTTAGTTGTAATTCCAAAAGTTTTTAGAGGTCAAGAATCTTCGACAAGCGTAACAGCAATATCAGCCGACAATCTTGAAGAAGTTTTTAATTGCAATTTAATAAAGCCTGGAGATTTAAATGATAACTATTGCAGTCCAATTCATAACGGCACTTCAATTTTTAAATTTAATGGCTGGAAGTCTGAATTAACTGAAACTGATGCGACAGGTCAAACCGTTGGAGCTGTTCAGGCTTTAAGACTTGTTTTCAGAAAAAAAGACGGAAGTAATTTTACAGGAAATGAAATAATATCGTTTTCGGGTGTCAGTTTTGGACGAACATACACACTACCTCGAAGTCCTGATTTAAAAACTTCAATTGCTTATGATTATGGAATTAAATCACAGCAATCAATTGACGGAACTACATTCGAACAAATTGACTGGCTTGAGCCAAAAAAACTACCGACAGGACTTCCTGCTTTTTATGTCAATGACAATTACGAGCCAAATTTGGATTATAATACAAACTATCTTCAAGGCGAAGATCGAAACATGATCACAGCAACAGGAAGAAGAACTTGGACAATGAAATTCACAGCCTTAGCAAATACAGATGTTTTTCCAGGTAATAGAATGGAGAGCTTTTACGCAGACAGCATTGAATCAGGCTCAGAAACAAATGGAGGTTATGATGCAGCAGAATTTGTTGAAAAAAATTCAATTAAATACTTCAATAAAAACATTTCAACAGACACTTCTTTATATAGTATGCTTTTAAACAGAACCCTCGGAGGATCTCTTCCAATGATATATCAAAGTTTTACAGACGCATCAGGATATGGCGATAATAATTCAGGAGAGTTTGCTCTTGTAAAGCTCGGATCAAGAGGTTTGCAGTTCAATATTCAATCTTTTAATACGTACAATGTTGGCTTGACTGTCAGGGAATCTTGGTAAAACAAGATTAAATCTGACTCCCATAAGAGAAGCCTCTTTTTTTAGAGGCTTTTCTTTTTCTGGTCGTGAAATAATGGTTGCAATTAATTGGTATTATTTTGTATATTATCATAAGGCAAAGAGATGGAAATCAAATCAAATTTTAAAATGTTTTCCATCGAAAATAAAAACAAAAAAAGGAGAACAAATGCAAATCAACACAGGTGTATTAATAAACTATGATTCGGGACGTTTTGAGTGTTTCATTCCTAATGTTTTGGATTTCGTTGACAAGTTTAAAAAATTGGAATATGGCTCGTTGTTTTACGACAAGCTGGTTAACACAGTTAAGCATTTCAATCTTGAAGAACTTGAGTTGCACGAGGCTTGTCATACGGGTGTCGAAAAGTTTGGAGATTGTTACACGTTGACAATAAGAGGCGACAACGGATCGCACACTTTCAAACTAATAACAAAACCTGAAATAATAATATAACCCAAACCAGGGGAGTGTAAAAGCTCCCCTGCACAAAAAGGAGAAAAAATTGAAAGCAAAAAAATATGTAACTCACAACGAACAAGAAATAAAATCTTGCGGCACAAGTTTTAAGGGCTATCTGTTTGCAACATTCGAAACATTGAAAAAAGTTTTTGGAGATCCGTCTGAAGGTGATGGTTATAAAATTGATGCTCATTGGGAGGTTGAATTTGAAGACGGTACCGTTGCAACGATTTATAATTGGAAGAACGGTGTCAATTATTGCGGTGTTGAAGGTCAACATTTAAAGCATATTGTTGATTGGCATATTGGTGGACACTCAATGAACGCAGAGCAAGAAGTTAAGGCTGCGATAAGAAGTTATTTGGATTGGATTAAAAATTACGAGCAATGTGATGGAGAATGTGCAAGTCGTCATAAACATAAAGATTTAATAAAACTTGAAAACTTGACGATATGCAAAGACTGTTTTAATAATTTTAAATTTTAATTAAAAAGGAGAAGACAATGGCAGCAAAGAACACAGTTAACATTCATGGCAAAGAATATGAGCCGGTGGCTTCAAGACTGAAAAGATTTCAAGAAGAATCAAAAGGAGCTTATTCTTTAATTACTGAGCTGCTTTCTATTGAAGGCGGGTTTATTTCAGTTAAATGCACAATTGAATATGAAGACAGAAAGGTAACAGGCTTAGCAATGGAAGAAATAACTTCAAAAGGAATCAATTCAACTTCAGCAATGGAGGTTTGTGAAACATCTGCTGTTGGAAGAGCTTTGGCTCACATGGGTTATTTTGGATCAGAGTTTCCGAGTGCTGACGAAATGACTCAAGCTGTTAAAGGTCAATTTACAAAGTCAACAGGAGCGAAAAAAGGCTCTTACGATCAAACAAAAAAGCCAAGCGAAAAACAGATTGCATTAATTAAAAGCAAATGCAAAGAGCTTGGTCTTGATTACGAGCAAAGAATGATTGGAATTACAACCATGAAACTTGCTGGAGAGCTTATTACGGAGCTTTTAAATCAACATGCAGAAATTGAAGAAGATATAATTGAAACAGATAACAAAAACAAAAAAGAGTCTGAGTTTGATGATACTCTTCCATTTTAAGGAGGTTTGAATTGAAAGAGATAATTGAATACCTGTCGGATCAGATAATGCAACATCGAGATTGCGAAAAACTTTTCAAAAAAAAGTGGTTCAATGCTCAAAAGATTCAACACAAAAACAGACATTTTGTTGATTATAAAAGACATCAAGAGGCGGCTGATGTTCTTGAAAGAGCAATTTCAAAAGCTAAAACAATAGGAGGAGTTAATGATTAAGCTGAGTAAAAAGGCGATGATGAACTACATGAAGGTTTTAAATATTATTAAGCAGCACAAAATTGAGAAGCCAATTAAATCAGTAGTCATTGAAAACAAGTTAAGTCTTGCAGGTGCAACTGTTCGTGAAATTGTTCACTATTTGAGAGTTGACTTTCATGAGCCGATCGGATCTAAAAACGGATATTTTTATGCAAGAACAATGTCTGAACTTCAACACACGATCAACGACTTGAGATCCAGACAAAGGAAAATTCATAATGCTGAAAAAGGTTTGTGTGCAGCTTTTCCTCCTCAAGAGCAAACTGCGATGTTTGAAACAGAAAAGAAAAAAACAGTAAATATTTCACCTTATGACATTGGAGAATACAATGAATAGCCTTGAAGCCTTTATTGTAAGCTGTTTATCTGACGACTTACTTAAAAAAGAATATTTAAAAATTCCCAATAAAAACATTTTTACAGGTCATTGCTACGTTGCATCGGAGTGCTATTATCATTTGTCCGAAGAAGATTTGCACGTTTATCAGATACACCACGAAGGAAGTTCACATTGGTTTTTAAAAAATACAAAAACATCAAAAGTTATTGACATAACTGCAAAGCAATTTAAAACTAAGGTGCCTTATGAAAAAGCAAAGAGAAGGTTCTTCTTAACAAATGAGCCTTCAAAAAGAGCAAAAATTTTAATTAAAAGAGTCGCAAGGAGGTTGGATGGGATTGATACAGAATTACAAAGTTGAATCAATAAAGTCATCAGAAACGTATGAATGGCTTTTAAATAAGCATTATGCAAAAACAATTCCAAATATTATGTATTCATTTGGATTGTATAAAAACGACAGTCTTGTTGGTGTCGCTTGTTTTGGCACACCTGCAAACAATCACAACAATCAACTCGGATCTTTTAAGCAGATTGAACTTGTCAGGCTTGTTTCTGATGATAATCTTGAAAAGAACAGTCTTTCTTTTTTTCTTTCAAGGTGTTTTAAATTTCTTCCCAAGCCTTTAAGTTTAATTTCATACTCAGATGAAGGAAAAAACCACCATGGTTACGTCTATCAATCAACGAATTGGATTTATACGGGAAAAGGCGGAGGTGTTGATTTCTATGTAAATGAAGAAGGAAAAGAAATTCATTCAAGAATTATGTCTGACTATAGATTGAAATGGCCACATAAAACAAGATCGCAAATTGCTGAAGAATTGCATTGGAAGATGGTTAAAGGCACATACAAACACAGATATTATCAATTTATCGGATCTAAAAAGCAACGCAAACGATGGAAGAAAGAGCTTTTAAATAAATATAGTATAAAAGAATATCCGAAAGGCGATAATGTGAAATATGACGCATCTTATCAGCCTTCAGAACAAAAGAGTCTTTTTTGACTTTAAATAATAATATGCTTAAATTAATATCAACGACAAGGAGCGAATAAATGGCAAAGGGGTGGATTAAGCTACACAGAAAACTTTTTAATAATCCTATTCTAACAAGATCGAGAATTTTTTCAGACTTAGAAGCCTGGATATGGCTGATAACTCACGCAAATCACGATGACGCACAGGTCTTAATTGGAGCTGACGTTATACAATGCAAACGAGGTGATTTAATTACAAGTCAAAAAAAGCTCTGCATGACGTTCAGATGGGGCAACAGCAAACTCAGAAGTTTTCTAAAAAGATTACAAAAGTGTCAGATGATTTGTTATAAAACGACAACAAAATTGACACAGATAACTATAATAAAATATGATACTTATCAAAGCAACCAAATTGACAATAAATTGATTGTAAATCGAAAACAAATCGAAAATAAATCGAAATCAAATACAAACAATAATGGAAAGAATGTAAAGAATGAAAAGAATGTAAAGAAAAACAATAAAAACACATGTCATTTATTTGATCAGTTTTGGAGTTTTTATCCTAAAAAGGTTAATAAAAAAAGAGCTGCACAGCTATTCGAAAAACTAAAAGATGAAAATAAGGAGAAGTGTATTGAGGGAGCAAAAGCATATAAGCAACACGTCAAAATGAATAAAATTTATGATCAATATATTATGCACCCTTCAACTTTTATAAATGGCGAAAATTGGGAGGATTTTATTCACGGATCTGTTACACAGTTACACCCTGACATGTATCGCTTTGATTCAACTGGTATGTTTGTTGTTGGCTTTTGTAGTAAATGCGGAAGTTGTGAAAGCTACGAAAAAGACTCTGTAATTTTTGATGATTCAAGATGTTGCAAAGAGCAAATTTTACCTGATAGATTGAACAAAGCATAAGGAATTGAAATGAAAAGAGAAATTGGTTTTATATATTTTACTGACGACGGAAAAGCATTTGCAGACTTAAATGAGGCAAAAAAACATGAAAAACGACTTAATCGTAAAAAAAGAAAAACTGTTGCAGCAACACAAAAGTAAAAAATACACATTTTTAAATTGCAACATTTGGGACATAATTAAATTTATAATAGTTCAAAAATTAAGTGGAAACAGAGAAAGACAAGAAATTAAATAAAATAGTCAGAGTCGGATCAATCCTCAATCATCTCTTTGCCGTTATGACCCTGAATCGATTTGGCTCTGACAAAATTAGGAGAATTAAAATGAATTTTAAATGGTTGACTTATTTTATTGTAGGAATGACGTTTTACATGACTTGGACAATGTTTTTTATTATAAGCGAACTCAACGCACAAATTTTTATGTCATTAATTCACAAGATCGCAAAAAGAATTGCATTGGGTTATTAATGGCAATTAAAAAATCATTAGTAAAAGTTTTCAATGCTAAATATGTCCCTGTTCCAAAAGAACAAAGAAAGTGTAAATTTTGCAATTTAAAATTAATAGGCAATGAAGACAAGTTTCATAAGTACAATTTGTCAAGGTGTATCAAGTGCGACAAAAAAGAAAAAAAGAAAAAAAGAGATAAATTAAAAAAACGAAACATTTGGAATTTAAAATAAAATGAAGAACAAAGATAAAATAATACTTGATTTGTGCGGAGGTACAGGGTCTTGGGGGAAACCATATATTGAAAATGGATACGATGTAAGACTTGTAACTTTGCCAGATAATGATGTGAGAACTTACGAGCCACCAGAAAATGTTTACGGTATTCTTGCAGCCCCACCTTGTGATCAATTTAGTCTTGCAAAAACAACAGGAGAGCCAAGAGATTTAAAACGAGGCTGGGAAACAGTAAACGCCTGTCTTCAAATTATTGCTAAATGTCAATTCAAACCTCCAACACCATACGCAAAAACAACAAGTCTTAAATTTTGGGCATTAGAAAACCCGAAAGGATTACTTAGAAGATTTCTCGGAAAACCTTGCTATGAATTTAACCCTTATGATTTTGGAGATAATTACAAAAAGATAACTTGTTTGTGGGGCTGGTTTAATGAGCCAAAAAAGAGCCCTATAAAATGCGATATGCCCAAATTTGACATGATGAAAAGTAAGGACATACATCCAGAGTATTACGGTAAATTAACAAGACTTGAAAGAAGATCAATAACGCCAAAAGGATTTGCAAAGGCGTTTTATAAAGCTAATAAATAAAATAAAAGGAGTTATAAATGACAATAAGCAGAATGAACAAAGGTATCTGGGGAAAAGTACATGCTTTTTTCGATGTAAAAACAACAGAAGGATTTATCATTAAAGGCTTCAGATTGGTTGAAGGGATAAATGGAAAGTTTGTTGCGATGCCAAGCACAAAAGGACAAGACGGAGAGTTCTATGATACCGTATTGGCTGATAAAGAGATACAAGAAAAGATTCTTGGTCTTGCATTGTCTGAATATCAACAAAACAGTCAAGAAGTTGATCAAGAGCCTTGCAACAGCATTGATAGAGTAGTTTAAATTTTTAGGGAGTGCTTGTTTTAAATCTTATTCAAGTGTTTACTCAATAATAAAAAATGTTGAGTGTGTTTTTCAATTAATACTTAAATAGAGCTTTTAAAAACAAGGTTAGGCGCTCCCTAAATTACCAAACCGACTAACTTAAATGATCAGATTTAAAGTTACGGGAAAGCCAATTGCGTTAAAACGTCATAGAATGACAAAAAGAGGCTTCACTTATGACCCGTCAAAAAAAGACAAGTCATTGTTTTTGTTTGATTGCATGAATCACATTCCAAAAGAACCGTTAAAAGGAGCTTTACATATTGAGATGATGTTTATCTTTAAAAGACCTAAATCTCATTTTAATAGATCCGGATCTCTTAAAAGCACAGCAAAGAAAGAACACACATCAAAGCCAGATATTGACAATCTTGTTAAATTTGTTCTCGATTCTTTAAGCTCAAATTTCTTTGAAGATGACAGACAGGTCGTTTCAATCAATGCTTTAAAAGTATATGACAATGAATTGGAATTGACAGACGTTTCCATTATAAGTTTTGATTCATAATAAATATTCAATAAATTATCAACAAAATTTTTGATTTATTTATGAAGAAAACTACACAGAATACACAAAAAAAGACTAAAAAAGAAAAGTTCATTGAAGTCTTGTTTGAGAATCATGGGCATATTTCAGAGGCTTGTGAAAAAATGAATATCTGTCGAAAGACATTTTATAATTGGAAAAACTCAGATTCAGAATTTGCAGCAGATGTTCAGCTTGTTGAAGACTCTTTAATTGATTATGCAAAAAGCAAATTGATGGAGAACATAACAAAGAACGACACAACGTCAATTATATTCTTCTTAAAAACAAAGGGCAAAGATCAAGGTTTTACAGAGAAACAGGAAATAAAACTTACAAAGCCAATTGATGAAATTGACTTCGAAAAAATATAAATGAACAGATTAACAATTCATAAGAACGATTACTTCCCGCACCAATGGGATTTTATTACATCAAAAAAGCCGATTAATGGTCTGATTGGAGGCATGGGCTGTGGGAAGACGCACAGCTTTCTTCATAAGACTTTTATTAATCACATTACAAAAAAGAATATTAAAGGGCAGTCAAACGGCTGGATCATTTACCCGACTTTTGATCTTGCTGAGGAGCTGTTTGTTGATCCGTTTAAAGAGATACTTGAAGACAAGGGAATTGATTACGATTATAATATTTCAAAGCATCGATTTATTACAGCATACGGTAAAATCAAACTGTATCAATTGCAGAAGCCACAAAGAATCATCGGAGCAGAATTGACTTTCATTGGCTTTGATGAGTTCGATGTTGAGTCATATAAAAATTGTGATATAGCATTTAAAAAAGCAATTGGTCGAATGAGAGGTTCAAACGATTGTGAAATTTACATTGTTTCAACTCCTGAAGGCTTTCATTATTGTTATAAAATATTTGTTGAAGACAAGAACGATGATCGTTTTTTGGTGCATGGTAAAACGACAGACAACACAACACTTCCAGTTGGCTATATAAATTTGCTCCAATCATCTTATGATAAAGAGCTTTTAAAAGCATACAGAGATGGACGTTTTACAAATCTGTCTGCAGGTAGTACATATTACATGTTCAGCAGAGAATTAAGAAAGGAGAAAAAAGATGGCAATCTCGAAAAAGTTGAATATTCCAAACAGTTACCGATTCACTTCGGACTCGACTTTAATGTGGACCCAATGTGCGGAGTCTTATGTCAAATCTACAACACAGAGCCAAAGGTACGAGTTTTCGACACGATTAAAGTTTCACACAACGGGCAGGACATCTTAACAGAAAGATTGATACATACATTAAAAGATAAATATCCAGGAGCTAAATTGATTTGTTATCCAGATGCCGCCGGTGGCGCAAGACATACTTCAGCCCTGTATTCGGATATTGAGCTACTCAGAAGAAGCGGAATTACAGTAAGAGTTCGTCCAAGAAATCCCTCAGTCATTGCAAGAGTCAACGCAGTAAATAAATCACTTGAAAACAGTCTTGTCATAGATCCGTCTTGCAAGGATCTAATTGAAGACTTAGAAAAGGTTTGCAACATTCAGGGCACCAGAGATATTGACAAAAGAAACAAAGAGCGGACGCACATGACGGACGCACTTGGCTATTTTATCGAATACAACTTCCCTGTTGTCAAGCCGAACATAGGCGCAATTAACCGTTATGGAGGGAATTAATGATCACGTCATTTGCAAAAGAGGCTATAAAAAAAACAAAACAAGACTGGAATCAGATGCAAAAAAACGCATGGAGGCACGAAAGACAACTTGCATTTGATTATTACAAGGGAAGAACGCAAAGGTATACAAAAAGATTCTTTTCAAAAGAGCTGTCTGCAAAAGTACCAATTGCAAACATCAACATGACAAAAAGAATTATTGATCGAATTAGCTTGGTGTATATGAAGCCACCAAAAAGAATTTACACCAAAGAAGATATTGCATTAATGTTTTACAATAAAGACGAAAAAATGCAAAGAGCTGAAAGACTCGCAAATTTACTTGAAGTTATATTGATTAAACCCTGTTGGAGATCAGGTCGAATTGAATACGACTTAATACTTGACTTCGAGCCTCATTTTGACAGCGATCCCTTAACACCCGTTGCATATACTTATCCATTACAAGTTAAGTCAGAAGTAACAGACACGACCGCAGAATTGTTTGCTTATTGGGACGCAGAAACACATTTCGTTTACGATAAAAATGGAAAGATTTATACAGACCAATACAATCCCGACCAAACAAACCCTTATGGAGTGCTTCCTTTCGTTGATTGCTTTCGTGATGGTAAGCCTGAGTCTGCGTTTTTAGATACAGACGCATCGACAGACTTGATCGCAACGAATTGCGGAATCAACGTAGCAGAAACAAACAAATCTGCAAACGTAATGTTTCAGTCATTCGGATATATGTATATTAACGGATCTCATATCGAAATGAAAGACCTTGAAGTTGGTCAAGATAAAATTTCAAATCTTGGTGCAGACGGTACAATGAACATTGTTTCTCCTCCAAACTCTGTTCCTGCTCTGACTGAATCAATTAAAGAATCTTATAAAATGTTGGCTCAGAATTACCACTTAACAATGAACTTTGTTGAAGGCACGGCGGCAGAAAGTGGCGTTGCTTTAAAACTCAGGAACCAAGAGCTAACAGATGAACGACTCAGCGATGTAATTCGTTGGAAGGAAGTTGAAAAAAGAATCTTTGAAATAGAGTCGACAATTCTTGCTGTTGAAGAAACAACAGACGCAGGTGAGCTTGAATCAATTGACTTTGAAGAATCAACAGAAGTTCTTTCACATGACGAGCAACTTGCAAAATGGGAGTGGGAGTTATCAAAAGGCATTATTGATGTCGCTGACATAATGATGCAAATGGATGCAGATAAATTCCCAGATCGACAGACAGCTTTGGATCATCTTGAAGAACGTGCTGCAAAGCCTGAAGAAGAAACAGCACAGACCAATCCGTTGCTTGATGCGTTAACAACTCCCACTCAATAATGGCTGATCAAGAATTAATTCAAAAAGTTTCCGAAGAAATATCATTGCAAATTGTTAGAGTGCAAGAAGAAATTATTGACACACTTTTTTTAATGACTGAAAACAAGACACAAGACGAGGCTTTAATTCTTATTGACAAATTAAATATTGATAGTGTTGTGATGTTGAAATCACAGTCGGCATTGTCATCTTTCAAGCAATCTCTTTTTGATGTTTTGAAAAGCAAAAGAACTTTTGGAGATGTGAAAGAGGAAGTTTTGAATGTGTTCTATAATACGGCAGTAAAAGAAATCACAGAAGAATTGAAAACAATTGGAGCTTTAATTCAGAAAGAGTTTGTTAATGCAATACTTCACAATAAAACAAAAGAGCAAATCATTCGAGCAATAGACGAGGCAGGCTATGGCGCTTAAACAAAAAACAGTTGACGCATTAAACAACTTTTCAAGATCAGCATCAAAGGCTGTTATTGATGAGGCAGAAAAAGCAGGAGGCAAGAGTCAAGGTTTCAGATATACATATATCGGTCCCGTTGATGAGAAGACAAGGGACATTTGCGTTGAAATGGCTGCTGCGGGTCCGCTTTATATGTATCAAATAGAACAAAGAGGTTGGGTTGATTCTCTTGACACAGGAGGCGGGTTTAATTGCAGACACAATTGGGAGATATTTGTGGGAGGAGGTTTCTCTCCTGAAGGTCAATACAATGAACAACAAGAAGCCTATGACGAAATTAAACGCAGAGAAAACGAAATCAAGAAAAAGAAATGGGCGAAAAGCGGAAAGGAAACATTTATAGATTATGATGATGCAAAAGAAAACATGGAAAACTTTTGGGGCGATTATGACGATGATGATGCAAAAAGAGCCGTTGAATATTACACCGCAAATGAATACAATATTATAAATACTTATGCAAGACTTGAAAAAAACGAAATCGCATTAAATAATAATATGCTTTTTAGAAATCCACGAAAGAAAGAAAGATACCGAAAGTTTGTTGAGGATTTAAGACGAGCCTTAAAAGAATCTCCAAACTTTGAAGGGCGTTCTTTCAGAGCTGTTGCCCTTGAAGGGGATGAGCAAGATATGATTCGGCAGTTTGCTGAAAGATTTCAAGAGGGCAATGTTGTCAATACAAATCAATTTTGGAGTACATCAGCAGAAAGAACTGGGACAGATGCTTTTTTAAATTCTAAGGCTGAAGAAAATTATGTTTTTGTTATTGAAGGAAAGACGGGAACGGCTGTCGATGCACTTTCATCGTATACAGGAGAAAATGAAATTCTTTTTAATACCGACACCAAGTTTATCGTTAAAAGAATAAGCATCGAAAACCGAACACAAGCGAACCCTGAGGACAAATTTAGTCGTTTAAATGTTGAAAATATAAAAGTCGTATACCTTGAGGAGATTGAATAATGGCTATAAAAGAAAAAAGAGCTGATTATTATTTGGAAGATAAAATTGAAGATGCTTTTGTCATGCCTATTTGTAATACTTGCAAACACAAAGAATTGAAAGCAATAAAATGCAAAGCATATCCGGATCGAATACCCAACAGCATTTTAACAAATAAAATTGATCACAGAAAGCCATACATGAATGACAACGGGATTCAATACGAACCGAAGGAGAAGAATAATGGCTAAAAGTATAGTTGGAAAAAGATTCTGGCTTGAAAAGGGATCTCTGTTTGTTAGATCAGTAAGAACATCAATTTTTATGTCAGGCGAAGATGTAAATGGAAACGCATATCCCCCTTATGACTCTGCTTACAAAGACGCAAAGGCAACGGGAAAGCTGAAAAGACAAGCAACGAAATACAAAGACGAAAACGTACCAATATTAACAGGTGATTTGATGAGGGACTTTAAATTAAGAAAAACAAAAAGCGATGGGATTGAAATTGGTTGGGTTGCTTTTGGATCTCGAATTAAAAGCCTTGCAAAGAAAGGAAGATTCTTGACAACAAAAGAAACACCAATCCCTAAATTTATCGCTAAAAGAATCGAAAAGGAAATGAGTCAATGGATTGAAACTATCAATAAAAAAGATTTCAAGAAAACAATTAAAGTTAATATCAAAGCCGGAAAGTAATTAGAAATTTAAAAAAAATTGTTTATATTTTGAACAAATAAACAAAACAAAAACTCAATAAAAGAGGTAAAAATGTCAGAAGAAAACAATCAACAAGCATCAGGTGAACAAAACACCGTAACAAATAACGACACACAAGTCGAAACAAATGAAACACCGAAGGACGTTCCTTACGCAAGATTGCAAGAGGTTAACAATCAGAAGAAGGCATTTCAATCTGAGAATGAAACCTTGAAACAACAGTTGGAAGCAATTAAGCAAAAAGATGCAAAAGCACGAGAGGAGCAACTTAAACAGAACAATCAGCACGAGGTACTTTTGAAAGAAAAAGATGCCATCATTGAAACTCAAGCAAAAGAAGTTGAGCAATGGAATACTTACAAAACGACAAAAAGAGAATCTTTAATGGATAGACTTTCAGAAAGTGATCGAGAGTTCGGTGAGGGAATGCCTTTGGACAAGCTCGAAAAGTTTGTTGAATCGAAAGCACAATCTTCAAACGCAGTAAAAACAGACGCATCAAGACCTGCAAATCAATCTGCAGGAGAATTTGGTGGCTATGAATCTGCGATGGAGTTCATGCAGAAAGATCCTGAAGGATACTCAAAATGGAAGAGTAAAGATGTTGGCGACAAGTTCGGTAATATCTTCACACCAAACAACTAATTATGTTTAAGGATTGATTTATGGCGACATTTAACGGAAAGAAAGAAAAGGTTTTTGGGATAGATTTTGATCCTGAAGATAATATCAAAATGACAACAGACAAAGAAGGTCATGTTTCTTCCGTTACAATTAACGGTAAATCTGCAACTGCTCTTGATCACGTTGACGCAATTCAAGAGAATGTTGAAAGACATAATAAAGGAAAAGCACCTCGATCATTGCCAGTATTCTCAGGGTTCGGAAAAGGGACTCTAAAAAAACCATATAAAAATTAATTCAAAGCTCTAACTGAAGGCACAAAAGTGCAGTTGATGAAGGGCAAAAATTAGGAGAGAATAATGGCAACAACTCAGAAATCGTCATTTGCGAATTATTCGGTCACAGCAGCAGACACAATTCTGCCTGATGTCGTAATGGCTTTTAAAAAATCAAACGTAATGGCTCCTCTTGTATGGACTGCTCCAGCAGTTCAGGGAGCTGCATCAGTAACCTTTGTAGATATGACAGCATTGGCTTCAACAGATGTTGATGATCTTGGAGAAACAGCAGAGCAAGGATCTGACGCAGTAGCCACAGGCGCACATGAGTGCATAATTAAAAACTATGTAGTCCGTGCAGACATATCTGACCTTGCAAGACTTGGTTCAGCTTATGATCTTGTTGGTGGTGTTACAGAGAATCTTGGAAATGCCTGTGCATTAAAACTCGATGATCTGCTCACGGATCTTTTTAGTGGCTTTTCTCAAACATCAGGATCGGCAGGAAATGCTTTAACTCTTGACTTGTTTTTTGATGCAGCAAGACAGCTACATGCCGCAGGCGCTCCAATGCCTTACAGCTATGTTGGTAATAGTAAACAGATTTGGGGAGCAAAAGGTATTCAGGGGTTGATCGTTGCAAGTTCTTCTGGAACTCTTGCAGACAATCCAGTATCTGCGACAATGTTAGGAAACGGATATGTAGGACAACTCGGTGGTGTCAATCTTTACTTCTCAGAAGAAGTTACTGTTGACGGAAACGATGATGCACCTGCAGGAATGTTTTCTTCAAAAGCTCTTGGGCTTGGAGTTTCAAGTGCAGGGCTGATCAACATCGAAACTCAAAGAGATATATCATACCAGTCAGTTGAGTATGTCGCCTCAATGAAGTGCGGTGTTATTGAAGTCATGGACACGTTTGGAGTTTATATGCTCACAGATGTATCTTAATAACAGATGAATCAGATGAAGAGGCTGACATCATGCTCAGCCTCAACATCACAACCTGGAGAAATCAAAAAATGAAAGAAATGTATTTTAAAAAGCCAACAGGCATTGTTTTTAAAGTAAATCCAAATCACAATATTGATTCTTTAAAATCAAGATTTGTTGAATGTGATGCAAAAGGAAACGAAATAAAAAAAGAAGTTAAAAAAGAAGTTAAGAAAGAAGTCAAGAAAGAAGTCAAGAAGGCAGGTAAATAATGGCTAACAGTTTTAGTAGTTATAAAATCGTTGATGTAACTCCAACCTTAAGGACTGATGAATACGCACAAAACGATATTTTATTTAATAAAATTGAAATACCTGGAGCTGTTATTGGTAACGGTGGCTGTGCAGAGCTGATCAATATAACTGTAACATCGGAAAAAGCAACTTGGAAAGAAATAGATGTTGTTATATTTGAAAACAACCAATCATTAGATGCTGCCGGAGATGCTCTTTCGGTGTCAGCAGCAGATGGAACAGCGGCAAAGATGTTAGGCTGGATCAATCTACCATCAGCAGGTAATTGTGATTTGGGTAATTTCACTTTCTCAAATGCAGTACCGGCAGTTGGAGAAACAAAATTACCTTTCTTAATTCAAGCAGCAGCAGGATCTACCTCTTGCTATTTTGTTGCAGTATTGAGAGGGTCAGCAGAAACATTTGGAGCTGACGATCTGACTTTCAGATTTCACATTAAACAAAGTTAATGGAGAAATTAATTGAACATATAAAGCAAGAAGAAGGTTTTCGTTCTCGTGTTTACCAATGCACAGAGGGATATGATACTATCGGATTTGGGTTCGCCATTAAAGATTTGGAGATGACAGAAGACATCGCTGAATTGATCTTAAAAGAAAAGTTGATAAAACTTTACTCAAGAATTGAAAAGCAAATTAACTTTTTTAAAAAGCTACCAATCGACATTCAAGACGTTCTTCTTTCAATGTCCTATCAAATGGGGGTAACGGGAGTAACCCGTTTCAAGAAAATGTTGGCGGCAATGCTTTTAAAAGATTGGACGAAGGCAGCCGATGAAATGCTTGACTCGAAATGGGCAAGACAAACACCAAACAGAGCGAAAAGACTTTCTGAAATAGTTCGAGCTTGTAATGATTAAATTTGACAAACAAATATCAATTGGAAATGTTTTAACATTGATAGCCTTTGCGGGTTCAATGGTGTGGACTGCATCTCAGGTATTTGCAAGATTTGAATCAATAGAAGAAACAGCAAACTCGGCTTATGAAAACACAGTTGACAATGAAGACGAAGTTCAATCGATTCAAGTAAGACTGGCGGCAATCGAAACAAAGATCGATGAAGGTTTTAAAGGCATCGAAAGATTGCTTAAAAAGAAAAAATAATTAAATGAGGTTTAATGGATATACAAGGTTTAATTTCAGAGCTGGGTGTTCCAATAGCCATGAGCATCGCAATGCTTTGGGGCTGTTTCTATTTGATAAGGTACATAACCGGAAATCTGACCGAGATGCTGATAAACAGGTTCGAAGAATTGAGAAATATAATCGTGACCTTGATCTCTCAGCAAAAAGAACTGCAAATCAAAAACGCCGAATGGGCATCAGATACAAAGGCGTTAGTTAAGTTCATCGTTGACTTACAAGCAGCAAAAGATGAACGTGAAGAAAAAAGAATATTAAAAAAATATAAAAAAGACAACGGAGGCTAAATGGAATTTTTAAATAATGCCATGAATCTTGTAACGGGCAACACGACAATCATTGCAGGCGGAGGAACTGCTGCAATCGTTTTGTGGGTTTTAAAGAAAGTACCAAATGATCAAATCAAGAACATTGTTTCAACATTTGCTGAAGGGCTTGGAACGACTTTAACACTTGGCTTGTCAAAATGGTCTGCAACCAAGACCTTATGGAACTCGACAATCGAGCCTTGGTTCATTGATTTAATATCAAATACAATTGGAGCTTTTACTGAAGGCTTTATAAAAGGATTGAGATCCGATGACAAAAAAAAGAAATGAATATAATCGCAGCCTTTAAACTCGTCAAGTCAGCCAAAGATGTTTATGACTATGTAAAGAAAGACAACAATCTTGACAAAGGACATGAAGTAATGGTTCGAGAAGTCAAGGTTTTAAAGAAAGAGGTTGATCGATTGCATAATGTTGCTGAAGAACATAGAAAATTAATTATGGAGCTGGTTACAAAAACACACCCTTTAATCATGGAAAAAGATAGACAAGAGGAACTCAAAAAAGGATTGAATAAATAATGGCTTCGACAGTAGGCAGAAAGTTTTCTTCATGGTTTAAAGATTTATTGAAAGTTGAAAACAGTAACTCAGGAATAACAACATCAGCACAAGATGTATATGACGGGCTCGGTAATAAATCAGCTTTAAAACTTTCAAAAGATCATTTGCAGATTCAACCTCAAAATGCAAACACAACCTCAACCTTTAAAATATCAAATCTTGCAGGAGGATCAAAGTTTGTTGTTGATACGACAAACACAACTGCAAAGTTTAATAATGTTCATTTAAACACAATGTCAAAACGATGGAATGTTTTTGATATATCGCCAACACAAGGCGCACATCACATCATGGCTCTTGGAGGATCTGTTGGCTCTGAAGATAGTGGTTCGGCTGATTGGAGTCTTACATCTCTCGGCACAAGCACAGACCCGTCAACAACGCACTCAATTGGAGCGAATGAGGCTGTAAATTTACTGCCTGCGATTTGGTGGCTTGATTACACAATTAACATTGATAGTGTTACAGTTTTAGCACAAGCAGCCGCATCGACAACTTTAAACTTTCACGTTATGAAGTACACAATGGGAACAGGCACAGGAGCAGGAGCAGGAGATTTGACTTCTGGAGCTGTGCTATGTGATGGATCTGCTCTTGCAGTAGATGATGACAGAATTGTAAAACAATCTTTAACAATTGGAACGTCTGCTGTTTCTGTTAATAGTGTTATTGTTTGCACAGTTGAGAATGTCGGAGGAACTGATGACGTTTCTGCGAGTATGGAAATGACTTATCATATTACGGGAACTTAATGAGCAAAGAATTGAAAATAACAGACAATCAAGAGCTGGATCATAATTTAAAAAATGTAAAAGTCGATGAAACTTCTTCTGCATTAAGTTTGTCAAAAGAGAAAGTCAAGACAAAAGATTTGGAGGTTGATGGAACTTTGACTGTCAATGGATCGATCAACGGTGCTTTAAGATCAGATGGAGAGTTGAATCTTGAGTCAAATGGGACGATCAATTTAACATCTTCAACGTCTTCAGTTGATAATGACATAAATTTAAATACAGGCGGACGAGATTTAACAATCCTTAATGGAGAAGAAAAAGTAATTGCGTTTTCTAACGGTGGAGCGATTGTTCCGACTCTCGTCTTGTATGCTTGGAACGGAAATACATCTGATTACTTTCAAATTTCATCAGGTGGCAACAATGGTGAAACAACAATTTCAACAGTTGACGCAGCAGCGGCGGCGGCTCATTTAACAATTGATCCAGATGGAGAATTAAATCTGCAACCAGCAACATATACAAAGACTTTGAAGCCTTTATTCATAACAGAAGACTCGGCAGCAGCGGCTGACATTGCAGGAGATGGACAACTTTGGGTTAAGAACTCGTCACCGAATGAGTTGGCTTTCACAGATGACGCAGGAACAGACATCGTTGGAATAGGTAAATATCAATATCAATTTATGCCGATAGGGTTTTACTCAACAACAACATCTGCGAATTATTTACCATTAACAGGATACATTTTAGAGCGAACCTCAACAGCAGGTCAAAATGAATATATTTCTTATATTGCACCATACAACGGGACGATTGAGAAAATAATTTGGAGAAGTGAAATTGCCCAGGATGGCAATGTCCGTGTAATGATTTACGAGTCAGCCGATGGAACGGAGGTTCCCTCAAGCAATACGGGAAGATATGACACGACTGTGGACATTGCAGATGACACAACTCACGAATTGAACCTCGCCACAGCATCAGCAACGTCAGGAGATAATAATATTGACAAACATAAAATTTACGCAATATCAATTCAATTTCCATCAGCACCTTATGACACAAATGTGAGTGTTGTTTGGAAGTGGGATATAACTTCATAGGAGAGTTAAATGGCTTACATTAACACAAAAGCAATCAATCGAATGACAAGGAATGGATCAGAAAATTCCACAAGATCAAGAGCAGGAGGCACAGGAGAATCATTTGAGGTGCATCAAATTGTTGATAATACTGACGGATTTATTTCGTTGCTTAATCTGTCAGACACAATTGGAACATCAACACTTGACAATCTTTCAATGCTTGAGATTTCAAACACAGGAGGATCGACTGCTGAAATTCAGCTTCAAATTACTGATTATAAAGACAATTCAAACATAGATGAAGCAAATTCTGTTGACTTGGGACCGGGAAGTGCAACGACAACGAGATATGTTACGACTTTATTAAGAGCAAACGAAACAATCACTTTACCAAATGCAAGGTGGATCTCTTATGCAGAAGATGCCTCAGGTGCAAACGGAACTGCAATAGATGACACAGACCCGCACAGTATTTCGGCAAATCTTTACACGGACAGCACAGCAGACGTTGACTCTGCAACTGCTGACGGAGTTGTGAATCATGCAACAGCAACAAGACTTTATTTAGAACCTTACACTTCTGCGTCAAACTGTACTGCGAATTTATTTCGTGTGGGCGATGTGATAAGAGTCAGGGACGAAGTTATGGAGGTAACAGCGATAGGAGATAAGTCAGACTTAGCCAACAATTATCTTGATGTGATAAGAGGAGTTTACGGTTCAACTGCCGGAACTGCTGCTGCTGATGATGATCCTGTAAGACTACCATTCTTTAATTTGCATCATGATTTTAACGACACATCAACGCAAGGCTCAGGCAACGGAGATGGATCGACAGTAAGATGCAAGACA
>VTLG01013237.1_pt1 | contig 20289 bp, 30 predicted proteins | sample 4694571 | NCBI WGS metagenome assembly VTLG01 (sample SAMN12604809, study PRJNA352737) | marine metagenome | biome: ENVO:00000447; feature: ENVO:00000209|ENVO:00000569|ENVO:01000036; material: ENVO:00002151; isolation source: viral sequences binned using virsorter ... | reverse complement strand
TCTGCCCAACTAAAGTATGCGATAAAGATTTTTTGTTTTCATCTTCTTTATATTTGTCTAGATAATCATTTAACTCCTTAACCAATTCATCTGGTAGCTGATGCTCTGTAACTATTACTGCTGGTAATCTGTGTATTATTGACATATTATAATCTCTGTAATATTCCACTAAGAAGTATAAACATAGCGATAGCATTTAATGTTATCAAAGACCTATCCCTCCACATACATGCTACACAAAACCACCCGGTAGCTCCTACAAAAGACAAAACATTATCTAAAAAATTAGATCCTTCTGAAGCTCTGACAGCCATTGCTGCTATTAGAAATAAGGATGAAGCCCACTTAATACACCAGGATAGTTTATCTTTAGGTGTTGTGTCCTCTAGTCGCATTTTAAATTTCCTAATTCTTCTTCTAGTAATCTATGTAAAGGCTCTAGGTGTACTCGTCCTTCTCTTATTATTTTTTGAATGAAGGGTATTTCATCTTTATTAAATATCTTTTTAATATGCTTTTCTGGTAGACCACTTAATTCAGTTACTAGGTTTCCTTTTGAATCTATTAAAATTCTAAAAGATAAAATGTTTCCTTCTTTTGTCATATTATTTCACAAGTTCCTGCGGAGCAGGCAAGTTCTTTCGTATTCTCTGTCATGTCTTCTGTCTCATATTCAGAAAGCTTTGACCAATCAACTGTTTCTGTAGTCTTCTTTAACCACTCTTTATATTCTTTAGCAGTTATCTCTTGGTAAGGCGCTTGTTGATAAGAGTGATCGGAATAAGGAAGAAAGGATATACCCGAAACTGAATTAAAATTCTTGTACACCCACGCTCCTACTTCTAACCATTCTGATTCTTTAACAGAGATAGTTACAGAAGGTTTATGCTCACACCAATTATCCTGGTAACGCTTCCAAAGATTTAAGTGTTCAATGGCTGTGATGTCTGCTCTAGTTACAGAGTTTTTAGGAGACTTGATAGGAAAGTAAAAGACAAGAGTATGATCTGGCTTAGTGATGTCGTCTTCGTGATAGACTCCTGCATCAACCATGAGTTTAGCTAGAGGGTCTTTCTTATCTGCTCTGATTGTTCTCAAGTAATAAGGGCTGTGTCTTGTGTGTATACCTGAAGCACTATCTACTAACTGACTGACAGTTCCACTAGGCTTAACACAAGTTATAGCTACTGACTGATTGATGCCTAATTTCTTAGCCCACTTTTTATTCTCTTCTACAGCTATTTTCTTTAGCTGTTCAAGATCAATACTTCCGTCTACCATTCCTTTGTGATCAAGAATCCCTGTAAAAGAAACACCAAGCAACGCTTCTTCTTTTGTATTGTTTTCCCATGCTTTGCTTAAGTATCTGAAATCAGTAAGCGTAGCTTGAAAAGTTCCTAAGATTGTAGCCAGCCTTGTCTTTCTTTGTATATCTTCTAAGGTATCCTCTGCTCTAATAACAACCTCTGTTAAGTTACAGAACTGTTTGTTGCGTAGAATAATTTCACTACAGGGGTTAGTGCCGAAGTCTGAGTATTCTTCTCTTCTTCCGTTCTTAGCTGCTTGCTTCTCCGCCGCTGTCCTGTTAAATATACCACGCTCTCCACTCTTGCTTTCGTATAAGGATAGCCACTCTTTAAGAAAGGCTCCTGTTTCAACGGTGTCTGTATAAGCTACAGAGTTATTAGATAAGGCTCTTTGTTGGTTGTCTTCCCACCATGCACCAGACTTAGCATTACGCATACGAGCGTCTGAGAGATTGCTGAGAGAGATTAAAGCACTTCGCCTTACTCCTCCTACTACTACAACTTCTGCAACCTTACACATCAAATCGTGGCAATCAATAGACACCAGCTTACGATGTCCTATATCTATGGCATTCTTAAAAAGATTAATTGTAAATTGAAACAAGTCTTCTAAAGGCGCTGGCCCACTCGCTCTACCGCCAAAGGTCTTTAGTCTAGATCCATGTGGACGAACATTCGATACGTCCCATTGTGGAATCTGTCCAGAATAAAGAAGAGAGATTAATTCCTTATAAGCTTTTGCCCATCCTATTTTAGAATCAGCCACTTTAATAATTGTGTCTGTTGGATGCAGTTCTTCTGGTAAGTCTGGAAGTTTATTAACGTACTGCCTTTCAACACTAAAGCCTACACCTGTACCACACATTAGTATGTAAAGCGTTTCATCAAAGGCTCTTAGATTATCTACAGCCAGATAACTACAGTTAAATCCTGCAACATGGTCACGTTCTAATGCTTTACCTGCTGACATTAATGCTCTCATGCTTGGCATTATGTCTAAGTTAAGCACAGCTTCTTCTAACTGATCACGCATACGACAAGTAATGTGTGCTGTCTCAGGCTCTAGGTTTTGTATATGCACCACAAAGAAATCGAAGTACCTTTGTACGGTTTCTTTCCAGGTTTCTCTTCTTCCTTTATCCTCATTCCATCTAGCGTAGCGGCTTAGATGAATAAATTGTTGGTAGTTTGTAGGTAGTTCAGTCTGCATTTTCTCTCTCTAATATATCCTCTAGTTTTTTAGTTTCATATTTAAATTCTTCTTTCTTTCTTTTTTTAATTTTCTTTTCTCTTGAGTTCCTTTTAGCTTTCTTTCGTTTTAAAAATCCTTTTCTTCGATCTGCTTTTCGATCCCAATCAGTCACTTTCTTTTTCCTTTTCTATCAGGTGAAGTGCTATAATTGCGTAGTGAATTATTTTACAAAGTTCTAATTTCTTGCTAGACTTTTTTCCAAATCTCATTGCATACTTCATTATGTTACCAATACAGAATCCTTCTCCATGTCCTGCATCTATAATCATATCAGTCGCTTGATACTTTCCAGAACTATAATGTTTATGATAAGTAGAATCAATATAGTTCATCATCTCTCTTAACATTTCATCTTCTTGAAACTTATATTCTTTCTTACGAACAATCAAATCACTGTCTAACATTTGTCCACTCCTCCGGTAATGTTTTTTCAGAAAACCATCTGAAGCCGTTAGTCTCTGCCCATTCAGCGTGAGTTCTTTTTGTACCATCCTTTCTCTTTTTAGCTTGAGGCATAGGTGAGTTAGGGTTTGAAAATAAAAAGACAAGTTCCATATTTTCTGGTAAAGCTTTCTTAATCCAGACGTATTTTCTATACTCTGCGAAATCCCAAAACCTTCCCTTTGCTTCTAGTAATACTGTTAAACCATTGAAATCCTTGACAAAATCTGGCTCGTAGTGATGCTCTATAATGTAATGGATCTTGTCCTGGTGATGTTGCCAAGACTTCAAAAGACCATCATGTAAATTTGCTTCCCACTTGGAATCATAGTTAGGTCTAATTTTTCTAGGTTTTCTTTTAATGGAATGTTCCTTTTCTAAATTCTAATTCTAAGTCAATAGCCTTACCTAAGACAACTAAAACTTCTTCATCTACATAATCTATAGTGTGTCCTGACATAATAAAACCTGCTAAAGCTATTACAATATCATGGAGGGTGTGTTCGTTTTCATCGGAGGTGAGTTTAAGCTGCATTGAATTTGTTCCATCGTAACGTTCTCAATTTCTATATTAGGTTTCTGTTTAATTACTCTCTTGATTCCTTTCTTTATCCACTTAAATGAGTAAGCGTTTAAATGAATACGATTGTTTGCAAAAAAGTGTGTCTCGTCTGGAAGCAAGTGTTCAATGTTTTCTTTCGTTACCTTTTTAGCTTCTTCCTCTGGCAACAGAGATTGCACCCATTCAATAAGAAGTTGTTTAGTTCTTCGGGTTATTCTCTTTGAGGTTTTACCGTTCACGGGGAGTTAATTCCAAAACTTTAGGCATAGATACAACCCTAGTGAAATACTTTATTCCGTTTGAATACTTGAACATCCTTAAACCATAACCATTATTAGCATCTGAATGGCATTCCATTTTATAAGGACAGTACACGCATTGACGAGGAAGCCTCATGTTTCCGCGCTTTCCTTCTGGTATAGGATTATAACATCTAGCGGGAGGTTTGTCAAGGTCTGCGGCACTTCTTATGCTTTTTATTTTATCCTTTACATTTATCTTAACTAGCGGCCCAGGTTGATAGAGGGCAAGCTCTCCGCTTTCTTTGTTCATAGCTAGAAAGCCGCCTTCGTTTGTTCCTTCTGCGGTTTCGTATCCTGATAACTGTGCCATGTATCCAAAGGGATCATCGTCATGCAGAGTGCCTTCTAAAAACTTCTTAAAAGCAAAGGAAGAAGCTGTCTTAATATCAACAACCTCTCCATCTATCTTGCAATCCATGTGTCCCTTAACACCGTCTACTTCTATTTCCTTTTGCTCGTCCTCTACCTTATGGCCTGAAAGCTTTACAAGAAGTAAGACTAGCTCCTCTAGAATATGACCATATAAAAACTTAATGAACACCGAGGGATGTGTACGATTGTTTGCTAAGTTTCCTTTCTTTAAATCATACCAAAGCCTTCGCATAGGTCTACCTATAATGGACATTCTTAGGTTGGTTTTTTCCTTGTGTGGAGTAGACCAAGACTTTAAGGCTTTCTTAATTCTTTCTCCAAACTCTTCGACTTGTTCATCAGATATGATTAGCTCTTCTGAATTACACAGACAAGAGAGAGTTTCATAGATGTCGTCTACAACAGTATCTACTTTTTTATTCGCCATTGTCTTGTTCCTCCTTATGCTTGATGAAACGAAGCTTCCTAGTTTCTGGGTTGAATCCTAAAAACTGTACTCCTAGTTCTGTTTGTTTTTTAGTTCTTCCTCCTGTACAGGTTTTGTTATGAGGCTTCGTAGACTGCTCTTTAAATGTTTTCACATCAATTAATAGGGTCTTGCCTTCGGAATCTAAAGCAATTATATCCACTGCTCCTGTACAGCCACAGTTTTTAAATACTTCATAGCCATTGTCCCATAACCATGTTATAGCATAATGTTCTGCTATGTCTCCCTTCCTGCTTTCTCCGTGTATCGGTTTCTGCATTATTCATTCAACGAATATACGGCGTAGTCGTTGTCCTTGTGAGTTACTATGTTATGCCCTGACTTTCTCAAATCATTTATCCTGGCAGCTAGTCGGAAGCATCGGAAGTCTATCAAAGCGTCTATTGGTGAGATAGTTTTCCCTTCCTGTAAACGGGCTAAGATGTTTGCGTTTTGGCTTGTTTTAGAAATTCTCATTGTGTTTTTCCTTATAATGAAATTGAAACCCTCTTTTCCTTTTCTACTTCCTGTTGTTTCCTTTTTTGATAAATCATATTAAAGTTTCTAATGTCTAATATAAAAGAAGACTTAGCGTTTCCTTTTATATCGTTTTTTCTTCTAAGATATGCATGTTCTGGAGCGCCGTCTAATACCATTTTTTTAATACGTCTTAAACTTCCATGATATATTCCAAAAAGATAATTTATTGACTTATCATTCCAAGTTAGTTGCTGCCAATCAATCCAAAAAAAGATTTGAACAGGCTTTTGCAATCTTTTTTCATATTCAAGATACCTTTCATAGTCATTTCTATTAAAGGTAACTGCATATTGGGCATCAATTCCATAACGAGCGGACGTAAAAAACGGGGTTGTTTGTGTTTTCAAATCGGCTAGCTGTCCATTCCATATATAATCTATACTTGTAGGGTCTTCGGTTTTTTCCGGGTTTATTTTTAAGTCATAATCTCCAAGACTTTTAATAATTTCTATAAACCTAAGCTCATGCTTCAAGCCATATTTTTCTACCCAATATTTTTTGTCTTCAGTGTTATGGGTTTTAATGTGTCTCACTCCAGTTGTCTCCTATTTTGTATTCTCCGTCCAAAGGACAGAACAATCCTAAAGATATTCCTGCTTCTTGTATTGCTTCAACACCTGCTTTACCTACCTCCTCTGCATGATCTTCTCTTACTTCTATCTGCCACTCGTCATGCACATTAGCTACAAACTCAGCCTCGTATCCTTTCTCTTTAATCTTCTTATCTAGAATTACTAAAGCTTCTTTCATTGCTACTGCTCCTGCGCTTTGCAAGAGCGTGTTAAGGGCGGCGTACTCGCTTCGGATAAGAATCTTTCTACCGTCCAATCCTTTTAAGTATCCTCTTCCAGATGCCTCTGACACTCTTTTCTTGAGATCTTTGAATGCTCCCAAATTATGAAGGAAACGTTGCTTAAGTCTTTCTCCATCTGTTGTATTTCCTCCAACCACTTGTCCAAGTTTCTTATTTCCTGCTCCGTATATGAGGGCATAGATGAATGTCTTCGCCTGATTTCTTGATTCAAGCCCTGCAAGCTTTTGATTAGTGGTGTGTATATCTCCGTTAATGATTTCATTTCTGTAGCCCCCGTCTTTCATGTAGTGTGCAAGCATTCTGATCTCCAGACCACTCGCATCAATTCCAACAAGTTTATTGCCTTTGTCTACAATCCAGCACTCTCGACATTCTTTCCCATAGGGCGAAGCCAAGTTAGGAACCTGTGCCATGTTAGGCTTCATGTGTGTCATGCGTCCTGTGATTGCACCTGTGCTTTTAATAAAGCCATGTACTCTCCCATCTTTGTCGTCTATTGCGTTTAGCCAGGAATCCACTTGCGCTATTCTTTTCTGAACAAGAAGGTACTCTGCAATGAGGGAAGCTTCAGGTATTCCTTTGACCCCCATCAAAACTTTCTCATCCACAATCGGTCTTCCGTGTTCAGTAAACTTCTGAGGCTTCCACCCAAACTCCTGTAAATATTGTCCTATCTGTATTCGTGAACCTAGATTAAACTCAACGGTCTTGTATCTTTTAATTGGCTCAAGATTATTTTTAGCGACAGCCTGTTCGTACTCTTCGTTAGTAAGTCTTCCTCCTTTAGCAACTCTGCTAATGTTTCCATCCTTCTTACGTTTAGGAATTAAAACAATCTCTTCTATCTTGGGTTTAAATATTTTCCTGACATCTTCTTCAACCTCTCCTAGACGTTCTCTTAATTGAGCTAACAGGAGATAAGCTTTCTCTTGGTCTATCAGAAAGCCGTGTCGTGTTTGCCTTTCTAATATTTCAGATACCTCATGCTCTAATAGAACAGACTTCACAGAAAAGCCTTTACCTTCTTTCTGAAGATGCTTAAAGACTTCCAAGTTTAGTTCAACATCCCTGATGCAGTAGTCTAACATCTCTGCTGAGTATCTATCGTACTCTTCAAACACAATCTTAGGAAAGTTTAAACGTGAAGGCGCGCCCCATGTTGCAAGTGCGTGTGCATTAGGGCCACTCCTAGTTGGGTTGAATAACCGAGATAGAATGAGAGTGTCTACGACTTTAGTGTCTTCACTAACAACCTTTCTTCCTGTTAATCTCTCAAGCACTGGAATGTCATAGCCCAAGATATTGTGACCCACCAGGTAATTGCTTCTCTCTAGAAGGTCACATCCATCCTCTATCTGGTCAGGCCCAAACGTATATAGCTGTCCACTATCTATGTTCTTAGCAACCAGACACCAGATTCTAGAAGGCTTTAACGAGTCTGTCTCAATGTCAAATACTACTCTTGTCATAGCTGGTCAAGATTTAAAGATGTCTCTTGCTCCTTGTCAGTTGAAAGTGTCAGATCATCCGTGTCCATTTCAGAAAGTCTGCCTGTCTCTCTGTCATATATCAGATGAGTAGCTACTCCTACATCACCAGTGTATCTGCTTTTTAGTATCCTTATTCTTGTGGTGTTGGCTTCAGTAGCGTCGTCTGATTGTTGGTTACGCTCTAGGGAAATCACACAGTCGGACAGTTGAGCTATGCTTTGACTACCTCTCAGATGGCTTAAGCTCGTTTCTACACCGTTTTCATGTCCCTTGTTACCGTCTACCCGGCGTAAGTGTGATACAAGTATTAGACCTGCTCCTGTTTCTTCTACGAGGGAGCGAAGCCTAGTCATTATATTATCTATAGACCTTCTCTCGTCACCTACGGCAAGGGAAGAAACCAGCATATGTAAATGATCTACGACTATCCATTTACAATCACACCCCACGATCATAAACCGTAGCTTTGAAAAGATTTCATCTATGTCATTTGTTCCAAAGTGTGCATGAATCCATACTCGATTCTTGTTCTTTCCATCATAAAGGATGTCGAACATCTTATCAATCTGTTCTTCTGTGAACTGTTCTCTAACGTGATCAATATACATTCTAGCGTTGGCTTCAATGGATAAGATACCATCAACTGTTCTTCGCCAATCTTCCTCAAGGCTGATGATGCCTACATTGTCCTTTGTTGTTTTGATTAGCCAATGCTCAAGCTCCCTAGTTACTGAAGATTTACCAAGACCTGTACCACCTGTCAAGGTTACTAGCTCTCCTTGTCTTAGACCATAGAGCTTATCGTTCAAACCTTTCCACGGATAGGGTGCTGCTTCTTTCTTCTCTCTGTCCTTGAACTTGTCCTTACTATCTGACACATTCAAAACACCAGAAGGCGTGTATATTTTAGACTCCCAAAAAGATTTTACAAAAGCAGAGTGAGCATTCTTTTTAAGCATCTCATTAGGATCTTTGAACCCGTTAGGTAAGGTCATTATCCTAGCACTACCTGGCTTTAGAACTCTTGCTACTTTTCTGGCTGCTTCTCTTCCTGGCTTGTCATTGTCAAAACAAATTACAGCGTTCTCATATCCTTCAACAAATTCCAAAGACTCTTTGATGTCCTTGACTGCGCCAGCGGCTCCAGACTTAATACTTACTACAGGCCACTTACCACCGAACAATTCAAAGCCAGCCATTGCATCGCACTCGCCTTCAACTATGGTAATAAACTTACCAGACTTCGGAGCTATCTGCTGTCCGAACAGTCCTGTATTAGGAGCAGACCCTTTCCAAGAAAAGAACTTCTGATCCACATACCGTGTTTTAGCTGCTGTGATTTCGTTCGATGTGAAGTAAGGATAGATATGTTGAACAACCTTTCCTTGAGTGTTCGTAATTATTTTAACTCCAAACTTCTTAGCTGTTTCTTCTGATATTCCTCTGTCTGTTAAAGCACCAAACATTCCTTCAAGCTCTGATTCTACCACACTCGAACGTTCTGATTTTACATTTCGTATCTGTTTTCCTTGAGCTAACTCCTCTACATTTTCAACTTCGGAAACGTACTCCTTACATGAGAAGCAATACCCCGAACCATCTTCGTTAATTGAAAAGCATCCATTGTGTTCGCACGATGGACATGACAGATGTGTATACTTAAAACCTTTTTCCACAGCTTCCACAAGCTCTCTCCTAAATTATTCATCTGAGTTATTAGCATCACTATCTTCTGCTATCAAAGCCTCCTCTGTTAAATCGCTTTCAATGATTGTCCTCAACTGAGTCAAAGCTGCTGTGTGAATTGCTTGTTGCTTATTCAACTGTTGCAAATCTTTGTTCGCTTCAACCATTAGCTTGAACGCTTGTTGAGATTGGCTAGGAAGCTTAGACGCATCGTAAGATTCTCCATCCACAATGTATGTCCACTTCTTTTCTGTCTGTTGTGTTTGTTCCATAATTAAAACTCCAAGTCAGGATCTTCGTTTCTGGTTGCAGGTGAGTCACCGCCAGCAAACTCCACTAGCTCAACTACCTGTGCAGCCACTAATTCGGGGCGCTTGACTGTCGATTTCCCTTTGCCTTTGTATTCGACATGCTTCCACTGCACTCGCACCTTTGATCCGTTGCCTACGTTTAGATCAACGTCCTTACCTTCTGTATCGACTAAACGAGGAGGTTTATTAGGTGATCCATCGTTGTTGTAAGCAAACTTCTTGAACACGATTACAGGATCGGGCGTAAAGTTTCGTTGTCCTGCTGCAAAGCAGCTTACATATCCTTTAGATTTGAATTGATCAAAAGTTTCATCCGACACCGCCACACTAACCTCGTAAAAGGCAGGTTGAAATCTCTCGTTAGGAACAGTTACATAGGGGTAGTAGGCTACGCCCTCTACTACACTAGGTATACCGTTTATTTCTGTTGTCATTCTTTCTTCTCCTTTGCTATTAAAACTGCGGACTACTGTTATCCAATCTCACTACCATTTCACAATTCGTCAAAGCCTGTTCCTGGCTGTTGAACTTTAACCCATTCACATACCTACTGACTGCACTCATCAGTTTAGATGGAGCCGTATCAGATTGCAACCCTTTCAATACTGTCGCACCCTCTGTTGTCACATCATAACGCACCACTACGTTGTGCATTCCTACATGATTAGACTGAGATAATGTTCTTTGCAAAGGTCTTAACTGTGCTTGCTTGTTAAGCGGAATTACTGAGCAAGGCTGTATACTAGAGATAGCATTCTCAAAAACCTCTTCGGGAGAAGCAGATTGAATTGCTTCTAGTGCTGTGATCTGTGCTTCTAATTCCGCTAAGTCAGTATTAAACTCTGACATAATATCACGCAGATTTTCAATGCTACTCTCAGACATGTCAAGTCCCTGCGTGTGCTGATCTAAGGTTGTCAACACTTCTACACTACGCTCTTCAATAGCTTCTATTCTGTCAGCAATAGAGTTTATATTAGCAGCTACCGCTTCTCTATCTGCAAGGTAATAAGCTCTGTTGTTACGGAACTCATTGGCATAGTTGTCTGTACTGGAAGATAGCTCTCTTACTTGAGAGAGAATCTCCTGGTCAGCCGCATTAAAATCTGTCTCAACCCTACGCATCTGTGCAATGGACTGATTACGAGCGTTGGCTACTTCACCAGATAAACTATCAACTATGTAATAGCTACTGCCAGCACTAAAAGACGCGGCTACAATAATTGCAACAATTAAAATTCTAACCATCATGTTCTCCTCTTTCCATAAATTAAATTCTACCTAGATGTTCTATAAAATCTGGTATCAAGTCGTATATCTCACGCTCTGTTTTCGGAAGCAGCCCATCATCTCTAGTTTTACAGAAGTTTATGAATCTATTAACCAGGGTAAACTTCGTAGGACATCTAACTCCCATGCCCATTACAAATGCTTGCGAATAAATGTCAACAATCCTTTCATCTTCAGACATACTGCCGTCGTCTCTTTCGTTTTCCCAGTTATTAAATGACATATTCTGTAGCTCCTATAGGTATAATGTCATTGCAGTTTTATTTAATCTTACAAAGTATATCATAGATAATTTCATTTGTCCACTATTTGTTACTAACAATAACCCCAACTAACTCCCTTTTAAAAACATTAAAATGTTTTAACATGTTAAATAGATTATGTTGTTGTAGTGGTTGTCGTGTTAAATGTTTTAAACATGTTAAAGAGTATAGCACATTTCCATTCACAAGTCAACCCTCATACAAACTCTTTACTAAATCCCCAACAGTTTCATAGTCTATGTTGTTGAATTCCCAGGAGTTTTGTAGCTTGTCTAGTCGTTCAATCTCATCTTCAATTTCGTAAATATCCCCTGTCCAATACGCACTTTCTAGCGTGTGTCCTGATCGTGTTGGCTTATGATTCATTTTAGTTTATCTCCGTTAGATTATTCATGCTCTTCGATCTTAACATTCTTTCGACACTTCTTAAGTTTGTCAAGCTTCTTACGATTCACATGTGTGACAGGTTTTTGAAACTTGTCCATGTGTTTCTTCACAAGATTGCTAGTCTTTCGTTTCATCGTCTGTCTCAGCTTTCCACCAGGTAGGTTTGTCTCTACCATTATCCCACTTAGCATAATGCTTCTCGTGTATACAGTAGTCACGATAAGCTTTAACAGGATCGTCATTCTTATATTTATCAGGCATACATTGTGCTAGTGGTGTCATACTTCCTTGCTCTATATTTTTAGGTGCTGAAAGTAAATGTTTGGCTAGTTTACCCAGACTTGCATGGTACTTAGCATATCTAAACGTATATTCGTTTCCAAGTGCTAGAAAGTGTGTGAATAGCCATTCGTAATTCCCACTAGATTCTCTAGCCCAGATCGTACACGGATGATTCTTATAGGCTGTCTTGTACAATCTACGAGCATCCGCATACTCATCCCCGTCTAACTCTCTGTGTGCAGTAGAGAGCATCTGAGCCGTCTCTAAAATCATCTTAACCAACATCTTATCTGGCTGTGCTTCTGCACATTTAACTGGGCATTCATTCAAATAAAATATGTTCATTCGCTCTTCTCTATTTTTTCTTCTTGATTTTTATTCCATTCTTTTTCATTTTTTCGTGTTTTCTTTTCCCATTCAATATCAAAATCAGTAAATGGTTCTGGTTGGTAAGGCTTACTTCCAGTTGCATGATCCGTTAAAGTTAGAAGTGTTTTGTAATTATCCCTCATACCTTTTGATGAGAATCTTAGTATTGCAGTTACAAGTTCATGTACATGGTTGCCTTTAAATTCTATTGAACCTTCATGATTTTTGATGCTTATCCAATCTTTATACTGAGTTCCATCTATACCTACTTGTACAATTAGTTCTGATCGTCCTTCCATTTCTAAAACTCGTCCTTTAGGTACTGTTTTTGAACAAGTGTCTGAGTTGTATATATATCTACTTGTATGATTTTTGTGTACTCTTGTAACCATTAGTTATTTCCTCCACTCTCTTCTTCTTGTTGCTGTTGTTCCAGTTGCAATTGATATTGCCATGCCAAGTCGTCAGCATAGTTGAACATCGGATCGACAAAAGATGGAAGCGTTGCTATGTCAAGTAAAACATCTGTCAAATTCTTGTCTTGTTTCATGTCTTTTTCTCCTCACTTTTAATAATATAATCAAACACTTACCTTTGTCAAATAACTTTTAGTTATAAGGATTTACCAGAAATCTATCCCATTCAAATCGGTCACATCTTCATCCACAAGTTCTGCGTTTTTAGTGCTGCGGATTTTTTCAAGTGCATCTTGCTTATTATAAGCTCGTACTACTGTGTCGAAAGTTAAGCGAACTTCAAACTCCAATAGCTCCTGGTTCTCATCAGCTTCTTCCATCTCGTTCTCGAATCTTCTCAAGTCTGACATGACTGCACACGGTATATCGTTGTTCATGCTATTCCTCTTTATCATAATGTTACAATTTTATCTTGCTTTATACGTTGGATATTACTCCGATGCGTAATCCTTGAATCCTTTTTTTTCTGCTTCTCAACGTAGCAGTATCCACAATAATAAAACTTGGTATTATTGCCTAGTGTGTCATACACTACCGCATCTATCTTTTTACATTCTCCGCATCGGATTGCCATTATCAGTCCCATCCTTTTTCTTTTTCGTATTCCAGCGTCAATTTGACCATCTCTTTTATCCAGACTTCACGTTTATATTCTGGTATACCAATTCTCTCTGCCATTTTTGCATAATCTTTTTGGTAGTATTCCGTGGCATTTTCTAGTCTTTGCTCTAGGTATATGTCGTGTTGTTTATTACTCATTGCCTATCCCTATGTTCATTGCTTGTTTTATGTCTTCTAATCCACAAAGATAAGTAATGTTATCTATTGTGTAGACCAGCTTATCATTTTTTACAGAGAATAACAAGTCTTTTTGACTGCTGTTAAGTAGGTTCATAACTTGTATAAGTTTTATAGTATCTTCTGTCATTTTCAATTACTCCTGAGTTTCCTCATAAAATAGAAGGCGTTTGTCTTAGCGAATAGTGCTGGCAATTTTCGAATGATTGTCACGCGCCCTTACATCACCGCCGTCCACAATCACACACTTGCTCATCCACTGCGGAACCCAGTCCCAATCGAAACATCCCTCGAACCCGCCGTTTCCGATGTGGCACTCGGCGTTTTTTTTCCAGTCATCTTCAATTACCGGGCAGATATGCCGCGCTAACTGTTCACGGAGTTCGTAAGTCCCATAGTCTCCTATGTAATCTTGAAATTGTTCTTGGTTTGAACACAGGGCCGCTTCCCATACAATCATTGCTTCGATCATTTTTTTGTATTCACTGTTCATCACTTTGTTCCTCTCATTTTTAATTACTCCCTCTAAGCACTAGGTAAACTAGGCGCTATAGGTTCTACGGTATAACCTAGACTTTCAATAAGTTTGATTGCATCAATGCTGAGTGTTTTTTTACCCGTAAGAGCCGCAAACTTCTTCGCGTTTTCACATACTGGATATATCAACCTGTTACCGTACCACCATTTTAATTCTACTTGAATTTTCATTTTCAATTACTCCCTATTCTTAAGCTGCTATGTTAAGATTCTGTATCAGTTTATTCATCGTCCTACCATGCGCGGGATAGGCTATTAATGCTGTATCTTTATCCCAACACGCTCTGCAAGATTTACACTTGCCGTCATTCTGGTAAGCTTCACAAACTTTCCCAAGTGTCGGAGTGTCCGCGCTTGGAATGATTGTCGAAGTATACTTACCTGCTACTGTTTCACCTATCACGCTATCACTAGAGAACCTGACCACTACATTTGGCAGCGCGTTAAGCTTTGCCAGGATTTTTGCAAACTTCGGAAACTTGTGCATTCTTGTCGGTATCCAATGCCTAGTCCACGGCGTAGCTTTGCAAACTTCATATATTTTTTGAGCTAATCCTAGTGCGTACATGTCTCCACTGTCGAACCACCTGAAATATCTGTCATTGTCTAACTCTGCAATCATATCTGACGCCCACTCGCTACGCTTCCAATCATCCTTATTATGAATGCGCGGTGCTTTAACATTCGGGAATCTATAGTTCCCTGTAGTTGCGTAACATCCTTTACAGGCATCAACTAGCTCACCGTTCGAGTCTTTGGATGCTGGACATGTTTCTATAGCTTGCAAACTCCACGATCTACACGGCATCTTCCCAGCTTTGCTAAGTTTTAACATTGTGTTAATTTCCTTTTAATAGTCAAACAATGAGTCTTTCTTTCTAGTTCTTTCTTGAGATTCCAAACGTCGGAACCGTAGGACGTTGAAACATTCCAAAAGCTTTCCAAGCTTTCAGAAGATACCTCGGAATTGCTTTCATCGTACTTAGCCATAATTCCAGATTGAGTAAAATTATCAGCGTCCAGTTCGTAGAGATAGTCTAAGTCTCGGGAATGGTCTACCATTAAAACAAGAATCCGCTCTATATCCCCAAAGTGTTCGACATGAGTCACCTTTTCAGCTACTACTACTGCTGAGATTAATTGGCCTTCTGGCTGGTATTCTCTGCCTGTGTTGAATTGAATTGTTTTTGCTGTATTCATGTTGTTTCCTTGTTTCCTTGCTGTTTCGTGGCCTTAAAAATAACATTAGAATGAGTCTAAAGCAATAGCTAAACGTCCCAAAACAGTCTTTATCACATAGGATGTTAAGTCATAATTATAGAAGATTAAATTATAGGTAAAGTCTTGAAATGTTTGGGAAGTTATGTTAGGGATTCTACCACTGTTAATATATACAGTACTTGTAAAACTTTGGAACCATCGCAACGCGCGCAACCATTGCAAAGTTTCCAAAGTTTTTAGAATCTTTGAAAGCTTGACAAGATGAGAAGCGTTATCATGTGCAAATGAGAATCATTCGCGTTTGGGCGAGAGTTTGAGAAGCTTGACAAGATGAGAATGATTGTCAAATGCGATTTAGACTCATTCTAAAGCAGGGGCAGGCAGGAGGCCACGCCACCCCCTCCCCTATATAAACACAATAGCGTACATTTCAAAGCATTTTAACTTTGGAACCATTATACTAGCCCCATCCCATTAAAATGCTTCACAAGCTAAATAGAGATTATTATTATTCGGGGGCTTTAGAAGCTTTAAAAGCTTTAAAAGCATTATAATACGCTAGAACCTTCGGCCCTGTTACTCTAGTATACAGTCGTATTTGCATTTTGTCAAGTATTTTAGCGATTATTTTCACATATTTTGAAATATTTTTTAAAAACACTTGACAAATCCGATATTCAGCCCTATAATATATCCCTATGACTGAAGAAATTAATACAACTTCAAAGTATTTATCAAAGCTTTCTGCACAGCCACAGGCAAACAGACAACGAAAGCTCTCTGAAAAGCAGCAAAGCTTCTTAGATAACCTGGTAAGTACTGGAGGTGATCCGAAAAAAGCAGCAGAGTTGGCAGGATATGCCGAAGGCAGCTATTCTCAGGTTGTTAAATCACTTAAAGAAGAAATGATAGACTTAGCCTCTCATATTCTTGCCCAATCTGCACCCAAAGCAGCAATTAAACTAGTGCATGTAATGGATTCTGATGAACCTATACCACAAGCTAATATACGTTTACAGGCTGCCCAAACAATTCTAGACCGAATAGGACTAGGAAAAACGGATCGCGTTAGCGTAAACCACACTACAGATGGTGGAATCTTCATACTGCCTGCAAAAGAGGTAGATAGTCAAGTAATAGAAACCGAAGCTGAAGCTTTAGGCTATGCGTAAGAAGCGTGGAGCAGGTTCTATTCCGTTTGGTTATGATTTAGACGAGGAAGATGCTGATTATGTTGTGTCAAACGAGGAGCATTTACAAATTTTCCAAAATGTTGTGGATTCTGTACTTGTAAATTCCATTAATCCTAGAGAAGGGGCCGAATGGTTACAATATAAAACCGGAAGACCACTATCAGGAAGAGGATTACAGAAGCATATAGATATAAATTATGGGAAAAGAAACTCTGAAGAACGAATGGGACATCAATCCAGAATATTATCAGACAGACGAGAAGGGTGAATTTGTTCTAAAGCTAGACGGAACACCTAAAAAGAAAGTAGGACGAAGAAAAGGAACTAAATCTAAGAATTATAGTTATCATTCGGATACAATAGCGAAAAGAAAGGCTAGACGTTCGTTGAGATCTAAAGAAAAACGAGTAGAAAAGATTGAGGTTAAGTTAAAGAATGCTAAAGAAGGGATCAGGAAGCAGCGCGCCATCCAAGGAAAATTGGATGAACCGTCCTCCAAGGAAACTATCGGAGGCAAGATCATTACAAAAGAAGACATTGAAAAACACTTACCCGAAACAGTCAAACAACAAGTATACGAAAGTAATGTTATCTTCGCACCGAACGAGGGGCCGCAAACAGAGTTTTTAGCTGCACCAGAAAGAGATGTTTTGTATGGTGGAGCAGCAGGAGGAGGAAAGTCTTATGCAATGTTGGTAGATCCGTTAAGGTTTTGCCACCGTCCTGCACACAGAGCGTTGATACTTAGACGATCAATGCCTGAATTAAGAGAGTTAATAGATAAATCCAGAGAATTATACCCACGGGCCTTTCCTGGATGTAAGTTTAGAGAAGTAGAGAAGCTTTGGAACTTCCCTAGTGGAGCAAAGATAGAGTTTGGCTTTCTTGAAAGAGATGCAGATGTGTATCGTTATCAAGGACAAGCGTATAGTTGGATAGGTTTTGATGAGATTACTCACTTACCTACAGAATTTGGATGGAATTACTTAGCCTCAAGGCTTCGTACCACAGATCCGACAATCGAACCTTATCTTCGCTGTACTGCTAACCCTGGAGGTGTTGGAGCGCATTGGGTTAAGAAGAGATATGTTGATCCTAATGAGCCAGGAGAGTCTTTTCAAGGGGATGATGGTCTTTCAAGACGTTTTATTCCTGCTAGATTAGACGATAATCCTTATCTTTCAGAGGATGGAAGGTACGAGGAGATGTTAAAAGCACTTCCTCCTGTACAGCGAAGACAGTTATTAGAAGGTAATTGGGATATAACAGAAGGAGCCGCTTTTGCAGAGTTTGATACTGCTGCACATGTTATAACTCCTTTTGATATTCCTATTTCTTGGGAAAGAGTAAAAGGAATTGACTACGGATACGCTTCAGAAAGCGCATGTATATGGGCAGCAGTAGACTCAACAGACGGAACATTAGTAGTTTATAGAGAGTTATATCAGAAAAACTTAACGGGACAGGATTTAGGTCAAGTTATTACCGAAATGGAAATAGCTGACCCTTTTGCTGTACCAGGAGTGTTAGATACGGCAGCGTGGGCAAGAACAGGTACAACTGGCCCTACAGTAGGTGAAACTCTAGTTCGTTCGGGTCATAAATTACGAAGGGCCGATAAAAATAGAATACAAGGAAAGATTCAAATACACGAATACTTAAAGATTCAACCAAGCGGAAGACCAAAGATGCAGATATTTCATACTTGTCCAAACTTAATAAAAGAATTACAAAGTATTCCAATGGATAAAACAAGACCTGAAGATGTAAATACACACGCACCTGATCATGCTTACGATGCGTTACGATATTTAATTATGTCAAGACCTAGAATCAATGATCCGATTAACAGAATGAGAAACTTTAGATTAGAACAAGCTTATCGACCAATAGACATGGAGTTTGGATATTAAATGGCAGAAAATAATGATATGTTTGGAGATAATGCAGACTCTATATATGTAGAGAATGTAGAAGGAGAAGAGGGTCAGGCTTTAGTTTTAGAAGAAGACCTTCGTAACCAGTTTGTAGGTCTTCTTAATAGCCGATTTGATCTTGCTGGCAGTGCAAGAGACTTGGATGAGCAGCGTTGGATTACGGCTTATCATAATTATCGTGGTTTATATCCTAAACATTTAAAATTTAGAGAAACTGAGAAATCCAGAGTCTTTGTAAAAGTTACAAAAACAAAAGTCTTAGCAGCCTTTGGTCAATTAGTTGATGTTATCTTCGGAGCAGGTAAATTTCCTATAGGTATTAGTGAAACTAAAATACCAGAAGGTATTCCAGAACACGCACATTTAGATATCAACAATCCTGTTCCTGGTATAGAAACAACTCCAGAAGTCATGACAGAAGAAGAAGCTCCTCAAGAGAATCCTTATGATGTAGGATATGAAGGAGATGGTAAAGTTCTTAAAGCAGGCGCAACCTTCAACTCAGGTAAATTTGAAGAAGGGTTCATTGAACAAAAAGCAGAAGAAGAAGGAATGTTGCAGGAAGGGCTGTCACCATCACCACAAGCGTTGGAACTCAATCCAGCGGAGAAAGCAGCTAGACGAATGGAAAAACTTATCCATGACCAGATTGATGAATCTAATGGATCGAGTGAAATCAGGAATGCGTTATTTGAATCGGCCCTATTTGGAACAGGCATTGTTAAAGGCCCATTCAATTTTAACAAAACATTAAATCGTTGGGAAGAAGGAGAAGAGGGAGAACGTAACTATTCTCCTTTATTTGTAAGAGTTCCGCGTATTGAATTTGTAAGTATATGGGATTTCTTTCCTGATCCAAACGCTACCAACATTGAAGAGTGTGAATACGTTTTTCATAGACACAAGCTTAATAGATCACAGGTAAGAGCTTTAAACAAACTTCCTTACTTTGATAAAGATGCAATTAGAGACTGTTTAATGATGGGTTCTAATTATGTGGAGAAAGACTACGAACACGAATTAAAAGATGATCATCGTTCTCAAGATTATGGATCAGGACAGTTTGAGGTTTTAGAGTATTGGGGCATTATGGACGCAGAATATGCCCGTGAAATAGGAATGGAATTAAGTGAAGATGTAGATGATCTTGATGAAGTTCAGATCAATGCTTGGATTTGTAACGGCCTTTTACTCAGGGCCGTAGTTAATCCTTTCACGCCTTATCGTATTCCTTATCATTCTTTTCCCTACGAAAGAAATCCTTATAGTTTCTTTGGAATAGGAATTGCAGAGAATATGGATGATTCACAAAAGATTATGAATGGACATGCACGAATGGCTATTGATAATCTGGCGTTATCGGGTTCGTTAGTATTCGATGTAGATGAATCTGCCCTGGTAGGAGGACAAAGCATGGAAATTTATCCAGGTAAAGTCTTCCGCAGACAAGCAGGAGTACCTGGACAAGCTATACATGGTGTTAAGTTTCCTAATACTTCGACTGAGAATATGATGATGTTCGATAAGTTTCGACAGCTTTCTGACGAACAGACAGGTATTCCGTCTTATTCACACGGACAAACCGGAGTACAGAGCATGACAAGGACTGCTTCAGGAATGTCTATGCTTTTAGGTGCAGCCTCTTTAAACATAAAGACTGTAGTTAAAAACTTAGATGATTTTCTATTAAGGCCACTAGGAGAAGCTTATTTCCAGTGGAATATGCAGTTTCTTGAGAGTAAGTTAGGTGTAAAGGGAGATTTAGAAGTTAAGGCTACAGGTACAAATAGCCTTATGCAGAAAGAAGTAAGAAGCCAACGATTGACTACTTTCTTACAGTCTGTACAAAATCCTGCTATTGCACCTTTTGTTAAAATATCAAAGCTTATTAGTGAGCTTGCTTATACTTTAGATCTTGATCCCGATGAGGTTTTAAATGATCCAGAAGAAGCTGCTATTATGGCACAAATTATAGGAATGCAAAATGCTGGAC
>VTLG01011465.1_pt1 | contig 20290 bp, 33 predicted proteins | sample 4694571 | NCBI WGS metagenome assembly VTLG01 (sample SAMN12604809, study PRJNA352737) | marine metagenome | biome: ENVO:00000447; feature: ENVO:00000209|ENVO:00000569|ENVO:01000036; material: ENVO:00002151; isolation source: viral sequences binned using virsorter ... | reverse complement strand
GAAGAATTTAAAGTTCCTAAACTTTCGGGATTTATTACAGAAGCTAGACATGGTGAGTTTCTAAGTCATGCTATATCAAAGATAGATGACAACAAATGACATCAGAAGAAGCAGAGTTCTCAGGTCAACAGGTTATGAAACAACTTGAACAAAGACGATCAGAACGCAAGAAAGATTGGAACAGAAACGTATTTGGGGTGCGTACTAACGATGATCTTGCTTCTTCACTTAGAGAGTATTGCAAGTCGAACAACCTCTCTACAAATCAATTTTTAAACAATTTACTAAAAGATTTTTTTAATTATGGCTGACTTTAATCCAGCACTACCATTACCTATCAAATGGTCTATAGGTGATGATCGTTTTAACGAAGGGCAACAGGTCTTGAGTTTAACAATTCCTGTTGACTCTGTTACTCATTTCATAGATCATTTACAAAACCTAGTAGATCAAAAAGCAAAGGAAGGTGAAGTATATGACTTCAACAAAAAAGAGAAAATTAAAACTCAATGTGTACAAATCTACTCTAAAGCGATGGATGGGCAGTACGGAGTATTTGGCAACATTAATCCACAGAAGCTTGAACGAGAGGTAAATGAAGAGTTACCTTTCTAAAAGTAAAGATGAATATTTAGTTAAAGATCCTAACCTTAATATTCATTTTAAAATAATAAATGGTGTACGCTACTGGCTTACACCACCTCCTTCTGGTTATCAAAAATGAGTAAAAGTCCAAACCCTTCTATTCTTAAATTACGTAAATTAAAAGAAATTAGACGAAAAAATTTAGAAAAGAACTTTCTTCAAATTCAAATGAAAGGTCAAGACCATTATGTATTTATAAAAGAAAATGGTAAAGCTCAAGTTGTCTATACTGAAGGTCGTTGGGTTTCAGAACATATTAGAACCGCAATACTTAAATACAATTATGAAATAGACAAGATAGACAAGCTATTAATTAGAGATTTTACAGATGAAGAGCTTAATGAATACGAAAAAATTTCTTAATAGGATTAGTAGGTTTTTGTTTTCTAATTTCTTTTACAACTGCATTTGCCTCTAGTTCTATTAATCTATTTAACATAGAAGCCATAAATATATCTTGGTCAAATTTTTTTCTAACAAGATGGGTGCAAAATCTTTTTAAATTATCTAAATCATTTACCTTCATAATTTCTCTACACTGCATTTCAACTTCTAATTCCATTTCTGGAGGTGCTGGTTCTATGTTGATGTTGAGAAATTTAGTTATTTTCATTGAAGATTAGTAGATGATCCTGGAAACATTCTTGCTTCGACAAAAGCGACTGCCTGATCGTCTATTGTATTATCTGTTTGTTTAGCTATTGCCTTTAACAAATCCACAATTAATCTCTTCATGGCTTTTGATTTTATAAAAACAAGAAGAATAGGTTTAAAGATTTTTACCATTGGTTTTATGTGTTACTTTCCAAACATAGCTACTTTGCTAGTATTAGACAAGAATCTTAACTTTCATGGAAGATCAAGAGCCTAGTAAAGTCGAAACCATTGTCAAAGTTTGTGTTCTTCTTTGGAGTGCAACGCTATTGTCTCTCTCATACTACGAACCGCCATCTGGCAAGAAAATAGTAGATTTTGACCCCACATTTATAGCTTCGATTTTTTCAGCTAGTACTGCCTCACTAGGTTTTCAGATAAAGAAGAAAAAAGATACTATAGTAGATAATAAAAACAACAAAGTAGGTATCAAATGAAAAAACTACTTCCTTTCCTATTTGTTCTATCTGCACCAGCCTATGCAGATATAAAACAAGAATTTGTTACTTCTGCACAAATTACTGTAGATATGCCTTATGTAGTAACTAACAAGGTCGGAACTACATATAGTCTTAGCGGAAATAATATTACTCCATCTGTAACTGTAGGAGATACCACAACATCAGGAAAGATTGGTGGGATCAATGTTGGCTCACTATCTAACGGTGTTCCAGCAATGATTCAGACAGATACCACAGTAACTACTAGCGGTTCAGCGTTTTCCAAGACGGAATCGGTAATTATGGGTGACGCTACACCATCTGCTGTAACTCCTAGTTCGGGTATTGCAGCATTACCAGTATTGGGTGGACAGACTACTGTTGGGTCAGGCGGTACTGCTGGATCTCTTGCTTTAACGTCATTGAGTTCTGGAGTCCATACCTGTACCGCAGGTGGGTCGGGTACATCTTGTATAGGATCTACTAAAGTTACTATTACGATTGACTAGACTTTGGCTGCTGGTTTTATTAACATTACCTATAAGAACACTTGCTGTTCCTGTAGTTCCGCAGTTTCGTACAGGAAGCTCTACAACATCAAGCACATCTGAATCAATAATTAATGAAACCATTACGAGCCATCAATATCGGACAGGATACTCCTACTCAGCATCAGGACATAATATCAAATCTGAAACGGGATATATCAACCCTACTCCTACGACTACGAATGAACAGACAGTCGGGGGAGTAAATTTTAGTTGGACTTCACCAAACTTAGAAGCTATACCTCGTTGGTCCATATCAAACGATGGAGCAGCCTTCTCTCTACAAGAAACACTAATCACACCAGGATTAGATACAAGCACAACCATAACTCGTCAAATAACAACAAGCACCACAACAGAAACTACAACTACATTTGGGCAGTAGCCTTACTTCTCTGTCCTACAAAAGTATTTGCCAATACCACGGTTGCCTCCCCATCTAGTAATGCCCAAGGGGTCGTTAACAACAATGCGACTATGATAACGCCATCAGCTATGCCATCTTACAAAATGAGTCAGGGCATAGTGTGTGCTTCACCTAGTCTTACAATTACACCTTATGTAACCGATAGTTGGTCTTTCGCACGACCCAAAGAATATATTACGAGAACACCCATCTATGACGAAGATACTGGTGAGATTAAATACTATTCAGAAATACCTAGATTTGAAAAAGATAATTTTAATCTAAATTATGGAATATCTGCACAATTTAATATTCCGCTAGGGAAGTCTCCAGCCCTTTGTCATGAAGCAACAGCAGTAAACATTGAAGCTCAAAGATTATTAATTAAGAAAACTAAAATGGAAATTAGTCTCTATCGTTTGGAAATGTGTGCAAAGATGGCGAAAGATGGAGTAACTTTCAAGCCTAATACTCCTAGTGCTATTACCTGTGAAGATATAGTTGTTAATATTCCACCAAATCAAGTTATCCCACATACTCATGAATTAAAGCAGTAGACAAGTACGGGTATTAACTTGCCTACCTAGACACCCTATCCTTCGCCATGTTGAACAAGGTAAATCTATCTTACAACAAAACATAAAAAAATAGGTAAGACCTTTCCAAACATCTTACCTATTTCCATGTGCAATGGGATTCTTAGATGAATCACATTTAGTATAGCAGTAATTCAAAAAATAGAACTTGCATCAGCCACTACTGTCTCCTCTTCAATACCTGCTGCCTGTTGTGCAGCCATGTATTTTTCATACTGTTCATACTCTGCTGCCTCAAAGTATTTTTCTCTAAGAGCTTCTTCAGCGTCAGCAAAATAACTGGAAAGTGCTTGTCTTACAAGAGAAGAAATAGAAGTACCTGGACCAGCATGATATTTCAACAATTTATGCTGATGTTTTGTTATCTGAACTGTTAATCGTGATAGATTTTCATTCATCGTTTGAAAGTAGTTAAGAACATTGTAGTATCAATTTGATGTCATAGTCATTATTTTATTGGTTGATGGCAACTCAATGAAATCTCTGAAAGGATCATCTTTAGGAACTTTAAGATATTGAGTATCAAGACCAATCATAAAATTATGGGCTGCTCTAACAGTAAGAGCAAAAGCTTCAGCACTATTCCAAAATGATCTCTTAAGACTACTATCACAAGATTTAGTAAAAATAATCTGTGCTGCTCTATCGTATGGCTTAATATCTCTATCAATACCATCAATAGGACTTGCCATACCTGTAGTGACAATATTTAACCAATGCAATGCTCTTTCTTTAGGATTCATTGTATGGTTGTATTTTTTATGTCTTGAATGTTGGCTGTTATAAGTCATTTCAGCATAAATTTTTAATGCTGCTCCAAGAAAAAATGATCTAACTCTAGTTGTATTAGTAGGACAGACTTTACCCATAAGATAAAGAAACTGATTATGCTTCAAATAAGTTTCCGCAACTATGGCATCATGGCATGGTCTGGAATATTGTTCAGTACCAGTTGTGCTATTTATAGCAGCCATAGCGTGTCTTATGGTTGCACAATCTCTTCTACTAATTCTGACACCACTAACAGTAATACGATCAGACATACACCTAGACTTACCAACATCCATAATTTGTTTGGATTTGCTAGGCATATTTTTAACAACAAGAAATGGTTGAGTCATTCCTGTTTGAACAACAGCCATTAATCTATGCTGACCATTGACCAGAGTGCCATCTGTATCAAAACAAATGGCAGAATCAGACAAGATAAAACGACTATTTCTCATCTCTCTTTTTAACTCTTCAAGATTATTTGCACTAATCTTGCGGTTATTTTCAAAGTTTTTTGTTAAATAAAACTGTGCTTTCTCTGGTGTAATAAATTCAAGAGAATATTCTAAGCCCTCATAAATAGTTGAGAGGGCATTTGTAACTTGGTTGGTCATGCTTCCTCGTTACCATGACTAAGAAGAGCATCTTTAAGCTGTCTATTAAACTCAGCGTTTTGCTCTGGAGTTGCCTTTTTCGGCTCCTGATTAGTTAACTTTTGAAGTATTCTTTCATCATTAGTTTTTTCATATTCTTTAAGCATTTCCATATCTTTTTCAAGTTGTTTAATTCTTGCAAAAATAATATTGCCAAGTTTTTTTAGCATTGTGTCATGCTCAATACCTAAAGTATTGATAGAAAGCTCAAAAGAATTTAAAAATTGATGACCTCTAATTGTATATTCATCAACGCTATTTCGGTTTGATTTAAAAAATAAATGAACTTTATCGTTCAAAATATCGTTGTCAAAATAAAATTCATCATTATCTTCAAGATGATGGCTTGTTTTGTTTTGCATGGAAAGTTTCATAAAACTCCGTAAATGTTATTGCCTTAATAGTTTATCATTAAAGTGTCATCACTTTGTATATGTTCTCGAACCGTAACAATGTTACTTTTTGTTATCTTTCTTCTTGGTCAGCTTTTTAATTATGTTTTTTACTAAAGGTTTTACGACATTAAGGAGTAATGGAGTAGTGGCAGCAACGCTAGCAATAACAGCAGTGCTAACAAGCTGTGGAGGATTCGGTATGTATTGATCCTTGAACGGTACGTTCTCATACAAAGTAATACATTCAATTCCATCTTCTCCTCTTTTATAGCCAGAAACACGTTCTAAACGTTTTTCGTTAACAAATGAACCAATCCTTAAATCTTTTTTACCAGGACAAGGAGGTATTTCGATTGTTTCTTTCTCTTCTTTTTTTTGTGGGATAACAGGTTGATACTCTGGTTGCTGTGCAGATTGTGTAGGAGTTACAGTTTTAATAAATTTTTGTGGATCAAATTCTATTGGATTAAAGGAAGGCATTTGTCCTTCTGGACAAGTTATATATGCGTTTCTGTCGTTGTATAAAATACTAGGATTTTTTGTTATTTCTAAATCTCTGTGATATAAATTACAACCTGGGATATTCCCTGTTAAAACGTGTTCAGGTATAAAAGGTGTCTCTGGTATATGTATCTTCGGTATTTTTACTTCGGGTATTTTAATCGTAGGCATTAATTTTTATTTTTTTCAATAAAATACCTATACATTACAAAAATACAAGTTAAATAAATTAAAATGGCTAAAAAATAAGAAACTAAAATAAATAACATTAATCGTAGGCATCTCTTGGTAAATAAACCTCTACAAAAGAATTACATTTAGGACAGGAAAGATTAGTAACCATACTGTATTCTCCAGACATTATTGGGTGATCGTCACCATCTAGACCATGATCTCCACCCCAGATAAGTTCTGTTTTACAGTGCCAACAATTCATTTGATAATCGGCATTGATGGGCCAGTTACTCTTGGTAGACCCTGATCTAATACTTTAGGCATCATGCCTTGTACGTTACCAAGAATCTCATTCATAACTTTTGATTTAAATTGTTCTGAAGTTACATACTTGTAACCAAAGTACGCTCCACCACTCATGGAAGCTACCATTACAAATGAGATAATACTCAGAACATTAGCAATTTTTTGGAACATTTTTTTATGTGGAAAGAAGCATTTACAAGAGCATTAGCACCTATTTCTTTGATGGTGCTCTTTTTGATTGTGGGTTTAAGTCCACTGTACCTGATTGTTGGCTTAATGACTCGTTCTTTTTCAACAACAACTCCCCAAATTGAACGCCACCCTGTAAAGCGTTAATATTTATATTTGCTGCATCTAATTCTTTTTGTGCATTATCTCTTGTCTGAACTTGCTTTACAAGCTCTTCTTTCCATTCGGCAATTTGTTGTTTAGTAATTTCTTGCATAATTTAAACAATAGTAAGAACTTCACCTGAATTAATAGTGACGGTTACGCCATTATTTATGGTTATAGGCCCTGCTGCCATTGCGTTACAGGCTGCTCCAAATGTATCACCTATTGTATAGTTTGTCGTAACTGTTTGAGCATTTTCAAAAAACACCTTATCACTTCCTCCTCCAGTAGCACCACCACCGCCACCACCAATCTCTTTTATAGTCCCTCCATCATTAATATAAAATTTTTGATTAGAAGTATCTATAGCAACTTCGCCATTGGCTAAATCACTTGTTGTAGGTGTGCCTGTACCTCGTTTTAGCTTGATTACATTAGCCATTGGCCTTTACCTCCTATGGACTAAAATGTGCCGCCCTCTATTTCAAAACTAGATGTAGCTCCATCTTCTAAAAATGTAACTAAATCGCTTAGTGCCACTTGCTTCATAGTGCCATTATCATTCATAACTATACGATCTGCTGTGGCAAGTGTTGTTGATGTTGCAGATGTATTACCATCCATAATATTCAACTCAGTTGTTGTAACCGTAGCTCCATCAAGTATTCCAACTTCTGTTCCTGTTAAGTCAGCAAGGGCAGAGGCCGTTCCAGATGCCATTGTTGCTAGTTCTGTAAGCTGTGCATCTGAGGCTTGCTTTGCATCTAATTGTGTCTGGATCGCAGAAGTAACACCATCTACATAATTTAGTTCAGTTGTTGTTAAAGTTGCTCCATCTAATATTGCAACTTCAGTTGACGTAAGAAGTGCTAATGCAGCAGCAGCACCACTTTGACAGCCAGATAAAGCTGTTAAATCAGCATCCGCAGCTTGTTTTGCATCTAATTGAGTTTGAATATTACTTGAAACTCCGTCAGTAAAATTAAGTTCAGCAGTTGTAGCCGTTACTCCGTCTAACAGGTTAATCTCTGAAGCTGTCGCTGTGACTCCATCCAATATATTTAATTCAGAAGTTGTAACTGTAGCTCCATCTAATATCTGAACTTCAGCTTGTGTTAGATCAGCTAAAGCACTTGCTGTATTAGCACCCATTGTTGCTAATTCTGTAAGTTTTGAATTAGATGCTTGCTTAGCGTCTAGTTGGGTTTGAATGTTAGAAGTAACTCCGTCAGTGTGGTTAAGCTCGGTAGTCGTTGCTGTAACCCCATCCATTATATTTAGTTCAGAAGTGGTGGCTGTTACACCATCTAAAATATTAAGCTCAGAAGCGGTTGCAGTAACTCCATCTAAAATATTTAATTCGCTTGTTGTGGCCGTAACACCATCTAATAAATTTAATTCTGCTGTAGTTACAGTTGCACCATCAAGAATCTGTAGTTCTGTTGAGGTTATCGCAGCCAGAGCAGAAGAAGCACCTGATTGCATCCCTGATAAGTTATCTAAATCAGCATCGTAGGCTTGAACATTAGAGCCGATTGCCAATCCAAGAGAAGCTCTTGCAGTAGATCCACTTTCAAGTACAAAGTTTGATCCATCTCCAACAATAAAATTACTGTCAGAAGGTGTAAGACCTGCAATATCAGATAGCTGAGCATCAAAAGCTTGCACATTTGAACCAATCGCTAATCCGAGGGCTGTTCTTGCTGCACTTGCACTTGTAGCACCTGTTCCACCATCTGATATGGCTAAAGTACCTGTGATTGAACTGGCATCTAATTTAAGGGCTAATTCAGTTGATTCAATTACAAGACCACCATTAGCTTTAAGATCAACACTAAATTCATTACCTGATTTATCTAGACCATCCCCTGCCGTTAAAGCACCCCCTCCTGAAAATTGTGTATAAGATAAATTATTAGTGCCGACAACAGCAGATCCTTTGTCAGAACTACAAACAAAACCTTGATCTGCATTTGTAGAACCTTGCTCAACAAAGGTGAACATTCCAGCAGCATCGACACCAGCAGCTAAATCATCTGTTCTTGCCCATGTACTTGCTTTACAAAGATATAATCCGTTTTGACTTGCTGTGCTTTGGTTCTTAACTAAAACTCTTTCATCAGCAGAAACCGCAACGCCATCAATAGTTTGCGTTCCAGAAAGTGTAATATTTGCAGTAGTAGCAACCTTAACACTATCTTTAATATCTAATCCTTGGCTAACACCATCAACATATCCTTTCGTTGCAAAATGAGCATCAGCAGTGGGCGTAACTCCAGATACAGTGCTTGTTGCACTCGCTAATTGGTCAAGCCTATTAGTCCTGACACCTGCATCAAAATCACTAATTTTTGTATGAGCTAAAGATGGAATATCAGCAGCTACTAAAGCTCTAAATGTAGGTGCACCATTGCTTCCGTTAGGTGCAGCTAAAACTCTATTTGCAGTTTGAGATGTTGCTTTATCAAAAAATGCTCCAGTACCACCAACAGTAATAATCGAACTTGCTTCTGGTGGAGTATTACCGTCATCACCAAAACCATAATATAATTTCAGATCGTTTTCGTTAAAAGCTAATTCTGAAGGAGATAAACTAGAAGGAGCACCAGCCGATCCACTCGCTGCTCTCTTTTTAATTCTTATAGTGTTAGACATGGCCTAAAAGTTTCCTCCATTAACGAGTGTAAGTTTGGTAGTAGTTGCATCTGCTTTAAATGTACCACTAGATTGGTGATAATACACTATTGAATTATCAACTGCACTGGTTGTATCTATAGCAGTTGAGGCTCCCTGGGGTCCTTGAGTTGCCACCGTGACAACCCTTGTTTCACCGTTAACAGTAACGGTATTTTTAGTGGTTGTAATGCTGACTTGACTCATGTGGTTGTGTAACCCTCACTCATAAATATCTTACCCTCTAAATAATATTCTTTGAGACCCGATCCATCAACTAATAACACATCGTAAGCTAATATTTCAGGAGTGAATGTAGCTGTTTGGGTGTCTGTCAATGCTATAGAAAAAGATCCTGCTGATCTATCTGTATAAGTAACAGCCCAATCTGCGTATTTTGTGGAACGTGATTCATCCCAAACCTGTGCTGCTACTGTAAATCCTGTTAAATTTATTGCCGTTCCAGAGTTATCTTTTAGCACAATGGGAACACTGTGATCTGACCTTCTTTGAACGGTCATGTTGTATGTTCCAGGTGCTATTGCCATCAATCAGAAGCCTCTATTGTGTTACCTTCAGCAACCCATTCTTGACATTCTAGGTAATCAGTATTTTCTTCTGAAATAGGAATCCATATGAAAGTTCCATCATCATTAGTTTTTCTAATAACTGAATCTGTATTAAAAATTGGTTCTTTAAAAAATTTGTAACTAGGCATAATTAAATCTCCGCATCTGCTGTCCAATGACCAGTAATACTGGAAGCACTGTTTGATTGGCCTACATCAACATAGGCTTGAAATTGATTTTTTCCAATAACATTAAATGTCATAGTAGCGTGACCATTACCTCCACTTTTTGTAAAATACCATTTACCAGCATTAGCTACATTATTTATTCCATAGCCAGCCATTGTAGGAGTTGCTCTTTTTTCTTCTCTAAAATTTCGTGAACCTGACGTAGCATTACCAGCACCACTTGTTCCTGCTACTAAAAGAGCAGAGCCAGAAAAAGTAGTAGATGTTCCTGGTGCAGTGTCCATTTCGTAGCTTTTTTCAAAATAGCGACAACACCCTCGGTATTCTTCTTGTTTTGTTTTTAATTCAAAATCTGATGCTACGCTGCCTAGTTCTAATTGTAATCCTGTAAATTCTAAAGTTGCATCATTAGTTGTGTACCAAGTTGTAGTGACATCTTTATATCTAGTTCCAGAGGCATAAGTTATCCATTCTCCATTGGTAATACTATTATCGGTGTAATTAGTTCCCAAGAAAGGAGAAAGATTAATTACAAGACCTTTTCCATTGTCATTATCAAAACTTATACCAGAATCCCCTTTAATTTGAACACTTACTCTTGTCCAAGTATCTGCTGTTAATGAAGAGGTAGAAAATGGCATATTTTTTGCAGTTCCATCTTCTGTCTTTACAAAAAAATTAAATGCTTGAGCAACACTTGATTTTATATAAAAACTAAGGGTTAAAAAACTTGAAGATGAAAGATAATTCCAACCACTTTGAGCTATATCTGCTGCTTCAACTCTATACTCAATTTGGATTTGGTCTGATGCACCAGCACCACTTGTTTGATTACCATTTGTTATTCTTAAAGCCTTTCTTAATCCAGCTTGGAAAGCTACATTGCCACTAGCAACGTCAACCTGTGAAATAGTTGGGTTTTCATCTGTATCTTGACAATAGTTATGGATTCTATCTATTGTGTAATATCCATTATTAGATGTAGTTGACGTACCACGTTGAGCAACCAACATTGTTCCGTTAATAATTAAATTTCTATTTGGTCTATTAGTAATATTTGCAGAACAACCACCAGAAGAACTATCAATAGTTATAGCTGCCGTACTAGCTCCTGTTCCTTTTATGCTGTTGACTTTAATTTCAGACATTAATCAGCCTCCTCTATAGTATTAGTTTTAGCCCATTCTAAGTATTCTTGGTAGTCAACATTTGCTGGATCTATCGGAATCCAACAAGGATTATGAGAATCAATCCTGTGAATCATTGTTTCGTCCATTCCAGAAACAGGTGGATTAACACGTTTATAGCGTTTTGTGATTTCTTCGCTCATAATTCTGCCTCCGCAGTGTATTGATAGATGTTTTCCTGTACGCCAGAAACATTAATGTCAACAATTACATTAGTTTGACTTGCGTAAATTGCAGACGCACCTTGATTATCTCCATTATTTGTTCTTACCTTGTCAATATTTCCAGACCAATCATAAGTTTTAAAGGTTGGAGTAACTCTCATTTTTACTTTAAGATATGCGGTGTTTACAAGCCTTCCACCGCCCTGTGCTACTGTTAACCAAGTAGTTCCAGTACTTGTTGCACTTCCAGGAGCGTGTTCATAGTTGTAAGACTTTTGAAAATATCTTTGACAATCTAAAAGTTCTTGTTGAAATGTTCTGTGTTCAAAAGCAGTAGCTACTGTGCCTTTTTCAAGTTGAAAACCTGTTATTTTGTCTCCTACCGCTAAAGTAATTTGAAACTGTAAACAGGTATTACTACCTCCAACTGTGCCACTTAAAGTAAAAGTTTTTTCAACTCTTGTCCAGCCTGTCGTTGAATTAAATGTAATTCCAGATGCTCTATCTACTGAGCCTGTGCCACCTGCGTTATCTCTTGTAGATATTGCTATTGCTACACCACTTCTAGCTGATGTGCTTTTTATGTAAAAAGATAAAGTTAAAGATTCACCATTAACAAAAGGTGCATCTGAACCAGTTTTAAGAAGCTCTACATTTGATCCAATAATACATTCTGCATCTAAATTATTATGAGTTGAATATAAAAAACCTGAAGGTGCGTCAGTTGATTGTCCAACAGTGCCAGAACTAGAACTTGGTGAATATAACCAAAATCTATCAGTTGCCCTTTGGAAATTATCTAGAGCACTACCACCAGAAACACTTGTACCTCTTTGCCAAACAATATGAGCACCATTGATTAATAAATTTCTATTACTGAAAGCAGTTCCATTTGCACCTGTTACAGCTTGTAAGCTGTTGCTTGAATCTTTAGTTGTAATAAGTCCATCAGCATCAGTACTCGGAAGTTTTAGAGTTCTGTCTGATGAAGGATTCGTGTCTGGTGCTGTGATTGATACACCATTACCACTAGAATGTTTTAGTTTAATTGAACTCATGGTTTTGGATTAGCGTCTTTAACAGCTTTTATGTGGGTTGCCCACGTTCCAGTTGTATCTAGTTTACCAGCGAGCATATCCGCATACAACATATCAAGTTGATCTCCAAAAGAAGCGTAAACAGTAGAGCCATCAGTTGTTCTGTCGGTCTTATATTTATTCGCAGCAGCTTCAGCATCTAAAGTAGCTCTAGCACTATCAATTTTGCTTTGATCGAGGCTTATTGACTTTCCATCTTTATCAAAAACCCCTGTGATAGCATTAATAACAACTGTCTCTGGATATGCTTTTCTAATCGCTTCGTTGTCGTAACTCATGCTGCTAACTCCATTAAAACTATATGGGAAGTTGGTGCGTGAACATCAGCAGCGTCAGTTTGTGCTCTAAGAAAGAAACTTGTACCTGTTAGATAGCATCTCATTTGTGTTTTGTAAGTAATACTCTGTCCAAGACTATAGCTAGGTGTATCTAAATGAGTCATATTATGTCGAAAATGATAGTTTGTCGTAGTTGCACCACCGTGACTAATAAAAAAACTAAATGGACCAAAGCTGTTTGCTGGAGCTTGTTCTATAACACTAAAACTTCCGCTTGCTACTTTTCTATTAATATTTAAACCTCCTCCATTACCGCTATCACTTGTATTTATTGCAAGTTGCTGAGAAATAATAACTAGGATTTTACTATTTGCTGCGATTGGTGTAATACTATGCTCTAAATTAGTATCTATAAATGTAGTTCCTGATGTTTCGGCTTCAGATTGGGTTGTCGTATTTACTGTTTGAACAATATAACCACTTGTAACAACACCGTCATTTGTAATCGCCATACGTTCAACGCCAGCGGTTGAAAGTTTGATAGTGTCAGCAGAAGGAAATGTTATACCAGTATTACTGTCAGTTCCAGTTAATGCTGGTGCGGAAACTGACCCATCAACTCCAGAGATACCAGTTGTTCCGTTAATGTTTAATGCCATGTCTATAAGATAACAAGGATTGAACCGCTTGGCACGGTTATAGTTACACCAGAATTAATTGTTGGTGAAACTGAATGTGCGTGTTTATTAGCAGTGATTTCGTAGTTCTGAGTAACTGTTTGATCGTTTTCAAATACCCATTGATCGTTACCACCACCTGTTGCACCTGCACCACCAGCAACGGCTGTAAAAATACTACCATTAAATATCTCAGCTTCGGTAGTTGTTGAGTTAAATCTTATATCTCCAGCAGCAGGGCTACCAGGTCTTTGGGCTGTCGTGCCAACAGGTAATCTTAATGCTGAAGTGTAGTTATTAATTATTGGCCCTGTAAAAGTAGCTCCAGTGAGAGTTGCAAGACCCAAATTAGGCAGCGTAATATTACCAATAGTTGTAAAAGTACCTGATCCAGAACTGACAGATGTACATATTTTTAACTCATTAGTTGCTGTATTTATATGAGGTTGAAAAGCAGCTACATTTGCTGCACCAGTTGGATCTCCACTATCAGAATTTAATGTTCTTAATGCCTCAAATATATTTTTCATCGCACTGCGAACTTCCGCACCAGTACCGTTGTCAGGGTGGAAATTATTTCCGTCTTCTTTAAAGCTGCTACCTACTCTACTCATTTGACAAGAAATGTTTTTTTCATTGTACTATCCTTTACCAAATCCGACAGCTTGGTAAGTAAATTCTTTGCCATTAATAGCATTACCTCCGCTATCTTTAAATACAATAGTAAAACCTGTAGCTGATACATTAGATATTTGGAAAAATTCTCCAGCAGATAAATTCTGACAAGTAATACCTACAGAAGGAAGATTACTGTTAGCACCAGCATCAAGTCCAGTAGCTCCCGTAAAGAATGTATTGGTAAAACTTACATTCGTAGATCCATTAGCTGTAATAACATTACTTTGTTCAGTTCTTCTTAGAAGAGTTGCAGTAAAACCAAGTTCAGTAATTTTTATATTCTGTGCTGGATCGTTTGTTGTTAACTCTGATTTAAACTTAAAACCTCGGCCTTTATAAGTTCCATTTGCAAAAGTATTAAATGGTTTATTAGCGAAATCTGAATCTGCGTAGTTTGACCCACTAGGAGCAGCAGTTGTTACGGCAACAAGTATTTTTGCATTTACATCTGTAGCTTCTGCTCCATCAAAATCTGTCCAAGTGTCAATTAATTCTGTTCTTTGATCAAATAAAGTACCAACATAAAAACCCTCTGTAAGAAAATGACGTTTTAAATCTAAACTGAAAACACCTTTTAGATCAAGGAAATTATCAAAGTCATAATGACCTTTCATATTACGTTTTACTACTACATCTCCTGATGTATCTTCAGCTAAAGCAGCACTCGCTGTAACAGTAAAGACATTTGCATTAGTGACAGAAGCAACGGCAAAGTCACCATCAACTGCATTTCCAGTTGTGTAATCTATCTCAACTACTTGACCCTGTGTAACACCATGAGCAGTAGAAGTTATTGTAACTGTAGTTCCTGATTGTGCATACGTTCCAGTTAATCTAGCTGGATTTGTAAGCATTAACGAGTTGCTTGAAGCATCGAAATTAATATTAGTTTTATCTCCTTGAAACTTAGGACTATCATTATCTTCTCTTCTGGTTAATGCTGTTAATTGAGATAAATTATCAGGAAGATCAATAACTAAACTTGTTTCACCTTTACTAAATCTGCCTCCATCATCTTGAAATTTTAAAATATATTCTCCTTCTAAAAATGGAACAACAGCCTGTGTAGAATTGCCTGGTAAAGCATCTATTAAATCAATCGCATTAGCAAAAGTTCCTGATCCATCCGCTTTTGTAGAGTGTCTTACATAAACAAATCCACCATGAGTAACATCAATATCTTTCGATAGATCCCATCTAAGCCTAATTAATTTATCTGAAAAAGGCTCAATAGATAAATTTGTAACGTTATCTGGAACAGCAGTTTTACCTTCTGCATTAAATGTTATATCAACAGAAGTAGCACTTAATTGTAATGCCGTGTTATAGCTAAATACTTGTATTTCATACGTTCCAACAGACGTATTGAATATTTCAAAGTCAGGAGAAGAAACTGTAGTAGAAACATAATTTCCATTCTCAAATCTATAGTTCACTTGATATTGAGTAACACCAGGAATGGGTTGCCAACTAATAATTAATTTTGATACTGCACGATTATTTATAACAACTATTTTTTCTTCAGCAACAAGAGCAGAAGGTGGTGGTTTTGGAAGATTTAATATAGATATATTTCTTGGGGTTAAAGTGAAATTTTCTTCTTCAATAAAGCTATATTTATCGGGTACATAAGATAATGCTGTAATTATATAATTAATACCATCTTCTTCATTTACAGTAATTACTCTATATTTTTGAGTTTGTTTATCATCAGTTTCTAAAAGCCAAACACTGTTTACATTTGGAATTGCACTAAATGAACCACCTATCGTAATAAGATCACCTGTTATATCTAATACTTGTTTTTGTTCTACAGTTCCATCAGGTAATATCACACTTAACATTGGATTATTACTATCTATTAGATCTGTTTCGGACGTATCATCAACAGTAATACTACCAAATGTAGCTGCTTTAATTCTTCCACCTCTTCTTATTCCAGAACGGACAGGATCAGCAATATCTATTACAGCACCAGGTCTTAAAATTATTCCAGAATCTATAGAAGTGGCAAAGGTAACTATTTCAGATTCATGTTGTTCAGCAAAAAGAATTGCTTTTCCAAGTCTTGCTGCTTGTCCTCTAGAAGTACAACCAAAAGCCTTAACTTGTTTAGTAATAATTCCATATTTCTGTTGTGCAGGAATATCATCTACAAGCTCAAAATCCATCTGCCTCGAATCCATATTTAGATAAGAAACAGCTATAGCTGTATGTCTTGTTTTTAGGCTGCTGCCAGAATAACTAAATCCTTCTTCAGTTACATTAGCTAAATTAAATAAATAACTAGAATCTTTAGGACTATCTTGAGCAAGCGTTATTGTTCCTGCTGTCCAAATGGGCATACAACGCATAACACCAGCTAATTGATTTATAAGATCAAACGCAGAAGCAGAGGATTGTATGCTTGCATTGCAACTAAATCTTGGCTCTTTTTTTCCAAAACCATCATTAACTAATACACTTGCAAACTTACTTGCAGTTACAAAGGAAAACAAATCTAAATTTTCATATAAATCATCATCGTCAGGACTACTAGAATTGAAATTTGGAGAAATATGAATCCCAAGCCCGTATCTTTGATCTGTAAGAAAATCAAGTAATATCATCGCTGGATCTGAAGTCCATACGGCTGCACCCATTACACCATTAAATTGGTAGCCATTTGGATAATGTATAAAACCAAAACTGCTACATTCTGGAAGTCCTAATCCAGTTGCTTGTGTTTGATTTGTTACAACTTCTGGAGTGCCAGAATTATTCGCTCCTGCTCCTGGAATCCTTACTTTTATACCTCTAATTCTAAATTTTCTACTAGGAATAGAAGAAAACTGCATAGAATCCAATCGAAGTGAACTGTATGCACTATTAGGATATGTATTGGCATCATCTATTATTTCTGAAAAACTTGTCCATTCAAATGCGTTTATAAGACTAGAACTTGTACTATCTGCGGTAATTCTCTTAACTCTTATATCAACAGGAAATTGACCATTTAAATCTAAACTGTAATCTTTTTGATAAGCGTCAGCAGTTCTACCTTTTATCGTATCTTGAACTCTTAGTTGATATCCACCGTTATTAAATTGAACAAATATCTGTAATACTACTTCTGAACCAAGTAAGTCTCCGTTTTGTTTTGCGTGTTGCATTGTCGGAAAAGTTATTGTAACTCTAGCTCTGTCAGGATTAGTAAATGGAGTTTTATCGGCAATCTGTCTGGTTACACCATTTACATCACTTGCTTTAACTTCTACCCCTACACCAGTTGTATCTGCACTACTTTCTATACCTGATATTTTAGATTGATTAGCTTCCCCAAATCTCGGCACAAACCCAACATTTTGAAAATTAAAATCTGTATTTATTGGATTAGTAGAATCGGCTGTTTCTCTTAAAACTGGAGTGTCGTTTAAAAATATATCTTTTTTAGCAGCATTATTATATGCAGTAGTACCTTTCGTTCTACCTTCTGAAGAAGCAGTAGCAAAACCCTCTATCTCTCCTTCAGAAAATAAATCAAGAAAAGTAGCAAACTGCCTACTGTGAAGTGTGTCAGGAGTTGTAGTTGGTTGAGGAGGTGTCGGAGGTCTAAATAATCCACCAGAACCAGTAATTTTTTTTGGTGAATTTGTCATTTTTGTACCTGCTCAGTATCTATAGCTCCAGAAATTACTACCGATCCAGTGATAATTTCTCCGTACACTATTGGAACGGGAGTCCCTGCTCTGCTTGTATTTTGCGTTCCTGAAAAGTTAAAAGAAATTCTAGGATCATCTTCTGGCATTGTAGGTGTTGGCATAGGAAACAACATATCACTAACACCTTGCAAAACTAAAGATGTTCCAAGATATAAAGACGCTTTAGTTAAAAATCCTATTTTGGCAAATGGTACTGCTCCTGCTGCTACACCTTTTGCTGTAAAAGAACCAAGAGTCATAGGTGAAAACATAAACGCACCAGCTATTAAAGCTGCACCTAATAATATTTTTCCAAAACCTCGACCAGCACCACTAATAACAGGAACAATATGTATATCTTCTTTACCTATCGGATTTTGTATTTCGTCCTTATCAATCGCATAATTACCAACTTTTACTTGATAATATTGAGGATTCATATAAGATTCTACTTGAGGAAAATTATTTACTAAAAAACTTATAGCTTTAGGAACATTACTTGCTTGAATTTCAAATTCTTTATAGCCTACAAATTCTGCAAGTTTGCCGTATAGCTTTAGCTTACGCAACATAACGATACTTACCTCCTGTACATTTTTGTAGCCATTGAGAATAAGGTTCTCTACAAGATAGTCTATCGGTTAAATGATGTAAAACATCTCCATTTAGGAAAATAGCTACATGATTTAAACCAGGAGATCCAATAGACATCAATAAAGCATCACCATTTTCTAACTTTTCACCTGGCCTTAATTTTCTGAATCCAGTTCTCCACGCACAACTTTGAAACAGTGGATTTAATATAAATTCTTCTGGTGTCGTGGGTCTATCCCAATCTTTAAGTTCAATACCTTTTTCTTCCTTATACCAATCTCTCACTAAACTCCAACAATCAGTAACACCCCAAACCCATTGACGGCCCAATAACGGTGGTTTGTAGCCACATGGTTCTAAATACGCCCATTGTTCTGTTTTTGGATTAACAATATACCACGGAAGATTACTTTGTTCGCAACTAATTTGATCTGCTTGACTAGGGGTAGGAGGTGTAATTGGGTGACTATGAACTACACCTGTAATCTCACCTGTATTATCTGCTTTTATATAATCTTCTGGATCAATAATAAAACATTGATGCTGTGTCATAGATAAATTACGACAAGGAAAATATCTTTCTTTGCCTTTTACATTAAGTAGTAATCCACAAGATTCTTTAGGATCTTCACGTTGAGCATGAAGTAATGCTTTATATTTCCAAGTCATGTTATAAAATTACCGATAGAAGGAAAATCTTTTCTGGTGCATTGACGTTGAGGTGCTCTTACTCCCACAAGATCAATAGCTGCTGCCAATTCAAATTCTACTACCTCCCTATTTTCTGCTGATTTTCTGTCAATTTTATATATTTCTTTTGGAAACTCTGCTGTAGGATCTGGTGTTCCAAAAGGATTTACACTTCCAGGAAAATTAACTGCATCAATATAACGTGCTAAAGTTCTTATTCTTGTTACCGTGGCTGCTGTTAAATCATTTCCTGCCGTTACGTTGTTTACGTTAAGTAAAATAGCTGTAATATTCCCTTTAGCATTACTGACGGTAAGTTTTGGTCGAGGTAATTGTCCTTTTTGAAAAGCAAAACCTTCGGCTTGTATAGGCATTTTAAAATATTGATTACCAGCCCATATAATATCGCCATTATTGTTTAAATTTGTACCGTTATGAAATCTATAAATTTGACTAGAACCATGTAGTTGTTCATCTGTTTGAAGTGTAAATAATTCAATAATTGATGAAGGATTTATCTTTTGTAATTCAGTAACTATAGGAGCAGTACTCATGGTTCAAATACCTCTCTAAAAGTTGCTTGGATCGTTGCTCTATTATTAAATGGTATTGATTTACTCCAACCTTCACAAACAAATTTTTGAGCTACAGATTCGCCTGGTGGAGTAAAATCAAAACTATCACTATCACCTGTTTTACCTGCTGCATTTGCACGGGCATCAAAAAATGCTTCTATAACATCTGATTCTGTTTCTGAAACATTAAAAGTAAATTGATAAACTTTAGGATTTTGATGTTGCGTTAGTCCAAAATTTATTCTATGTTCAAATCCATCTGCAAACGATATTACACGCACTTTCGGTGCTGATGTTTTTCTTTGTCCGTATATTGGTTTTATATTTACATCTGTATTGAAATTAGCCATTATGCAAGTAATCCTCCTGGTCTTTGTTGTTGTATTATTTCAGATTGTACTGCACTTGAAATAAGCAAACCAAGTTGTCTACCTTGTTCTTCATCTCCCTCAACAGAAGAACCAGAAGCATCTACGTTTACCACGATATTTGTTGAACCACCAAGAGCATGATTTGGTGTAACCATACCAGAGACTCCAGGTGTAAACATTTCTGGCCCACGTTCTCCTACTAAATAACTACCTCCACTTTTTACAGGTCCACCTTCTGCCATAGCTCCTCTAAATGCAGGATTTGAAGGCATAAAACCTGCTGTTCCTATATTGGTACCAGAAGCAGTTGTCAATGATCTTCCACCAGTAACACTAAAACCAAACATATTACTAAATAATCCCATAATTCCTAATCTTATCTGTGCTGCTAATATCTGTGCTGCCATATCTAAGAAATGATCTGCTGTGCGTTGAAATAAATTCCTT
>VTLG01006201.1_pt1 | contig 20293 bp, 35 predicted proteins | sample 4694571 | NCBI WGS metagenome assembly VTLG01 (sample SAMN12604809, study PRJNA352737) | marine metagenome | biome: ENVO:00000447; feature: ENVO:00000209|ENVO:00000569|ENVO:01000036; material: ENVO:00002151; isolation source: viral sequences binned using virsorter ... | reverse complement strand
GTCGAGCGAAACCCAAGGCATTTTCGTTAAAAAGTACCTTTTTATGCGGCTTATTTAACTACCTATACTTGCTTGTCTGTAATGCTCTATTAAGTTGTGTTGTCCAGATGTATTGTATCTTTTTTTGAACTGTTTTCTCTGCATTTTCTTCAAAGAATAATCTTTTAGGAATCGGAACAGTTTTAACTAAAGAATAGAATCTTTCTCCACCTTTCATTATAGCTTGTTCTGATTTTCCTCTAACATATTTACCACGCTTAACTGTTCTAACACCTGGCATATCTCTTACTGCTGTTGGTCGCCATTGTGGATTACGCCTGATACCTAATTTCTTTTTAATTTTACTGCTTGGAACAGCTATATAGTTTCCACTCTTAGCTTGTTTCATTCCACCCTTTTGATGTGTTAGTAAATACTCTAAAGGATTAGAAGACTTATCAAGAACTTTAGCAGACAACATACCTCTAGCATAATCACGCTTCTGTGCTTTCATAACTCTTAATCGTCCTTTAGCCATACGACTCGCATTGGTGCTATTCTTAAATGCTTGTGGAAATGATTTATCAATAGCATTCTGTCTTACTTTAAATGCTACATCAGTTAATGTAGTAGCCGCAACAAATGGTACTTGCTTCTTCTGAAAGCTGTTTAATCCTTTAGTAAATTCCTTAATGTTGTTCTTAACATTTATTTTTAAATACTTGCTCATATTATATTCTAATTTAGAACGATTCTAAACTAACTTTCATTTACTTTACAATCACAACCATCACACCTACAACCATCGTGATCGGCTTCAATACAATGACATAAATGTCCACACTTTTTACAAGTTCTATTATCCATTATTTTTTCTTTCTATTTCTTCCCATATAATGTTCTGATGGTTCATAATCCCATCTGTGTCCTTGATGTCCTCTTATTTTAGCATACCACATACGCAATCTTACTATCGCTTTTCTAACTGGTCTTGGCATTAGTGTAGCGTTTTATTATTAAATTTATTTACTAAATCGTGATCTTCTTTAGCTTTAAGCCAAAGTTCTGTTTGCATTCTTGCCCATAACATAGCATCTATTTCGTTATAAAAACCACCTATATTTATTAATACATCAGTTCCTTTAACGCTTATATCAGCATTTAAAAAATGATCTCTGAAACTACCTATTTTAACTTCATCAGGTGTGTGCTTTTTTTTTATCTTCTTTTGGTGCTTCAACTTCTTCGTAAGTAGCCCGAAAACCTTGAAGAACATATAGATTTTTAATATTGTTTTCATAACATTTTATAATCTTTTCCTGTACTAAATTAAACCCATCGTGGTTATTTTCTTCTTTAACAACATAAGATTCTTTGTCTTTTACTTGTTCTAAATTGGGTGCTTTAAGTCTTGATATGTCCCATACTTTTATTAAATAATGTTTTTTTTCAGCCATAATTTTTAATGGGCTAAGTTTTAACACCTAGCCCAACTTTAGAAAGGAAAGTATGTAATATTAGGAAAGGTTTAAATATTACTACTCTATTTTCTTATAAGAGTATTTAATAAAATTTCAACCTAATCAGGTTCTATAACTGCATCAGCTTTATATTTATGATGTTTATAATTCTTACCATCTTTCATAAACTGTTCGTAATTACCTTCACTACCTCTATGCTTATATCCTAGCTTTTTCATACGATCTATCAAACTAGGTTTATTAGTTGTATTTTGTACTTCATCATCTAACCAACATTCCTGATTAAGCCAAGTAGCTGGGTGTTTAGTATAATCCTTATTAATTTGATGATGTTTTTGATACCTATAACCTAATTCTTCAACAGTTATTTTAAGTGTTTTTTTAATTTTCTTAAATGATTGATATGCTTTACCTATGCTTTTCTTCATTTTACTAGGTACTAATTCCCAAAATATTTTAAAATCTGATTCGTATATACTTCTTTTATTTACTTCTTTACTTATATTTGTACCGCTTTTAGGAGTCGTGGTGTACTCAACGCTGTTCCGTTGCTGGACGAAAAATTGATATTCGTCATAGTTTTCAATGGTTATAAATGTAATGCCCTGTTCCACTCTTGTGTTCAACATTAGACCACTCTTGAATCGTTCAATAACTCTCTTAACCCTACTGATTGGCCATTTAAACTTTGTGGCTAAAAAACGATAACTTGCCATATACTCGCCTCTTTTTATTTTGGTAACAATATTAGTGTTTGGAATCCTAATTGTGTCATCTTTATAACTTGCACCACAAATTAGCCATATCCACGCTTCCCTTTCAGTAAATGGCTCATCTTTAAACATATTGTGCTTAAAAATACCTCTAGCTATTTTAACATATCCACCATTCATATATTAAATAAACCAAACTCTTTTTCTTCTCTTTTTTTAGCAATTTTAATATATTCTGGATTTAATTCTATAAGTATAGATTGGCGATTTAATGACTTTGCTACAATTCCAGTAGTTCCAGCACCCCCAAATGGATCGAGAACTATTCCATTTTCAGGACAACCCGCCTTAATACAAGGCTCGATTAAATCTTTAGGAAAAGTCGCAAAGTGCGCGCCTTTAAAAGGTTTAGTCGTTACCGTCCAGACATTTCTTTTGTTTCTTTTCTCAGGCATCATATCTCTTTCACGAGTTAAGCCTTTAAATTGATTACTTTTGTCTTTAGAGTTATTAATATTTATAGGTTTTTTACCACCCCATCTATTTTGTTTTGCTTTTTCTTTTATACTTTCCGAATCGTAATAATATTTTTTATTCTTGGTAATTAACCATATCTTTTCGTGGGCATTTGTTGGTCTATCTGTAACACTTTCAGGCATTGGATTAGGTTTATGCCAAATAATTTCTGATCTAATATACCAACCTGCATCTTGTAATGCTATGGCAACTCTATTAGGTATCATCAATAAATCTTTAGGTTTTAATACACCCTGAATAGTAGAAAATGGTTTATCTACAAAACCTCTATCATCATTTTTAATATCTTTAGCTTTTGTTCCATTAACAGTTCCAGCATAACTATCGCCATAATTTAACCAAACTGTTGCTGAATCTTTCAGCTTCGGTTTAATAACTCTAAAAAGTGCTACAATATTTTGGATATGTTCTTGATAAGTCGGCTCTAAACCTAATTGTTTATCAATTCTTTTAGCACCACATTTTTTACAAATTTTCCAAGTTGAAGTTCCTTGACCTTTATTATTTGTAGATTGTTTAGCGGAATTTTTACCTCTATTTTGCTGTGGATCAATATGGTCACAATTAATATCTCCATTTTCCCATTGAGCAGTTCCATAATCTCTTAAACCCCAATAAGGCGGAGAAGTAACAACACAATCAATAGAGTTATCTTTCAATTCCTTAATCTTATCTATGCAGTTACCTTGAAGAAATTGAATCATTTATGTTAGCAATCCCATTTAACTTCTCCCTTGTTTTTGTTAATAATTCTTCTTCTGTTCCATATCTTTTTTCAAACATTAATTTATTGTTATGTATTGAAAATGCTCCTAAATGATGATTGTAGCATAAGGGAATTGTATCAAAATGTGAACTCCTACGACCAATTCCTGTACCTATTGGTCTGATATGATGCACTTGTACTTGTGGACTATCACAAATAATACAGTTTAAAGAAGCTACTCTTTTAAGATGCTCTATTTCCTTCTTTGTTTTCATCTTCTCTTTCCTTACGATTATATTTGTTAATTAAAAAATTAGTCTTATGTACTGGTATCTCTAAAGCTATTCTTAATGGCTCTAGTCTTAATGTAGTGATTGCGTTAAGTCCTTTTTCATATTTTTGAATCTGTTGAAATGTGACTCCAACTGCTTCAGCAATATCTGTCTGTGTCTTCTTAACTTGTTTTCTTCGTCTTCTTAATTTTCTACCTAAAAATTTTCTTCGTGCAATATCTTCAGGTAAATAAAAGTTAGTCGAACCTAATGGTCTTCCTTTTTTATGATACATTTTTATCCTTTCCTTTATATCCATAGAAAGTTAATTTGACTTTCTCTGGCAACATTTTAAACAATTTCCTAAAGCATTCTTTACAATAAAAGTAATCGTCCCAAGCTGAATGACCACCACTACTTAACCACCATAGCTTATCTTTTTCTTTAAGACATTTGCTACAATTCATCGTAAGATATTTAACCTGAACCATAATAATGACTGAATGCTCTATCCAATAAAGCAGATAGTAGTGTTGACCTTTCTTGCGATGAATTTTTAAAATATTTCTTGGCGTTTTCTTTAAGTTCAAATACATTATAAGTCTGCATATTTGCAAAACTACATACTTGTTCATAGTCGTCTTTATGATTAAACCAGCTTTCAGCTTCGTAAATAATTCTGTGCCGAGTTGCCAAGCGGTTGTTAAATTTACTGTCTTCAAAAATACCACAGCAATCGAGTATGGCTCTTTTAAGAACCGATCTCCACAATCTGACTTCGCTTGATATTTCTGTATGTTGTAACAATCATTAACCATTTTCTACCTCTCCATAAAATAATTTTCCTTGTTTCACATCTTCTGGTGTCCACAAAAAATCGTGAAGTCCATAAGTACCACCATATTTAGACTTAATATATAAACTAGGTCTAGTTTGCAAAAGTTTTTTTAGTACATCAACAGATAATCGCATAGAATCGCTTTTATACTTAACTAATAGACCACCTCTATCTATACCAATCTTTATCCAATTACTTCTTAAACTAGCGTGTCCATTCCATAGTTTTTTAATAGTTACATTAATCATTAAAATCCCCATATATCCTTTCTAGCTTTTAGTTTAGTTTCATCATTCCATTTCCAATCATCTGGATTAGGCGTGATGAGTCTTTTAAAATCATCTTTAGTATTTGCTATACCACAAAGATAATTCATATTCTCAATGGCTCGATGAATCAGCAAAGGAATCTTAATATTATCCTCATTTGTTAATTCATATTCCTGTACTTCTTCTTTTGTTTTGAGAACTTTGACATAGAACAGCTTGTTAGGTTTATTGGTAGCTGTCTTATAAATGTGTTGTGCTATCTTATGACCTGTTGATACATTAATTTTTTTTGTTGTTTTTAAATCTAATATCAATGGAGAACCATCAGGTAATTCAAAATCAAAATCAGTATAACCTATAATGTCAATACCTTTATAATTATAACCTATCTTATTTTGATAACCTGTAATCTTACCAAATTTAGATAAATGTTTAGGTAGTATTTTAATTGCTTTTTCAACAAACTCTTTTTCTTTTAAATATTCTTCTTCAGGTACTTTCATTTCTTTACAAGTTTCAGCAAAAAAATATGTCTGTTCTTCTAGTGCTTTTTCTACTGATACTCCATTTCCTAGAATATGAAATAATGCTTTTTCAATATACTTACCTCTTTCTGCGGCCGCACTACTAGCAAATGGTAATTTGTAAATATAATTAATAACCCATTCTGCTGGATTTGTTATAAATGTATTAATGTTACTTGCTGAAATATGTTTAATTTTATGTTTTTTAAATGCTTCCATTATTTTGAAAACCCTTTCTTCGTAAGAATTTAACTTTATCAACAACTCTATATGCAGTTTTATTGATAGGTTCTTGGTATTCAGATAATCTGGTATTAGTAATTATAGCAGTTGAACAACCAATAGAACGCAATCTTTTTGAAGATTCTTTTTCTGTTTTTCTTTTGGTTAATTTATCTTTTTTGTCTGAAAGTCTTTTAATTAACAACTCTATATGTTTTAAGCAATATACACTTCCTTTTTCTTTTAATGATGAAGATATTACTTTTAAAAGATTAATCTTATTTTTATGATGACTTATTTTTATATCTAATATTTTGCTCATTATAGTTCTCCCTTTTCTCTTGCGTTTTTAATAAATTTCTTCATCATATGTTCCTCTACTTTCTTTTTTGTTTCGATTGATAAACCCATTCTATCTGTTTTAATTCTAGGCAGTTTTTTACGACCGCCTAGAATCTTCTTCTTTTTTTTAAGACAAAATATCATCTAAATTATCATTTTTTTCTGGCTCTTTTTTAGGCATATCAATTACATTTTGCTTTACGCCTAACGCTTCATTATTACCAGAGAAAATGACTTTTCCTTTTTTTGTCTTATTCTTCCATAGACTTACGCTAGACAACATCATATCTTTATCAGTAGCATAACCATATAAAGATGGTTTATTGTCCCCAGATGTTTTATTTTCATTAACAAATAAAACAATCTTATTAGGGCTTTTTGGGCCATAAGACTGGGCAGAAGCTATAACATCAGCTTTATTAAAAGGCATCAGTTTATCTCCTTATCAATTATCTCGTTCATATTTATATGTCCAACTTCAGGCGTTATTTCATCTGCTGTTGCAACAACATTTCCAACTGCAAATAAACTTTTTAAACAACGGCCCCAAGCGGCAGTTTGACAACACTCAACCGCTCTAGCTAATTGAACATTTCTTGAAGTATGGTCTTTTCTTCGTTCAGCTAATCCTGAAGAAACGAAGAATCCAGACTTGTGATATAAAGACGCTTCAATTACGACTCGATGTTCGCAATCGTGTTTTATATCTGTTTTAAGCGTTAGAGAGTGAGCAAATTTATCTCTCAATACTTTCATTAAAGTTGCGACAGTTAAATATCGCTTACCTTTAATATCTACCCAAGACATATTTTTTTCTTTTTCATCAGCTAATATATCTAGGAGTTCCTTTCTTCCTTGATTGATAAACTCACGAATCAAATCATCACGCATACGATCCGCAGTTACATCAATTACTTTTACACTATCAGTCATATTAATTACCTATCGTGTAAGTGTTTAAGACATTATGACCACGACCATTTAAGCATCGTGACAATAATTCTCTATCATACCAAGCAGCATAAAACGCATTAAATTCTTCTTTAATAAGTAATCTACAATGCTGTCTATCTTCTTGGAAGTCGTTAGCATTTTTACTAGCTTTTAAATCAGCAATAGGTTGATAACTTGCACAACTTACTAATAAAAAAGATAATAAAATAATTAACAGTTTGTTCATCTTACTTTCCTTTCAGGGTGCTAGAGCATTTGGGAGCAAGATTGAGTGAGTACCCTAGCACCGCTATGTTTAAAAATCTCACTAATCTTATTCTGTCTAATATCAGCATAGACAAGAATCCTTTAATTCTTTTACAAATCGTTTTTTATCTATTGTTCTAAATTTCTTTCTACCTTTTCTTGATTGCCAACCTAATCCATTTCCTTTAACTATATGATCTTGTTTCCAACCAGCATACTTATAATAAGAACCATTTTCATTTATAGTTATGTATGAAATTAATTTACCTACATTTTTAAATCTTTCTTTTATATATTGAACTGCACATCTAATTATAAAACTTGGTAAAGTATAAGTTTTACATTGTAAATTCCATAATCCTTTTTTATAGCTTAACATTTTAACTCTTGAATAATCATGTCTAGCAAACATCATCTGATCTTTTTTAGTTGGTTGAAAATCGTGGCTAAAACAAACTCGTCTAAATTCTAAATTATTTGCTTTTTTAAAACGACCACAAGGATTACCAACTATAATACAACCAACTTGTTTGTGATAATAACCATCTCCTAATGATCTAACTGCTATAATTGCTAAAGCAAATCTAAACTGAATTTTTGGAACAACATTTTTATTATGTCTATGCCAAGTTCTTACAAACTTGTTAGCTTCCACTCTTTCTTGTTCTTTTATTAAATAATGTTGCATTACTGATTCTCCTTTAATCTTGTTATGACAGTTAAAGGCATTAAAAAATCTGTTTTATCTTGAATATGATTTTTTATTGTAGCTTCAACAGTAATTTTGTTTCCGATTTGGAATTTTGAATCTCCTTTATATTCAACTAAATATTTTGAATTACCAAAATAAATTAATTGATTATCATTTTTATCTTTGAATCTATGAACAAAACATATTCCATATTCTCCACTAAAAGAATATATTTCAGTAATAGTAAGTTCTAAATTTAATTTTTTTCCGATAGTTCCGATATGAGAATATTTTGCATATTTAGTTTTTTTAGCTTCATATTCTAATTTTGCTAAATAATCTTGATGATCTATAATATGTTGATCTTGTTGTTTTGGTATTGAAGTGTATCTTTCCCAAGAATTTCTATACCAAATATTTACAGGAACATTAAAACCAACATAATTTTTAGCTTTAATTTTTGCTTCTTTTAAATCAGTTGATAATTTTGAAATATAAGTTTTACCATCATTTAAAATATAAAAGATTCCTTCTGCACCTTTTGAGATATGATAGCCAGATGGTATATTATCTATAATCATTACTGATTCTCCTTTTTATCTAATTCTTTTAATTTTGGTCTTAAAAGTTTTGCCGAGTTTGGTATTAAAAACATATCAGCTAATATTTGTTCTTTAGCAAATGCTTCAATTTCCCAAGGTCTTTCTCTATATGGAATTTGTGATGATTCACCTAAATTTTTTCCTTCCCAACTAACAAGAAGTTTATTTACATCTTTATCAAATTTATAAACTAATCTATTTGAAACAGTTTGTTCAACATGAACTAACTCGTGAGCAAGTGTACTAATCATTTCAGATGTAGATTGATTACTATTTAATTCGATTTTAAATTCTTTTGGAGCATATAATTTTTCATCGTTTTCAACTTGACCTAAAGTCTTTGTTCCTAAAGTTGTTCTTCTAACATTAATTTTTAATTTTAATCTGCTTAACTTTTTAAATGACATTAATTCTTTAGAAATAAATTTAGTTGCTGATATTAGTTTTTCAGCTAATACATTGTCATAAGACAATCTTGGTAAGCTGACTGCGATTTTCATTTTTTCTCTTTTTTTATTTTTAAACATACGAATATAGTACCAAATACAACTAGGATTACAAGCATTAAATTGGTTGTATTTTAAGCTATATTTTACGCTATTTTTAGGTCTTTTTAGGTGGGTAGTTGGGTATAGGAAACGCTTGATTCGTCAATCTGTGGGCTTCCTAGATGGTTTATTAAGTCAATATTTTGCTAGGTTTCCCTTTAAGTGTCTTTATCTGTTCTTCCAGCTTTTTAATCTCGCTATTAGCTTTATCTAAATCTTCTACTGCATATTCGTATTTCTGCGATGTTCTTTTTAATGCACTATCTTTCTCTTTAAGCTTAGACTGCATTTCATCAACCTCGTCTTTTAATATACGAATTTGATCTTTATATTCAGTAATGATTTCTTTGTAATCGGCTTTTTCTGCCATTGATTATATTATTTTTTTTTATTTCTGTTCAGTACCTTGTCTGTCATCTTGGTACTAAAGGTTGCAGTAAAAACTATAATAACTAAATACCATACGGAGTCAGGTAGGTCGTTGATAATTCTTACCCATTCTTCAAAGTTATCTCTTGTGCTTTCAAACCAACCTGTACTTAACATTGAAATTAACCAGACCATTAATATTTCATCTTTCCAAGATTTATCTTGTGATTTAATTCTAGCAACATCAACCTCTTTACAGGCTTCAATTTCTGCTTGTCTTATAGTTTTAACTTTTTCTTCTTTATGTTTAAAATGATCTATTGCTTTATTAGCAATCATTTTTGTTAATGGATTTTTTAATAAAGCTAAAAACATAATTATCCTATACTTGTATATATTCTTCAAGATTATTATGTTCCAACCATTCAGGAACATTAAAACTTGGACATTCTTTTCTACTATCTACTTGATAATGACCTATAATCTTTTTAATTTCATATTTTTTAATTAGATTTAATAACAATGCTTTTAATGTAACAAATTGTTCATCTTTAAAATTGTTAAACCAACCACCATTAGCATCTGATCCACCAATAAGACAAACTGCAACGCTTCTATGATTAACGGCTGGTGCGTGTGCGCCTTGCATTTCTTCAGGCCTAGCTGGTTCAAGTGTGCCACATCTACGAATCACATGATGATAACCTACCGCCTCCCATTGATTTTCGCCTATATGCCATTCTCTTATTTTTTCTACACCTATATCCATTGTATCTGGTGTAGCTGAACAATGTATTACTATTGTGTCAGTTAGTTCTCTTTTTATCATTTTAATTACAATTATTTTTATCTAAATCTATTGGCTTGTCTTTATAAAACCATACATAACTAGATAGCTTCGTTCCATCTTGCGTATAAGTGCATTTTTTTCCTACTGAACAGGCACTTACAACAAAAAGTAAAGCGAATACTAAACATAGTTTTTTCATATACATACCTCTTTATTTTCCATAAGTTAATTCTAGCGTATCCATCGTTATAGATCTTACTTCTTGTATCTTACTATTATAAATTGTTAAATCAACCAAACCCCAAAACCAGCCAGTAGTTGAGAGTTTTGCATAACCTTCAACATAATTCATTGGTAAAGCACAACCTACATTAACAACTCTTATATAATTTGAATCACCTATTTTTGGACATCGAACATCATTAAATTTATGAGTATGGCCAAACACCACATCGAATAAACTATTCTGTCCGATATTTCTTTCAACATTAACACCACCAAATTCCCTACCCATAATGTTAAAAGGTATGTGAGTGAACCCTACGCCATCTATAAAATGAAACTCCCCATATTCACTCGTTGTCCAGCCATACTTCTTTAAAGTCCTAAATAGTTCTCTTTTACCCATTTGATAATATTCAGGATTATTGTCTTCCCACTTCCACAATCTATTTTCGTGGTTGCCTAAAGTACAATGTTTTTTAACTTTATAATTTCCAATACCTTTATTTAATTCGGCTAAAGCAACATTAAAAGATTCAATATCTTTAATGAAAGTACCTTTGTTTTTTCTAGCTTCCATTGTGGCGTTATCTATATGCCAACAACAACTATCTAAACTTAAAAAATCTCCTATTTGAATAACATAATTTGGTTTTGTTTTTTTAATATGTTTTCCTATCCACCTAAAACGATCTTTAGGTATATCGGGACTATCGTGTGCATCAGGTATTACGCAGACTTTTGTTATTTTCATAATTTATCGCCTATAAAATATCCAATAGATACAGCTATAATATATCCTATCCATATTACAACCTTTAATCCACCTCTACCCATATTTGCATAAGCTGATAATTTTTTCTGTTCTTCTTTAATTGAACATAACTCTTTTTTTATATGATTTAATTCTGTTTTAATTTTAACAATTTCTAAACCATTAATTCTACTTTGATTCGTTTTAGGCATCTGTTTTTTTCTTTTCCATATATGTTTCAGGTACACATATAAATTTAGTAAATAAATTATATTGATTAATTTGATCTTTGCCCAAATCTCTTATTACCTTTAAAGAATGAGAATAACCATATACAGTACAGCTATATTGATCTGAAAATTTAACTCTTTCTGTTTTAATTTGTTTGCAATTTAAAGGAGTTGAAGTTGTTGTTGCACATAACCACATAATTATAATGAATTTTTCCATAATGATTTTATATATAAATCATTATTAAGATTAAACCTTTTTAGAAATTATCTTGCGTTACACGGTACGCCTTTTGAATTTACAAAAGGTGCTTCTGCAAAAGCAGCATATACATACATTTCACCAGTTGATCCCACTCTAGCTGTATTTGATCTGATTTTAAAACCATTGGAATAAATATCAACCCAATCGTTTGTACTTTCCGCATCAGTAGCATTTGCATAAACAAAATTATTATCTGGGTTATATCCAAGTGCTTTATTATTCACTATTACCCAGCCATAGGTATTTGCGGTATTTTTAATCATAATCCATGCGCTACGAAATCCAGTATAAACAAATGTATTATCACTACTTTGATCGTTCCCAATATAGGAACCGAAGGCTGAATAGCCCTGTACTGGCGCCCAACTATAAGCTACTAAATCTTCTCCACTTTCGTTGGCATCATCTTCAACATCAATAGTCCAATTAACAGAAGTAGGATCAGTTTCATTCCAAGCATCAGCATCGGTAACTTTTGCGTGAGTATCATCTAAATATAATTTTTCATCTGTATCTAAAGCGTGATGATAAGTTTGGTACCTACCTGTACTTTCTAATTTTTTAAAAATTCCAAATTTAGGTACAGCACCGAGTCCATGCGGAACTTGTGTATCGGCAGTATCATTACCCTCGTACTTAATAATTGAAAATTTTGATGTATCATTAAAAGAATAAGCTGCAAGAGTTATATCGGCTCCTGTTGTAGTAATTCCTGATGTCGTTCCAGCTTTCCAGCAATAAGCAACATAATTAACTGAATTTGCTCCCCAGCTTCCATTTTCTCCAACAGTAAAACCATCAGAACCAAAAGCAGTTAGATATTCTGCCGAAGTAGCTTCTGCGGCATTTGTATTAGAATGTAATCCTTTTTGAACTCCCCTTACAGTATCAGCTATTCCTTTCCAATTTCCTGCGGCATTTCGGTGATTTACCCAGACCATATCTGGTGCCATATCTTCAGAACCATCTAAAGTTACAGCAGTTGTTGAGCCACCTGTGCCTGTACCAGCAAAAAGTTTAACTTGAAAATATAATTCAGGATTATCTATTGTTGTATAAACACCCATTTAACCCCCATCACTTCCTAAATTTTTTGTACAGATTGCTAAGAAATTTTTAGTTGCACTATCAAAGGTTCCGCTAGGTGAGTATTCAAAGTTTCCATATCCATTAGCATCGCTTGCCGCTGATGAAATACTAAAACCAGAAGAACCACCAAAGTTCACTTGCCATGTTGCGGCATTAGTTCCAGTATCAGTTATTGTTGGAAACCAAAAGCCTGAATTTGTATTAGTAACTGCTGTAGTTGTAAATCCTGTTCCGCTATTCATAAGCGTTCCATTTTTTGCATAATATAATTTATTATTATCTAAATCTAAATGAACACCAATAATATCATTGTCGGTGTAAGAAACTCCGTAAGAACTATCAACTTGACTGCCTGATGTATTATTACGAATATTTCCATCGCCATCTTTTATGCCATATCCATACGCCATAAAATAAGCTAAATCATAATTATTTCTTGCTAGTTCTTCTGGTCTATCTGATATTCCTATTAATGAACCTGCACTATTTATATCAGTTAATTTAACTTCCCAATACCATTTACCTGCTGTCAATCCAAATGTTCCACAACCACCAAAATATTTACTACTTGCATTTTGAGAAACAAGATTAGTATTGCCATTACTAATAACTGGTAAAGTTGATGTTGGCATAACAAGTGGATTTAAAACACAAAAATTATTTGTGGGGGTGTCCGTGCTGGAATCTGTTGCATCTAAATTGGCTTCTGTTAAATCTGTTCCGCCATTGGCATCATTGCCTAAATTTCCACTTGCTTCAAAATCTAAATAAAATCCATTGGTTCCAAAAGTTAATCCTGATACATCTATTGGTTTCCATATTCTTGGACTATCTTCATCAAATTCACCGAATGAAGTTGGTGTCAATGCTTGACCATCTACTAAACAAACTTCTGCCATATAGCCATCAAAATATTCGCCACCATCTCCTTTGTCTCCAACATATAAAGGTTTAGAAGCTACACTAACTATTCCATCTTCTCCACTATCGGCATTAACTCTATTGGCAAATAAAGTTTCTTCTACTCCATTAATATATATTTTTTGTCTATCATTGGCAGTTCCATTCCCACTATCATAGACATAGATGATATTGTACCACGCACTACAATCACGAAATACTCTATCTGTTTCTAATCGGCTTTGATATGAACCATCATAATGGTGGCAATCAAGTTTATCATTACTATTAAAACGAACACAATGAGTATCTGATCCATCTAAACCACAAAAAATGGTATGAGTTGCGTCTGATATTTTGCCTCTTTTAATCCAACAAGAAAAAGTCCATCTATCTACATTTCCAGAACCACTCGGAGTTTTGACCATTCTTGCACTATCAGCTTTATTAAACCGACAGGAATTGGCTACTTCGTATGCTCCTCCTAATGCTGATGCTACATTTCCTGATGGTATTGTTGGTAAAGGCATTTTAAACCTCTAATACTGGCCACTCGCCTAATGGTCTTTCCATAACAGGTTCTTCTTCTGTGCCTGTATTGACATATTCGTATAATGCTCTTAAAGCATCTACATCAGCCGCATTGTCAATGGCAGTTTCCATTTCGTTTGATCTTTGTCTAACATTTGTTCTAAAAGTTGCAACAGCATTTGGTACTGAATATTCTGCTACATCAGTTGCTTTTAATACATACCAATCTGTCGGTGCTAATAATCCTGATGCTTGATTTTTAATAATTCTTTTTTTTTCTGTTTTTAAACCATAGTTAATTAATTGGTTTCCCTCATCATCTAAAATAGGATTACCATCAGTATCAACTGCATCTTCATCGTTTAATCTTTTAGGTGTTGCACTTCCATAAGAAGCTGTAACTTGACCATCTGCATAATCAAAAGATTGATTTGTATTATTGTAGTATGCTTCATCTTTTTTATTTGAATTATCAAAGACTACTTCATAAAGTCCAATAGCTTCTCTTTCTTCGTTAGTCCATCTAAAAGAAAAGATATTTTTTGAATGACGAGTATCTCCAATAACCATAGCTTTTGGTTGATTAATTATTTTTGTGATTGCGTTATCTTCTACTAATGCCCACATATTTTAACTTTCTGGTATGTTTAAAGTTCTACCTACTTCTTGCCAAATTGCACCATTGTAACGGAAAACAAAAATGTCTGTCTTCGCATCTGTATCTGTTGTAGTCGGAGCAGTATCAGCCGCAAAATTAAATATTGCGTTCCACGAAAATGTATGACTTCCGTTAAAATTAATTTCTATACAAATAAAAGCACCCTCTACTGCATTAGTTGGTGCAGATAAAGTCGTATTTTCTGTTGTGATATGATATGCGTTTGATTTTGCTTGTGCGTCCCAAGCTACAGCATTTGAAGATGAAGTAATTGCTTGTTGTGGAACATAAGCTAAATCATTAAACTTAATTGCTCCTGTTCCATTAGTAGTTAAATCTATTGCTCCATTTGCTCCATCAGTTATTGTAATATTACCAGAGTTTGTTCCTTTATTAGTATCTAAAACTAAATCGTATGTTCCACTTGTTGTTAAATAAGCAGAAGCACCAGCAGAACCTATAACTGTTTTTCCTGAACCTTTTGGTTTAATATGTAAGTCCACATTGGTTTCCCCACTTGCTCCTAGAATTGGGCCATTACCTGTTGCTCCATTTGTAATTTCTAATTCATTGACCGCAGAAGCAGTTGTTTGAAATATAATTTGCTCGTTATTATTTTCATCAGAAATATAATGAGCATCGTCAATTATAATATTGTGAGAATTGGTATCTAAATTTCCACCTAATTGTGGAGAACTATCCCCAGATAAATCAGCAGTAACAGTATTGTCTAACCAATTAACTGTATTAGCTGAATAGTTAAAAGTACAAAGTGAAATTTGATCTGAACCATCATAGAATTTTAATGTTGGTGTTGTTGCATTAGTTGTGTCTAACCATAAACTTCCAGCCGCTTTGGAACCTGGTGCAGAAGTACCAGCATTTAAAGTATTAATTGCTCCTAGAATACTATTTAATTCCGTCCTAAAATCGGAGAATCCAATATTTGATAATGTATAATCTGAAACTTGACTCATATTTTATATTTTATTGTTCGTTTATTTTTATTACTATATTTATAATAAGACTGCAAGTTTGCCATTAACTCTTTAATCCGTAGCCCTTACTGACATAATCAAATGTTCTATTTTGTGCCGCCCCACCACTATTGTAAAAAGTAATAGTAAATCCTGTCTTTGTTTTACTTGTAATTGTATAATAATCTCCTGTTACCATATTTTGAGCCGCTATTCCCACTGCTGGACTAGCATAAAAAGCATTAGTATAAGTAATCGCTTTTGCTCCCGCTAAACTCGCTATATCTTCCCCACTTTCAAATCTTTTTTCTAATACTAATTTAATCTGCATACTGGTAACTTCTGGTCTAGCTTTATTATCAGCACTTGTTAATTTAAGTTTAAATTTAAAATATCTTCCTTTAACTGTCGCTTGTTGTGAAATATCGTGATAGGTTGAGATTGCACCTAAAGAACTTTCACTTGCACCTACTTGAAGAAAGGCATCACATTTTGATGGAGCAGTTCCATCAAAAGGCCCAACTGCATCATCAAATACACTAGCACCTCTACCACTATCAAATAAATCCCAAAGGTCGTTAATAGATAAATCAATCGTTGCTTGAAAGGTTGCATCATAAACAGCATCAAGCGTTATTGTATTACCACCTATATATTCCCCAGAACTGACAATATTTCCAGCATAATATGTTGGATTAGCTGTTGAATCTGTTGGCCCACTATCTATTAATCCAGCCGCAGAATCTATGTTGCCTACTGCTGAATCCCAATTTAATATTGTATCAAGAGTTGCTATAAAGTCATCTGATGAATTTTGTCCTTTAACACAATCTCCATCAAAAGTTCCTTCCCAACTTTGTCCTGTAATAGCACTTACAGTTTCTTCATTGTAAGTTGCAACATCTTTATAATGTTCAAGTCCTGAAATATTTGTATAAACGATTGCTTCGTTATCTGATTCGTTTCCTAATTTATCTACCGCTTTAATTAAAAATGCTCCAGTCTTGGCATTAACAGTTACACTATTTGATTTTCTTCTAACCACTTGTGTTAAGTTTGTTGATGAGTTCCAACCAGCACCACTCGTTACATCTTGATACCTGATAGAATAATAACTTACATCTAAATCTGCCACACTTGGCCAGGATAACTGCATTTGATTTGAACCCACCATTGATACTGATAACGCTGATACATCGGCTGGTGTATCAGTAGCACCAACAATAGTTCTTGTAGCTGTCGCATAAGCAGAAGATACTCCTAAAGAATTGATACATTTAACTCGAACTGAATATTCAATTCCATCTACTACATTTAATTGATGATAATTTAATATTGATGCTAGTCCTTTAGCTAAAACTTTATAATCACTTTCAGAAGTTTTTTTAGTTTCAACTTGATAATATTGTCTAAATTTATCTGTACTTGCACCAACTAAAATATTTAATCGAGTTAATACTACTCCGTCTGAATATTCTACTAATTCATCAGAAAGTGTAACTGAAGCTGGAGCAGTAACAGAATAAGGATTTGGTAAAGTGGTATCTGGTATTGTTGCCGCTTGTGTTTTGGTTGCCCAAGTATAAACAGCCGCTTGATATTCTGTAAGCTGTAATTCAGTAGTCAGGTCGGCATTAACTTGCATACCTTGAACTCTAAATGTTTTTGCAGAGAAACCTGGAGTAGCGTGTGTTACATTAACAAGTTCACCTACCATTAAATCTAATCCTGTTGCATCACATCTTAAAGCAACATTTAAATTATTGCGACTTCTTCTACAAATTACTTCTGCTAATTCTAACGCTTGATAATATGATGTAATAGTTGGAAAATCAAAACGACCTTCTTGAAGAAAACCACCATCTGCTGTTTTCATTGTTGCGTGTTGATCTGCTGATGTATAACCACTATCAGTTACCTCTGGCCATTGAGCCTCATCTACCTGGTAATTTTTATCTGGATTAACAAATGTAACTATGACTCTATTAAATCTTGAATTTCTATCTAAACTTGATACTTGAATACCGCCTATGATATTATCTTCGGTTAAACTGATTGCCGCACTTCCAGTCGATTCTGCTAAAACTTTATATTCTCCATTTGAATAATTTAGATAACCTCTAAATCCTGTTACCATTGTTTTTAAATTATCAATACATTTTTTCTTTGTATCTATAACAGCATTCATATCCATTATATCAATAGCAGTAGCGGAGCCATAAGGAGTTACATCAACATCGCATACATCTGCCGCAGTTTGCCAGTCAGCATAATCTCCATCAAAAAAACTATTAGCAATACCCATTCCAAATCTTGTATTACGCATATAGTCTAGCGTACAAAGAACTGGATTATCAGACCAAGCCCAAGTAGCAATCGTATCTTCTCTATGAGAACCAGAACCACCTGTTTTAGTTCCATCTAAATTAGGATTATAAACTTTACGACCTTTTATAAGTGCTTTAACATTTGGTATTCCGCCAAAACAATCTTGATTCCATTTAAACTTTAAAGCAAGATAACTAACGCCTCTTAATCTATGATTTGAAGTCCAAGACGATAAAGCACCAACTGTCGTATTATAACTCTGGTCATCATCGCCATCATACCAAGTAACTGAAATTGTTGATTCAGCACTTGAACCATTTACTGTTGGATCAGCTTTATAAAAATTCGAATCAGAACTATTAACTGTTCTTTCTGTTCCATCTGTTAAAGTTCCTGACCAAGTAACTTCTTTATCATCAATATAAATTTTTTCACAAGACTCAATTCCACCCTCACATAAAGCCATTATCATAAAAAGATGTTCGTTCGTGGCTCCCGAAGTTTCCAGAAAGATTGCTGTCCCCCCAATTTTACGCTGACCATAAACAACTGGCAATGGTGCGTTTGAAGAAGTCTTATTAACTAAAATACCTTTTGCTATTTGTTCAGGTTGTCCATCTAAATTTGGAGTGTCTGGAGTATCTGGTTTTTTTAACCAAGAGATAACCATTATCCCTATATTAATCCAAGATAGCCAAGGTTGAATTGTTTTTAAAAATGGAACATAAGGTGTGGCTTTTTCTGCAAACCATTCAAAAACTTTTTTAAAGAAAAAAGATTTAATTCCTGTTTCGTTTATAGGTTTTCCATATCCACCTAATCGTTTTAATATTTTTTCTTCTTGTTCATTAATGTAGGCAATAAACTCGCCTTTAGGTGCATACCTATTTAATATTTTTTTTGCTACTTTAACTAATAATCTATCAAACCAATTAAACATTATTCTTTACCCCATTTAATATCTCTAATAGTTAAAGCTGAAAATTCAAAACCTTTATCACCTGAAAAGAATCTTTGTTGAGATATATCTGATGTTGTTCTTCCATTTATTTTTTCATAATTTCCAAAATGACTTGTAATCGTCATTCCTAAAGCGGCACTTTTTCCGCCATCGTTCACTTCAAAGTTTGATAAATGTCCATGAAATAATAAAAAAGGATCAGCAATACAAGTTGTTCCACTTATAACACCACGATAAATTTTTACTTCTGTTCCAAGAACATCATTACTTAAACAAGTAGAAATTAAAGATTGATCTACGCCTGAAAATGTTAAATTAATACTATGTTTAATTGGCGTATTAGATTCAGGAACACTACCAACGCCTAATAGCGTTCCATCTGCATTATATGTTTGAGAAGAACCCTCAATGTCATCTACAATATCAAATGAATTATCAGTCTTTCTGACTGGAGTTGCAAAACCTAAATAAACTAAATGACAATATGTAGGACTTGCCGCTAGTGCATTTTTTACTGCTGTTGTTAATCCTCTAGTCATTAATCGTCATCATCTTCCTTTGGTCTTATTTTACCCCAAGTTATTTTCCATTGAAATTTAGTTTTTTCTTCCATTTTTGTACTTAATGGATTAGTTGTAACGCCAATAGATTGTCTTGTGTTTTCAAATGAACAAGCTGTTAATCCAACGATTAATAAAACTAAAAACAAAAATGTTATTAAATATTTCATTTATCATTCCTTACTCTTTTTCTTCTTCTTTTTTTTCTTTGGTTTTTGTTTAATCTTCTCAATAGTTTCTTCAATATTGGAAACCTTTTCTTTAATAAGAACCATATCTTGCGACAAGCTGAATGTTCTTGAAAGCGTCCAACCTCCAAGTGCGATGAGAATAGCCAACAATGCAGTAATAATTTTATCATTCATTATTTTGTATATCCTGACGAATCATATTTATCTTTAAGAATTTTAACAACTCTATGTCTTCCAGTATCTTCATCTTGCTCTATGATAGCTGTAACTTTTCCGCATTGCATACGGACATTTTCAGGATTGACACTTCTCTCTACGGTTCTTTTTTTAGTCAAACAATCTGACATCTTCTGCGACTGAATATAGGTGTGTTCAATAATACCCCCCTGATAAAACATACAAAGTACGACTATCCCTGATAAAACTGTTTCCATTATTCGTGACCTCCATTACTAAATGTTCTTTGTTTATCTTTTAACTTTTCTACATCTTTTTGTAGTTTTTCCACAGCTTTATTTAATGCTGTTATATTAACTTCATTGTG
>VTLG01002703.1_pt1 | contig 20296 bp, 15 predicted proteins | sample 4694571 | NCBI WGS metagenome assembly VTLG01 (sample SAMN12604809, study PRJNA352737) | marine metagenome | biome: ENVO:00000447; feature: ENVO:00000209|ENVO:00000569|ENVO:01000036; material: ENVO:00002151; isolation source: viral sequences binned using virsorter ... | reverse complement strand
AATATCTGGGATATTAATCCCTTTAATTTGAATATCAGGTATTTCGCTCATCTTTCATATCATCAATAATCATATTAATTAATATTGTTTTGCTGTGATGGCTATTCGTACCAGCTTGGCTTTGCAGTTGTTTGCTTGTTTTATCCCTAAGAAAACGACGGTAGCCGTCGTATGGATCAGGGCTTGTGTAAACAAATAAAGAGCCAATTGCATCTAATAAACCCATCTTAAAATTTGGGTGGGGTTGCTGTAGGAATTGCTGGGCCAGTTAAAGATTTTGGGATAGGGAGCGATCCTGTTAGATTCCCGACGAGTTCTTTCTTCAATTTTTCTACATTCTCTTCGTTCGTGATCCAGAGATACCCGTAAAGACCTCCACCTGCTATTGAGATAACAAGTAAGAAAGAGATTACACTTAGGGCATTAATAATTTTTTGCATGGAAGGAATTTGGAGAGATGCTTTTTTAAAAGCACTTACCCCGATTATAATCATGGTGTCGGCTTTAACTTTTAGCCTTGCGCCTCTGTATCTGGTTGGGGCATTTCACATTCAGCAGCTTGACCTTCAGAAGAACTTAACTTTGCAATAGCATCCTTCACTCCAAGCATTGCGCCCTCTATACGATCAATATTTCTCATGGCAGTTGTTCTTGCGTTTTCTGCCTGTTGTAATGCTTGCTTCTCTTCGATAATTCTTTGTTGATAATCTTCAACAAGAGCATCTAAAACGTCAGCCATAAAAGGAAAGCAGTTCCTTATTAATCTAGCTTATTCAGTCGGCTGCTTCAGGAGTGTTACCTGCATCTAACCAAGCTTGGTATTCCACAGTGTCATAATTACTTGTACTTGACAAAATTATATTATGATCCACGTTTGGGTTCGCTGAATCAATCTTAAAAACAACTCCAGATTCCTTTGAAAGTTTATAGCTAATAGTCATAATTAAAGCTCCGCAGAGAAAGAACATGATCCGCCATTTACCCTACAACTATAAGCACCATCCCCACTTGATAAGCTGCTGAAGCCTCCTAATTTATATTGACAACTATCTGGGCGACTCTGAACCACGCTCAATGTGCCACTGCCGTTTGTTAGTCGGCCACCTCCATCTATTCTAATTTCAAAACTATCCCCCGTTAGGCTGGGAGAATCTCTCATTGTCACTTTAAATTCTTTAACTCCTATTATTTCACTGCTACTTTTATAACCAGCCATGCCAAAAGGATCGTCTGCTACTTGTTTCCAAAAATATCTTTGACACCTAGCTAATTCGACTCCGTAGGGCAAGTGTTCAAAGTCAGTGGCATGGTCTGAAACTTCAAACTGAACTCCTGTAATTTGAAAATAATTAGCTGTATTATTACCAAGACCTAAATTACATCCTGCGGCTCTATCAGCATGAGCCTTATCGCTCCAAGCACTTCCTAAAGTTCCACCTGAGAATGTACTTCCGACATCAAGCCATAAATTTATAGCCAACGCTTCACCGTTTGTCGTATTTAAAGCTGTTGAGGTATTAGCAGGATATGTTAATTCAACTTTTTGCCAAGTATCATTGTTCGTTAGTGTGACTAATTGACCTGATTCACTCGCACCTGCACCAGCTTGTAATTCTGCTACAAAAGATTTAGTACCTGATGACCAGCCACTAATATTAGCTTTACACCAGAAAGATAGTGTTGATTGTTTAGCACTTGCAGTACCATATCTTAAAGGAGCAGCGTCGTAGCCTTCTAATCTATGAATAAGAACAGCATAATCACCAGCAGCAGGTGAAGCATCTGCCGTAGTATTCTGCATCTTAAAAGAATGTTGAAAGCCAGTTGTATTGAGATCAGTAGCCGAACTTGTTTGAGAACTTGTCCATGTACCTAAGCCAACTATATGAGTTAGAAACCTATCTGGACCTCCATATTTACCTGATGATATTCCAGTTACAGTGCCACGTTGATTAACAGCCATTGCGCCGTTTTTTACTAAATTTCTATTGCTTAAGTTATTACTAACCTTTGCTGTACAAGTTCCATCAGAAGCAAGCGTAATGGCATTTCCATTAGCTCCTGCGGCATCTGAGATGGCGTTTACTTTAATTTGACTCATGGTTTAGGATTGTCGGATTTTACTTTAGCAATGGCATCGACCCAAGTTGTTGTACCATTCTTTTTGTCCCAATACTGCATATCTAATTGATCTGCTATTGAAGGATATTCGGTTTTTCTATCTCGTTGATATTTAGCAGCATCATATTCAGTTTGCAATTCTGCTTGTTTAGCTTCTATGTCAGCTTTAGAGATAGGTGCTGTTCCATCAGCCCATTCTATCTGATTTACGTCATTATCTCTAATAACAAAACCAGCATTAGGATTAATTTTGTGTATTGCTATTGATATATCTATCATGAACTTAACTCCAGGATTGTCATTGTTGATACTCCTGTATAGTTAGCACTAGCTTCAGCTCTATTTATATAGATGGTGCTATTAACTGCAACTGTACCTCTTAAAGTATAATTTAATTGACTTGTAGTATTTGGACTATCAACAAATGATTGCGACCAAGTGAGCATATTCCAAGTGTTATCAGTATGGTTTTCATCTATATCTAAAACATGACCATCTGCGGTACCAAAATTACCATCAATTGATTGAGTAGGATTTAAGTTACTATAAGTTGGTCCAGAAGTTTCTCTATACAGAAACACCCCTGTATTAGGATTATCTGAAGACCAGTTGAAAGTAACTGTTATAATAAATTTACTACTTGTAGATGCTGGAGTAATATTTGGACCTCTAATTATATCTGATGTTGTATTTGAAATTGTAGAGCTAGCAGTAATTACTCTTGAATAGCTATTAATTACTTTACCTAGAGTTAATGATGCAAACTCAAGTGTCCCAGCCGTAGAGCTGTTTCGTAATACTTGATTAGCAGTACCAATAGTTGCTGGTAACTTCAGCTCTAAATCAGATGCAGGATTAGTTGCAGGAGCTGCGATGCTCATGCTGTTTCCACTTGCGTGGGGGAATTTAATTGCGCCCATTATGCTGCTACCTCCGTAAGGGTTAACGTTGGCAAACCTCTATCAGAGGATTGATACTGACTATTTCCACTAGCATTAGTTTTCTTAGCCACTACTCTATAAATAATTACAGTACCTGCTGATTGAGCTGGAGCATCTAGTAATGAACAAGAGAATGGACCGATATTCCAATTCTCTCCGTCACCACTCATTCTCATCAAACCCTGAGCACCGTCTGCTGCACCTGTAGCGTAAGAATAACTACCTCCATCAAAGTTACGCTCAAAGGTTATAAATGCAGTCGATGTACCATTACCACTGTCATGCCAACCACCACCTGTTAGCTGTACTAAAATTTTTGAATTTGCTTTCAGTGTTGTAATAGTTCCACTATGCCCAGTATCTGCCCAGCTATCACTGGATATATTTACAGTGCTTGTACCGAAAGCACTTGTAACAGTTTGCAGTGATGTTCCTGAAGGCAGGTCTGTGTTTCTTATGGTTAAACTACCAGCAGGTAGACCTCCTGCTGCTATACCAGTGATAGTATTTGCACTACCATTTATTACTATTGCCATTAGCTAATCACCCAACGTCCGTTTACAGTTACAGTGTCATTTAAAGTTATAGGGCCAACACTGTGTGCCCCTTCAGTAACTGCAATAGTATGTGCATTACTGATAGTTAAAGTATTTTTATACATACAACCATCTGCAGAAGCTGCGGCTACACCTGTTAAAGTAGAACCATCACCAACAAATTTTGTAGCAGTTACAGTACCAGTACTTGGATTATAATGGAAGTCTCCATCCATTTCTAAGTCTTGGCTTCCTGAGCTCCCTGCAGCTCCTGCTACAAAAGCTACTAAATTATTTTCATTTGTAGATGGATTATCTGTAACTGTAACTTTCGCTGCATTACCAGTTGTATCTTGGTTTAGTGTACCTACTACGAAATCTAATGTACCATCTGAATCTTCATATGTCACTGTAATACCTGTTTCAGTATTTCCAGTTACCATACCACCAACCCAGTCTTCTACATTCTCTTGTGTTACTCCTGCTGGTACATCTCCCCATTCCATACCATTAGAACTGGTATATTTAAGGAATTTACCGTCTGAAGGTGCTTGATGTATATCTAGTTTACCTTCAGCAATAGTGTCGTCTGCTATCTTAGAATTATCTACTGCAAGGTTCTGTATCTTAATTGTAGCTACAGAGTTATCTGCAGGTACATTAACTGCTACTGCTGAACCTATTTGAGTTACAAATACACTAGCTCCTGAACCAGGTGCTGTGCAGAATTTAATTCCATTAGTACTTTCTAAATAGAATCCTTCACCACTAGAACTGTATGTTCCAGAATTAGGTTTCTGTATAACACCATTAACACTAATTACAAGTTGACCTGGGTTTGTAATATTAGCTGCATTAGAGCCATCTCTTAAGTCAAAACTTGTATTAGTCCAAACAGGTGATCCAGATGTAGCTCCATCAGGAACTACTGTTAATAATTTAAAGTCTCCAACTGAAGTAACTTCAGACCACTGAGAGTTACTAGCATCATAGACTTTCATAGTATTGGTGTTACTATCCCATAGTAAATCACCATCATCTAAACTTCCTACAGTACTTATATTTGTACCAGCTGCTAATATACGATATCTATTGTTAAAATCACTTACAAGTGTTTCAGCAGCAGTAACCTCTGTTGATGTTAAAGCTTCTCTATGGAAAGTATAAGTATGTAATGTAGTTGTTGTTTCTAATATTAAACCTTTTCCTGCAGCATATGTTGTACTGTTTGCTAAACCGTTAATCGTAACTGTGTTACCAGAACCAGCTCCGTTAGCAATTGTTGCTACACCACTACCATTAGATGTCAAAGCACTAGCTAGTCCTTTGATACTAACAATAGTACCAGCACCATCATTTACATCAGGGTTAGTAGCAGGGAAGCTTGTCTCATTAGCAATAGGGACAAAACCACCAACTTCAGTAACTAATTCGACAATTCTTTCATTGACAGCTTGAGCTGTAGGGAGTTGCACATCAGTAGCACTTCCGCCAATCGTCGTGACGACGCTCTTACCATCCAGCAAGTTAAGCTCAGAAAGATCAGCGGTAAGAGCTGTACTGCCCGCCAAAAGAGAAGCAGTACCTGACTGCATACCAGCAAGCGTTGTGAGATCGGAGTCAAGGGGTTGTGATGTGGCGGCAATATATGCCTTAGTTGATTGTTGTGAAGGTGGCTTAGTAGCACTATCTGAAGCAAAGTTATCTTCGTCTAATATATGTGCAGATGTTGTTGAATCTACATAAGCTTTAGTCGATTGTTGTGTAGGTACTTTAGTAGCTGAATCTGAAGACATATTATCTTCATCTACTACAAACTGCATTGCAGCTGTTGTAGTGTCAGCATTCATTACAGCACCAGCAGCATCTACATTAGTTGCGTCTGTTACATCAGCACTAGCTTCAATAGCATTAAGTTTTGTATGGTCAGCATCAGTGAATACGTTAGAATCAGTAGCTGCTTCTACTGCTGCTCTGATTTCTGCGTCGGTTTGGTCTGCAGTTGCACTAGCTTCAATAGCATTAAGTTTGCTGTGATCAGCATCAGTAAATACATTTGAATCTGTTGCTGCTTCTACTGCTGCTCTTATCTCTGCATCTGTTTGATCTGCTGTAGCACCACTTTCTATTGCATCTAATTTAACTTTGTCTTGACTGGACATAAGTCCGCGCCATGTTGTTGTGACAAGGTTATTAACAATAGTTTGTTCTTCTTGCAATGCATACAAGCATTGATCTTGGTTATCGTTAAGATCAACAGCACGTACAGAAGATCCAGATGCATAAACAGCTTTTGCTGCATCAACATCTGTATCTCTAAATACACGGACGGTTACTCCAGTTTTAGGAGCACCATCACTTTCTTGTACAGTACTGTCTACACTTGTATTATTAAAAGTAATTTTCGTTGGGGAGGTGGATACTGTATATTTAGTTGTAGCTTGCGTTGTTCCATTTAACGCAACGTAGACATCTTCAGTTTTTAAATAGGGGAATGAGAATGTGTATTCTTTGTTAGAACCATTAACCGCCCCTCCATTTTCTGTAAAAGTTGTAGCCATCTCTAATGGTTAAATTACTTGTTTTTATAGTTTAAAAGTTCTTGTACTTTATCTCCTCTACCTTCTTTAGTATAATTTTCAGTACGTTTCTTAATGAATAACTTCTCTCTAACACCTTCTTTGTCTGATATCTGAGTTTCTGCAAAACCCTTAGCTCGTTTTAAAGCTAAATGGAGTCTAGTATGTATTCGTTTATAAAGTTCTCTATCCATTACATTTCCACTAGCTTTGAGTTCTTTTCTGAACTGCTTACCATCTATGGATCTCATAATCTTACGAACTTCATTTCTGAAATATTTACTCTTACCCATCCAATCAGTTACTTCTGAGCGTTGTTGAGGTGTGTATTCTATACCTTTACCGTTAGTACGTAGTGAAGGTCTACCATCAAATTCAATATCAATTAGGAATTGTTTCTCAGGGCTGATAGCATCTCCTTGTTTCCACCAAGGGGAATATGTATTCCAAACCCTTTGCCAGAAACCTTTCGGTACTCCAACCTTACCACCATCAATCCAGTCATGTAAATCAGGTAAACCTGACTTAGCTCCGACATTTCTATTAGCTAGTAATTGGAAGAACTCTTGATCAACTTCTTTGAGTTGAGGTTCTAAAAGTCTACCAAATTCATTCCTAAAACCACTTCCAGGTAGGAAAGCACTACCAAAGCTTGCACCCCAACGGGATAAAGCAGCAGGGTTTCCAGCTAATACATCATTAAGTGGTTCTAAACCAGCTGTAAATGACTTATTAGTTAGGTTTGCAGATAAGATATAACCCATTTTATTGAGCTGAGTTTCTAAAGTAGGAGCATCTAATGTATCAAAGTTATCCATAATGTCAGCTGTTAAAGCTAACCAATCAGATAATGCACCCATATTCTCATAGCTATACCATTTACCATCCCAACCTTTATATGATCTAGGTTTCCAACCAGCTTCTCTTCTAAACTTCTGTCTTGTCTTATCATATATACCATTACCATTGAGCCTATCTGTAGTGAATAAACCTACAGCTCCCATTACAGTAAGACCACCAATAGCTTTCCTACCTTTAAGTTCCGCTCTTATAGTATCATAAGCTATACCCATATTTTCATCAATAGGTATACCTCTAGAAGTTAATAATCTCTCTACATCCACTTGATCCATTTGAGCAAATGGTAGTTTAAATGCATTCATATCATTGATGAACACACCAAGAGGGTTATGAGATCCACTAAAGGCAAGCATATTCATTGATGTCTTAGGGAACATCAAGAATGGTTTAAGGATAGGAGCACGATTGATTAATTGACTTAAGGCATCTACAGACTTATTGTTTAAGTTCATAGCAATCTCTCTACTAGCGTATTCAACCGCTGCATCAGAGATGAAACCTTTATCGTCAAACATCTGATCGTATAGACCATCAGATAATTTCTTTAAATCTTCTTTATCAATTGCTTTACCAGTCTTCATTAGAGTATCATATGCCTTACCTCTAGCTTCAATGCTACCTATAAAGGATCTAGTAAATCCGTCAAAGGCTGTCATAGCATTAGCACTGAACCTTAACCAAGGATGTTCAGCCATATCATTCATCATCTCTATTTGATTAGTGATGACAGAAGGACCAAACATACCTTCAGCTTCTTTAGCATTAGCAAATGAACGTAACACAGCCATGGTGTTATCATTCTTACGTGCAATATCGTCACGCATGATATACCCAACAGAACCTGGATCTTCAGCAGCACGTCTGAATACTTGATTCATATGACTATATGCTTTCTGAAGAGTATCTACCATCCCGACGTTATACATATAACTAGCACGTCTCATTACTTCTTTATCACCTTGAAGTAAAGCACCACCAAATGTTGCAATAGGTCTCTCGATCATTAAAGCAAGGTTAGAAGCACCTGCTTTTAGAGGAGTTCCTATTGAAGAAAGTACGGAGTTATAGATGTTAGACCATAAACCTTGAGTCCAAGCAGAAGGCATATCGGTTCTACCATCAAACAAAGCTTTCTTAAAGACACCAGTTGTGTTTCTGATGTAGTCATTTAACGCAGTTATAGTAGAAACCTTACCATCTGTTACCTCATAAGCCAGCATTAAAGGTCCAAGTAAATCTGGACGTTCAGCTTTTACTTGCCTTAAGGTTTCAATAGTCTGTTTTGATTCTCTTTGTATACGTTCTAAGGCTTTTAATGTGGAATTTTTCTCATTTTTAATTGCAGCCAGGGCATCTGCATCACTTATGGATTTTTTCCCTACACGATTCCAAAGGTTTAGCATGTTCAAAGCCCTACCTCTAGCGTAAGAAGTAGTACCTTTGATCTGCATTAGGTATTGTAGACGATCTAAGATCTGATCTTGAGCACGTTGGACAGCTCCAACCTTCTCATTAAACAATCTACCACCTTTAGCCATGTCTGATACTTGACCAGCTAAGGAAGTAGAGATATAAGCTTGAGCACGAGTAATATCCATGTTGATGAAGTCATCAGAATATTGCTTTATTGCTTGCATAACAGCTGAATAAGCTTCAGACTTTAAAACTCTAGCTCCTGTATCAGGATCAACACCAGACAAATTCCTCAATAAAGCATCCATCTCGGGGACGTCCATTTTATAGAGGTCAGCTGCTAGTCTTTTTCCTGTTTCCATTATCTCTTTATGGCTTATATACCTACCATTACTAGCATTATATCCATATTTAGAATCCTTCAGTAAATCAGCTGCATGTTTGATTAACTTATGACCAGCATCCTTACCATCTACTAAGTAATCCATAGCACCTGGAGTTACTACTGAACCAACTCTACCATTAATAGTGTCGATGTTTTTAGCAATCTTAACGGCATCAACTGAAGCACCATAGATTCCACTAGGATCTCCAGATCTTGCTCCTTGCTCGTAGTAATCGTAGACGTCATGTACTCCTATTGTAGGCTCATCTAAGTTTACTGATTTATTTAAACTTACATCTCCTATTTCACTAGTCTGATCGTATCTACGTTTAGCTGATTTTAATACAGAATTTTCTATTGGATCTGTTGAGAGATCTGGCTCTTGCATATTTTTCAATACAGAAGCTGCCTTCTCATTCTCAGGAACCCATTCTGTAGCTTTTGTAACTCCCTTTAAAGACTTAGCTAGTTTACCTGCACCAACTAATACGTCAGCAGCAAATCCTATACCAAGACCTTCTTTGATATTCTTTTGTCTTTTTAAATCAGGCGAATCATCATCCAATGTTGCCCAATCATCTGAGACCCAACCATATGTTTGAGGCCAAGTCTGTTTTAACATACCGAGAGCATTATGATCTCTCTCTTGTACAGGTGCTACAGAGTCGGCAATTACACCACCAGCTCCTGCTAAACCTGCTTTACTAAACCATCTAACAAATACATCATTACCTATCTTCCATTTAACTTTAGCGTGAGCTGCAGTACCAGCTGCTCCTAATCCTCTGGTGATAAAGATTGTAGGGACAACTACTGAAGATATATCTCTAATAGATTGAGTAACTTCATTTTCAAATCTAGGTATATTTGGAAGGTCTAATACCTCTCCAGGCATAACCGTATTATACAAACTGATGCCCCAATCAACAGTACCAGTAGGTATTGCTAATGCGGCTTCAGCAGTTGTCTTCAACGCATTGCCTTTTTTTTCTTCTTTTGGTTGTGCTTCTTCCGTAGAAGGAGCTGCTTGTTGAGTTTGTTGTGGTTGATCAGTAGGTTGTTCTCCCGTAGGAGCACCTTCTGGTACAATAGTTTCTGTCTCCAGAGCGTCTATTTGTGCGTCGATTTGTTGTAGATCTTCTTCATCTACAGCATCCCACTGATCTAATTGTGATTCATCAAACTCTAAAGGATCATTCTCCATGAGTTATTTGCGTAAAGGTGCGTCTTCAATATTACCAGATATTTTATATTTACCAGCAGCAAGTTCGCGTTCTTGATCTTCGTCTATATCTAGTACACTATCAACCCAGTTATTTATTAAATCAACTGTTTCGTTTCCTAGATTGCTAATTTCGTCCGAAATACGATCACTAATTTGTTTACCTAAATCTGTTTCAGGATTTGTTCCTTCAACTTCTACATGTTTAAATCCAGTTTCAGGTGTTCTAGCTCCAGATCTCACATTTGGGTTTGCAGAGTTCTCAGGTGATGGTGCTAGATATTCTCCGATTTCGTTTAACTTGAATGTCTCTACAATGTTATTACCTACATTAGTCCAGTGCTCTCCCCAATCTTCAAACTTCTGACCAACTTTATTTCTTGCTTTCCATCCTATAACGTTAATAGCTAATCCAAGTCTATTCATATCTACACCTTCTCCAGTTTCGAAAGTTGTAGTATCGACGCCAAATTGAGCAGCAAGATTAGGGTTACTCTTTAGGAATTCCATAGCAGATGCAGCTTCGCCAAAGTCAATTTGGTTTTCAGTTGACCAATCTACTAAGGTATCACTCCAAGGACCAACAATTTCAAAGTTATAAGCATCTGAATTCTTAGCTATTTTACCCCAAACACGTGCACTAGTATCAAATGTTTTATTGCTTAAAGTAACATTATCTTCCTTAGTGGCATTCTTATCTAACTTCTCAATTGAAGGAGGTTTCTTTCCTAGCTCTGGTAAGCCTGATGATTTTAAAACTTGATTCATTAAATCAAATTTACTAAGTCCAGTTTTACCAACCACATTATATAACGTATCAATTTCCCCTGGATAATCAAAACTTATAGGACTACCATCATTCTCATAGTAATCTGTAGCACTTTTGATTAACTTTTCTTTGGAAATTAATTTATTTATATTCTCAGGTCTTAGTATATTCTTACCATGATCTTTAATAACTTTCTTTTGCCTACGTAATTCTTTATTGATATCTTTATTCCATTTTCTTATCTCTTTCTTAGTAGGTAGATTAGGTACTTTAAATCCATTTTCATTTAAGTTTTGTGGATTTTCTGCCCATTTGGCAAACCAAGTCTTAGTGTTTTCTTTAGCAAACTCAGAAGGATTAGGATGATCAGCTGCAATAGCACCAGCTAAAGCTTGTCTATATTTAGCTAAGACGTAATCTGTCATAGGTATAACAGAAGGATGATTCTTGTCTATACCACTTTGGTTAACAGCATAATCAACAATATCCTCTAGTTCTGTAACATGTCTACCATTCTCTTGGCTTAATGCTTGATCTATTAACTGTGCTTCTTTAGAGAATTTCTTTTGGATTCGTGGATCAAATTCTTGTAGTTCTGTTGTTGTTAATAATCCTTTTTTTAATAAATCCTCAGCTTGTCCTAATTGAGTTTGATAATCATCACCTTCAGCTATATGTTTAATGTAGTTATCTAACCTATCAGAAGTGAACCCTGGATGTGCATCCATAAGTTCTTTTCTTTTCTCTCTTAAGAATTTACTGGTTATTTCATCTTCTGGCATTTCTTCCATTGCTTTGAATAAAGTTTCTTCATCTTTATCAAAGGCATTTTGTTTCTTTTGTTCAGACGTTTTAAGATTATCCGTATCAGCTGCTATCATATCTTCGTTAAGTTTTTTAAATCTTGTAGGCCACTTATCTTTAATCTTAATTAGCTTACCAGTATTAGGATCGATAATCTCTCTTTCACCCATAGCATCTAGATCTGCTTGTGTGAATTCTTCAGTATCCATCTGACCTTTGATGATCTTTATAGTTTCATCTAAAGCTTCAGTTCGATTTAAAGGTTTACCTGTCTTAGGATCTACTGTTGTAAGTAATGTAGTATATAAAGCATTGAAGTCTTTGTTAGTTCGGAATTCATCAATAGCATCATCTTTGATTTTAATGGATCTATTGATAGCATCTTGTTTAGTGTACTTACCTATTAATGTTGTATGGGCTGCTGTAGCACTTTCAAAGAAACCATCTTTCTCTGCTAACAGAGTTTTCTTAATTCCAATTAAATCATTCTCTTTTAAAAATTCCTTACGCAAAGCTTTCATACAAGCTTGCTTTTCTCTTAAATTAAGATCAGGATCATTAGGTTTACATACCTTACCATCTATAACTACTTCAAGTTTGTCGTTAGTTAGCATCTCACCTTCGAGCCAAGCTTCGTAGTTCTTACCAGCTGTTTTAGCTTTTCTCTGGGTATAAGCATATAATTTATGCCCAGACATGCTAACTACTTTTTGTGCATCATCAAAAGAACCACCATTCTCTAGTACAGTTCTACCGACTTCTTTTGTAGCAGCATCAACTTGATTTAATTGTTCTTTATTTTCTTCATGTTCTTGCTTTTCTTCTGGAGGGATAGAGTCAACACCTTCGTTCTCTATCTTCTCCATATGTTCTTCCATAGCTTGAGCTTGACCCTCAGCTATTTCTTTTTCAATTCTCTTCTTAGATTCAGCTAATCTATCTTGTACTAGCTTAGTAGAGAATGTAGATAACTCATCTAAGAGTTTATCTTGTTTTTGATTTTCATGTTCTACTACAGCAGCTCTTCGAGACCTAGCAATTTCTAGATTACTTAACTCATTAGACTCGAATCTACTTAGTGCTTTTTCTAGTGTCATAGTTTATACTTGGAATGTGTTAGCTACGAAAGGGAAGTCACCAATAGCACCATCAATATTGAAAGTGTCTTCTTGTTTAGGTTGTGGTTCTGGTTGTGGTGCTGGCTCTTGTTGGACGTTTCCAGTATTTGTATTTTCGTAAGGGCTTTCAGATTCTAAAGCACGATAAGTCTTTCTTGTATCTAACCATGTAGATCCTAATCCGAGTGCTAACTTAGCAAAACTATCATTCTGAAGTAATTCGTTCTGATTTAATCTTGGTGGTGTACCAGGAATAGGTCTACCCATAGCCTGTTTAATATCAGCATTCCATACGCTATCATCAGTTTGATTCATTTTCAAACTTGAAGCTAAAGATGCTTCAGCTATTTTACCAGACATCTTAGCAGCTAACTGTTGTGACTCTAAAGCATATTTCAATAAAGCAACTCTTGCTCCAGTACCTCCTGCACGCTTACCAGCTTGTCCTGTATGACCTACAGTCATCATCTTAGCCCAAGCAGCTACCTGTGCGTCTGTCGTGTCTCTGATTCCATTGAAGATGCTTAGATTAGTCTTAGCAATTTCATCAACAGCTACTCTATATTTACTTCTAGCTTCATTATCACTATCAAGATTACCATTCTCCCATGATATAACATCGTTGTTGAATTTTACTTCATAAGCAAATACTCTATCAGCATGATCTTGTATGATAGCAGCATTCTTTCTAGCGACTTTTTTACGATTACCAAAGAAATCTAAAAACTTAAGGCCACCACCAATTAATCCTTGGAACTTGGCGTCTCGTTTTGCGTCGGCATTGTCGTAGTTAGGGCCGTCTTGTTGACCGTCTTGGCCTCCTCCTGGCATGCACATTGTATTTTACAAAATTCTATAAAGGGCAATTGGTTGGGACCATAGGTAAATTCTCTTAGAAATGTAAATCCCAAAAATCTAAGAAGTTTTAAGTGGGTGCCGTTTCGTTTATCAACAATATTCCAAAGAAGTTTCTCTGGTCTACTGTTCATAAATCTAACGCAATCTCTTGCATATTGTCGTGGAAATTCTTTAATTAGATCTGTACATAACATCCAGATCTTTCCACCTTCTTCAACGCCACCTATAGCGGCACTCTTGCCGTTAGGTGCCTTATAATAATAACTATCTTTTGAAGACAAAGCTCCGATAGTTATACTCATGATATCTTCAATTCCATGTCCTTCGATACATTCTCTTCTGTCACCAAAAGATAAATTAGAGGCTACTTCAATAGCAGCCCCTGGTGTTAGTGGATAAAAGTTTTTAAGCACGTCTATAAAATAGGGTAGAATAATCCCCTTCCCAGTCCATAGAATGGAGAGTTGATGGGTGAGGATGTGTAGATTTTAGTTGTACAGTTAAATTAGTATTTCTTTCATATACAGGTATGGTGTGCATATATTCACTAGCTATCGCCAAACCACTAGACCTATACTTATCCCATTCTAGAGATTCATATTCGCTAGTATAATCAGGTCTTCCTGTACGTTTAAGTGTAGTTGATATAGTACCTACATCTCCAAATGTGAATTTAATTCTATGTACAATAAGCGAAGATCTGGTATCTGATTTCTGTTTTTGACCATCAGATCTAGTTGCATATATAGTAGGTATTTCTATTAACCAATCTATCTGATAACCTAATAGGAAGTTGAACCCAGTCCAATTACCATCTATTTCTAAATTACTACCATTAACAGTTGCTAAGGCATATCTACCTAAGTTAGCACCAGTAGTGTTACAGTATACTGCTAATTGGTTACTATTGTTATATCCTGCAGGTTTAGTGAATGTAGTCTTTCTAGTTGTAGTACTATAAGCACTAGTTGCTAGAGAACTAACAGTTGATTCGCAATCTAAATGTACACGGAATTCATCTATAACAGTGGTATCTGATTGTTTCTTAACATCAAAAGCTTCTAGAGTATAATCAGTACCATTTTGTAGGACAACGTAATATACGTCATCTAGTACTACATGGTGTATTACATCACCAGGTAATACCCATCTAAACCAAGCTGATTGAAGCCTTTTTTGTCCACTATTAAAGTACCTATAACCCCAAACTTCATTGTTAGTATAGTCTCGTACACCGCAATCACCAAATAATGCTATGTTATTTTCTTTTGAAACAGTAACATTATTAATACCTATAGGTAATTTCTTTGATATAATCTTACTTTGTTCCGTTACAGTAGGTTCACCTTCTCGTCTAACATCTGTTACCTCAAAAAATCTAGCATTTTTACCTGTACTATTCAGGAATCCTGTGGTAGTACCAAGTGAAAATGGGTTGGTTTCATGGTTAAAATTGTAAGAAGATAGGTAATTTATCTTAGCTGTTTGAGAAGTTAACGCATCACTATCTGTTGTTAACATGAATTGCTGGTTAGAGCTATATAAAAGCAACCCACTATTCACCTCAATTCCATCGTATAATGTAGTAGGAAATATTGCACTAGCTTTAAGATCTATAGGATCTGAGTTACTTACTGACATAGCAGTAGTTGACCAGAAATTATAGAAGTCATTTGTTACTGATAATACAACATCTGTACCACAAAGTACAGCTATCCTATTTCTGAAAAATAAAAGCTTCTGAATTTTTTTCCCAATAAATGAAGGCTTCGGGTTAGTGTTATCATCACCAACTAGGCGATCTATCCAATTAGGTTGTGTGACTTCAAAGACACCGTTTGAGTAAGATTGAGCACTACCACCGTTAATAGCATAAGTACCAGGATCAATTCTAACTAATCCTACTGGCATAGTATCAGGATCTATCTTTATTTCAAGACTAGGTGCTGGGCATTCTACCCATACTCCAGTTCCATGTCGATCAGCAGTCACTGAACTATCAACATTATCTACTTGAAATTTTAAATAGTAATCATCATCTTCATCTGTACTATTTACAATTTTTACAACATAATTATGACGACAAGCTTTAGGTAATTCACCTGGGCTGTTAGCTTCTGACGTTACTATATTGATTAGTGTTGGTTCTGGTGTAGTTACATTAAATGCAGATGTATGTTTAATATGTAAACAGTTACCTACAACAGTAGTTGTCATAGCACTAGGTTTTACAGCATCTATTGCTGTTTTCATATCACCTAATATTCCTGCAGCTGTAACAGCCTCATCAGTAGAAGAAGATGTAGCAGCTGGTCTTACCATACAAGTACCACTTGGCCCTTGCCCACCAGTTATAGTAGCCCGAGATCTTAAGGTTACATGTTTGGTAATCTTAACTTGACTACAGAATCCATCCTCTTTACATATATCAAATGTATCACCTGTTTGAAAACCTTCCCCACCAAATTGAAGTTTAGTAAACATTTGATAGGAGTCATCATAATCAGGATGATTACTTGTAGATCCACCACTTTGAGCGACAGGTTGACACCTAACATCGTATTCAACCCTTAAATTTTTTGTCCCAGTTCTTACGGTATTATCAGCTGGTGTTATAACAGCCCTGCCCATTGCTTTACATTTACCATCATTAGCAGATGGAGCACCCCAATATCTACCATGACTTGAATGTTCATCTAACTCTAAAGCAGTAGCTCTAGTTGTTTCTGTTATAGTTGTATTACTTGGGTCGTATAAATCTAAAGCGTATTGCTTACCATAGGACGCAGTTTTAATTTCTATTATTGCTTCATGGACTTCAGCAGGAGACTTATCAGCAGTAGCGGTTTTCATTGCTGTCGTCTTAGTTCTGTTAGTTAAGAAGGTAGTTTCATTAACTGTTAGAGCTTGTATATCTCTTTTATTAGTCCATCCTGTAAGGTATGTAGATAAGTTAGTACCAGGTACAGAAGCATAATCAATAGGTATAGAAGCCCCATCACTGGTTCTCCATACTTGTATCACACCTGATGTACTTACATTACCGATATATTGATTATTTGAATCTTCATACATATGAAACCAAACTAAGGTTCCACTGTTTGGAGTTATAGTGCTAACCAGATTACTACCAGGTCTCTTAAGTAACCCCTGTGTAATATCTGGTAAGCCATTTTTTAAGTCAACAACTTGACCAGGTGATTTAAGTTCATCAGGTTGTTCTGATATTCCTAACACATAGTTAGGTATTTTTTGGGTTACACCTGACATACTATCTCCTCAGATTAATATAGGGTTTATAGGTATTAAACGATGATTCATGTGGATAACCTAAGAAGTTATGATCCCCTTGGTTACATTCATATTCTAGACAAGCAGCTCTAGCTTGTTGTTCTTGTGTTTGTAATAATTGTACAAGCTGCGGGTTACCTATCAGTTGTGTTGCAGCTCTTACAGACGCTTTATATGTAATATATCTTTTGAATGGTGAAGGTAAATCTTCATACTCAAATAACCAAACAATATTAACATACTGTTTATCTGTCCATACATTAGTATGATTCACCTTATCGTATAGTTTACCATCTCTTCTTATTACATCTTTAAATTTATCTTCACCATCATGTAAATCCATACGTAATGCATTTGTGTCAAATACTATATGTCCACTAGCATCTGGGGTTTTCTCTACATGATCTTCTACATTAAAAGACCAACCTTCATTCTGTATATCTATGTTGCATTCTTTTAATATGTTATGTACAAAAGCTATTTCTGGATTCTCATATGTTGATATGTTATTTGAATTGACTGTATATGTTCCTAGTGTTGTGACTGGGGATTGGCCTATTACTCCCAGTATTGTATTCACAGCGGATAGTTCGGTATCGGGATCAACAGTCGAGGGAGTTGAAGTCATAAGAATTATGAATAAAAAAAAGGGAGCCGAAGCTCCCCTTTGTGTGTATAAAAAAATGTTACCAGGAATGTGTATTTGAACCTGATGTAGCAGGAGCTGCACCAGCGATAAGTTCTACACAAGCTGCAGGGTTGAGATAGTCGGCTCCCATTGCGAGACGTCCTAGAATGACATCTCCTTGGTAAACGACTGAAACGTCCCCAGAAGTTACCTGAACCTGTGGTCCGATAGCTTCTACAACTGCAGCACCTTCTTTCTGGAAGATCACACCACAAGAGTGAGCGAATCTTTCATCAGCACCATAGTTGTTACGTGAACCATAGTTGGTTCCAGTTACAGCTTCATCGTCGAGCATATCTTCGCCAACGAATGTTCCTAAGTTTCCAGGTGATGTTTCACCAGGGTCAGCAGCACCAGCGGTTCCGCCTAACTTAGTACCATAGTTTCCGAAGAATGGTACGTTCATTGACTTGTAGATCTTGATGCCTGCAATTTCAATGATACCGTTACCAGACTGTAAAGCAGTACCTTGTACGTCACGGTTGATTAGACCGTTAGAGTTTACGTTCTGGATAAGAGCGTAGTACTGTCTTGGGTTAAGAACAGCTACTCTTCCAGATCCACTTACACCCTTCTCATCTAAAGCAGCCGCGGCATCATAGAATGCGTCCACGAGCTTATCTGAGTCATATGCGTTAGCAGCTAGGTTAGTTGTACCAACACGGATCTGAGATCCACCTGGTTCTACGAAACCTGTAGCACTAACTGGAGATGCTGCACGAGCACCACGAACGATAGATCTAAAGATCTTACGGTCATATGTTTGTGCTAAAGCATAACCAATCTTACGTGAAATCTCACCCCTTAATTCATAGTGGGCAAGTGTTTCATCTAATTCATATACGAATGCTGAACTGATTAAGAGGTCATCACACGTGACTGTCTTCTCAGCTACTGGAGGCGCATTGTCACTGTTACCTAGTATTGATTGACCTGGGATATGGTACTCAGCCTTCGTTCTACCTGTGTAGATAAATTGAAGTGACTTACCATTCTTAAGGGTTCTCTTTGTAACTAGATCACGTGCAATAGCCTCATGTTGGAACCCTTTAAAGAGTTCACCAGAGAAAATCTTAAGATAAAGATCTCTGTTATTTGACGCATTACCAGTAGCGTTCGCTCTACCTAAAAAGGTGGTAGGCGCGGTACTGTGCGTACTCTGTTGAGCCATTGTTATGGATAAAGTTTATATGTACGTTCTTCAGCTGAAAATTTTTTGATCATTTTGTTGTGGTCTTTCCCACCGTCTAGACGGCTAATGGGTATCCGCGTACGGGCCAGAAGCCAAAAGCGAGCTATCGGAATCGAACCGATGAAACTAGCTTGGAAGGCTAGAGTTTTACCGCTAAACTAAGCTCGCTAGCACAATGAGGTGCTGCTTTCTCATGATATATAACATGAGACCATTCTATAAATAAAAATATAGCTAGGAGTCCGAAGACCCCTAACCACATTTCATTTATGTTACTCACCCAAGAGGGCTTCTTCCAAAGACTGGGGTTCCCACTCTTCTTCTTTTTCTTTTTCATCAACTCCAGGTGGTTGGTATTCCAATGGTAATGTATCCACTGGTTCTTTGATGTCAGGACTTAAGAAAGTCACCGAAGCAGGGGAGTGGGAGCTTTGTTGTGACATTACTCAGCCTCCTCTTTCTTCTCCTCTTCTTTTGCAGGAGCTTCATATCTCCTTGCAGGTTTCTGATCTGTATTATTTTTAGGCATTAGAATTTATACTTGGCTCCTATTTTAGTGCCATATGCAGTATCGGTAACTTCATCAGTAATGAAAGAAATTTCTCCATAAACATCAAACTTTTCTGAAGCAGCTATGGTACCTCCAAGCTTACCAGAGAAATCTGTGTTACCGTCTACTCCATCAGCTGCGGAAAATGCAGGTCCGCCTTGGACATAATATCCAAGTTGTCCTACGTCTCCTTCGTAGCCTACGTGAAGATCGGTTGTTCTGGATGTGTAATCATTACCAGTATAAGATGCGTTTGACTCGGCATTTACATAGAAGCCAGCCATTGCAGGAGTCGAAGCGAAAGCTGTTGCCGCTAGGGCTAGTGCAATTGATTTCATTTTAAAAAATTAGTTGTTAGTTTTTTTAGTGTATTCTACACCACGATACTTGAGGGTCATAATGATCTCCAGTATCACAGCCCCGTTCCATGCTGTGAATTCATGCGTCCCGTTAGGGATGAACGGACGTGGTGTTAAGCTATTGGTGTGATCTCTTTAGCCGCGAGATCCAGCGGGAAATTATGAGCATTACGTTCGTGCATTACTTCCATACCTAAGTCGGCACGGTTGAGCACGTCAGCCCAAGTGGGGACGATTCGTCCGTTAGCATCGACAATGGATTGATTAAAGTTAAACCCATTAAGATTAAATGCCATAGTGGAGACTCCCATAGAGGTGAGCCATATGCAAGTGACGGGGAAAACAGCAAGGAAGAAATGAAGGCTACGACTATTATTAAAGCTAGCATATTGGAAGATAAGTCTCCCAAAGTAGCCATGAGCCGCAACAATGTTATACGTCTCTTCCGCTTGGCCGAATTTATATCCATAGTTTTGAGACTCGTTGTCAGTTGTCTCCCTAATAAGTGAGGAAGTAACAAGACTTCCGTGCATAGCAGCGAATAAAGCTCCACCGAATACCCCTGCAACACCGAGCATATGGAACGGATGCATAAGGATATTGTGTTCG
>VTLG01001051.1_pt1 | contig 20296 bp, 20 predicted proteins | sample 4694571 | NCBI WGS metagenome assembly VTLG01 (sample SAMN12604809, study PRJNA352737) | marine metagenome | biome: ENVO:00000447; feature: ENVO:00000209|ENVO:00000569|ENVO:01000036; material: ENVO:00002151; isolation source: viral sequences binned using virsorter ... | reverse complement strand
AGGCCGATCCGCCGCCGCCGCCCAAGGGTGAAGACGAGCCGAGAGATAAGTGGATTGCCGACTGTCTGGTGTCTCCTGAAGTTGTCGCCGAGATTCCCGACGACGAGAAACGGCTGGCTCATTGCGAGGAACAGTGGGCGGCAAAATACGGCGAGGAGGGGGACGATCTGGAGGAAGAACAGTCCTTTGGCGTGAGTCAGGGAGTCGTGCCCTACAAGGCGACACCCGCGATGGCGGAAGATGCCGGGTGGGATGGCGACGCCGCACGCAAGAGTCTGGAAGGATGGGCGTCAGGTGGTGGCGACCTCGATCTGGACGAGGGCGGGCAGCGGTCGAAGTACCAGCAGGGGTTCACGTTCGTTCACGAGGACGGGACCACGCTGGCGAACTACTCGCTGCCGCATCACGAGGTGGTGGGTGGTTCGTTGAAGGTGAACCGGCACGGTGTGTCCGCAGCCATCGCCGCCGTCAACGGCGCACGTGGTGGCGTGGACATGAGCGAGAGCGAACGGCGTGGTGCCTATGACCACCTCGCCAAGCATATGAAAGCGATGGACTTGGAACCGCCCGAGTTCAGGCAATCAGTAAGCCGGATAGAACTTCGCGCTTCTGGTCCGGTCACTCCTCGGAACGAGCCATTCGAGGGGAGTCAGAGCGCATTTCTCAACAGCGAGGAAGCACTGGCAGCTTCCAACGAGTTCGAGAGGTTGCCCACCGGTTACCTCCAGCACTGGTCAGACGAGACCGTAGTTCAAAGCACTCAGCCGACAAAGATGTCCGCTGACTTTGTTGTGCTGACCCGGCAGAAGGAACCGAACCGTCACGGCAACGTCGTCCAGATCACAGAGGGCGACAGCGGACGCGGGCTGATGCTCGACCATTACCGCACCAACCCGGTCGTGCTGTTCGACCACGGGCTGAACATGACGCTGCCCATCGGGACCAGCGAGGGACCGGACGGGAACCTTAGCGTGCGGCTGACCAAGAACCGCGCGATAGCCCGAGCGCACTTCAGCCAGTCGCTCCCCGAGGCGGCGACAATTTACGCCTTGATTGACGAGGGCATCCTGCGAACTGCGTCCGTGCAGTTCCTTCCCAAGCGGGCACGCAAGCTGTCGATCAAGCAGCGACAGGACATCGGCGACGACGAGGTGTCGCTGGTGGATGGCATCGGTCTGGACTACACCGAGAGCGACCTGCTGGAGTGGTCGGTGGTGTCGATTCCGGCTGACCCCGGTGCGGTGCGTCGGTGCTTGGATCGCGGACACGTCAACGGCGAGGCCATCACGATGTCGTTGCAGGGCGTGATGAAGCGGATGGGTGGACCGGCTCCGGTCTGGTCGCCCGGTTGGGAGCCACAACAGCAGCACGTTGTGGAAGTCATAGAGGAAGATGACTATGTGACTGTGAAGTATGAAAGGGACCGCGACAACGAAGAACACTCAACAGACGTTGACACAGAGACACCTTTGCAGACAATTGACTACGAAGCCGTAGCCGAGAAACTCGAAAGAGACCGAAAGCAACGGCAGAGGATTGCAGGAGCAACGAAGGCTGTCGAGGCGGCACTGAAGCCAGTTGCCGCCGAGATGGACAAACTGGAAGACAAACTATCACGGCTGACCGGATAGGTCGCACATTCACAGGGAGATCACGGATGACTGACGAAAGAAACGAAGCGGCCGATGTTCAGCAGGTCGTGGACGCGGTGAAGTCGACAGTGGACGAGCAGGTCGCACCGCTCATGGAGCGGCAGTCGGCTCTCGATGAGAAGCTGGAGGAGCTGGCACAGCCGTCCTCCAACGCCAGCCAGTTGTTCGGCGGCGGTTCGGCTGCGACCCACGTTGGTCCGCAGACCGGAAGCCAAGGCTACAGCTTCCTGCGGGCACTCGGAATCCGGCAGGGGTTCCTGAAGCCCGAGCAGGCGAAGTACGAGCTGGACGTGAACAACCGCCTGCGTCAGCACTATGTTGATCAGGGAGGGATGACGCTGGCTGGTGCGAACTCCATGCTGGTTCCGCTCGGCTCGTCCCACATCGAGAACCTCGACAGCGGGCTGGGTGGCGAATTGCGTCAGGCGATGGCTCAGTCCGTCTCCGGTGCCGATGCTGATCAGGCCAAGTGGGTCGCCCAGAAGCTCGGCGGCACTGTCGGTCAGGCGATCAGTTGGTCAAGTGACCCGGCTGGTGCGTTGGTTGCCAACGCTCCGTTGGGCGAACTCATCGAGCTGATCCGCGCAAAGAGCGTTCTGGATCAGGCCGGTGCGACCGAGATCAGCCTGCCGCCCAACGGCAAGATCGACTTCCCTCGCCACACCTCCGGCTTGACCGGTTACTGGGTTGGCGAGAACGCCGCGATCACCGCGAGTGAGATGGGAACCGACACCCTCTCGCTGACGGCGAAGAAGCTGGCGGGTCTGGTGAAGTTGCCCAACGAGCTGATCCGGTACGCCACTCCGAGCATCGAAGCGTTCGTGCGGAACGATCTTGCGACGACGCTTGCTCTGAAGGCCGACCAGACGATGCTGGACGGCAATGCCTCCGCGACTGCACCGGGCGGCATCATCACGACGACCGGCATCAACACTGTTGTTGCATCAACTGAAGGCGACGACGGTGACACGTTCGGCCCGGCTGATCCCGGTCGGATGGCGGCTAAGGTGCTTGAGGACAACTTTGACACCTCGTCGGCGGCATACCTGATGCGGCCGGAACTGTTCGTGGGTCTCTACAACTCGCGTTCCGCTGCTGTCTCGTCCGCTGACGGAGAAGGCCCGTTCCTGTTTGAAACGAACCGTGGACAGATCGAGAATGGTTTGCCGCCGCGTCTGTTCGGTCACCCGGTCTACGTTTCGACGCAGGTCAACAACGTCCGTGCAGATGGTTCGGCAGACGACCTGACCTACGTCCTGTTCGGCGTGTTCTCGGAGTGGCTCATTGCCCGAGCTGGCGTGCTGGAGTTTGCCACCTCGACGCAGGGCGACACCCCGTTCGCGAACGACCAGACGTGGGTCCGAGCGATCATGTCGATGGACGCCGGAGCGCGGCATCCGAAGGCGTTCTGCCTCTGCGACGAGCTGATCAACAGCTAGGTCTACGCCACCGAGTGACGCTCGCTGGTTCGGTCCCTCACGCCGGGCCAGCGAGCGGCCTCCCCTCTGGAGACTGACATGGCTAAGAAGAAAGCCGCCGCCAAGCCAGCGGCCAAGAAGCCGAGCAAGAAGGACGCCGAGGTTCTGGTGCCGACCCGGTACACGATCCCGCCATGCCCGATGTCCCGCAAGGACACGCTGGCATACTTGGATAAGCTCAAGAAGGAACTGTGAGGTGAGCTGTGGCGTTGACGACTCTCGCCGACCTCAAGACATATCTCGGAATTACCGATTCGTCTGAGGACGACCTGCTCAACCTGCTGATTGCCGATGCTGATGCGGCGATCCTCGGCTACCTCGACAGGTCGATTGAGCAAGCCACGCTGACCGAGTATTACAGCGGCGACGGGACGACAAACCTGCTGCTCCAGCAGCGTCCCGTTACGGCGATCACCTCGGTCCACGTCGATGCCGCTGCCTATGCAGGGCAGGCCAGCGGCGCATTCGACAGCACGACCGAGTGGACGGCTGGGACTGACTTCTATGCCCAGTCGGTGGTCGAAAACGAAAGCAACCCCGGCAACATCATTGCCATCAAGGGACCGGGGACGTTCACCGGAGACGGTGACCGGCAGACGTGGGGCGAGTGGCCCAGAGGGACCGGGAACATCAAGGTCGTCTACACGGCAGGGTACAGCACCGTGCCGGGCGATCTGGCGGCGGCGTGCAGAATCCTCGTCGCATGGATGCGGTCCAGCCGAGAAAACGGGATGCCGGTCAAGTCGGAGAAGCTGGGGTCATACTCCTACACGCTGCTCGAAGACACCGGGATTCCAGAACTGTCGACGATCAGGGGACTCTGCAACCGTTACCGTAACATGGTGCTGATATGAGCCTGACCGGGCTACTGACTCAGCGATGCACCATCCAGCGGTGGGCGAGGACGGTTGACGACTATGGCGAGATGACGCCGAGCTGGTCGAACTCGTCAACGGATGTCCCCTGCCTCGTGCAGCAGAAGAACGCCAAGACGGAGTTCACCTCGGCGGGTCGGGATTACGAGTTCGACGCGATGGGTTTTTTCAAACCCGGCGTCGACATCAATCCGCAGGCGTCGGATTCCGGAAACGGCGACCGCATCACCATTGGATCAGCGACCTATCAGGTGCGTGGAGTTGGCGACGAAACGGGACGCAACAAGATGCTGACCGTGTATCTGGAGAGAGGCTGATGGCTCGCCCCAAGGCATTCAAGACAACCATCGTCGGGTCCAACCGGTGGATCAAGGCGATGAACGGGATGTCAGATCGCCTCGACGAACGGATCAACTCTGCTCTCGTCAATATCGGAACCGGGGTGTCGACAGCGGCCAAGAAGCGAGTGCCGGTTGGAGCGAGGTTTACTGGGAGCCGTCGACCGGGCGCACTGAAGCAGTCCATCCGGTTCGAGGTAATCAGGGGCAAACGGCTCGGCGCACAGGTGCGGATCGGCACGAATATACGGTATGCCCCTTACATCGAGTATGGGACGGGTCGCATTGCCGGGGGAAAGGTGAAGGCTCTCGGGAGAAGCCAACTGGCGGCAACGGATGCCACGGCGATCAGGTCTTGGAAGTCCAAGACGAAGCGGGGTCAGGGTGGTTCGGCACTCCCGATGATGCCGTTCCTGAGACCGGCCGCAAATATGTACGCACCAGCCGCTCGTGCTTGGCTGTCGCTGGCACTCAGAACCACGATGATAAAAGCCGGGTTCCTCACGAAAACTGGCGGGGGGGCTTAGATGGCTGACCTGTCCGAAGTGTGGAAAGGGATTCGAGACATCCTCGTGGCCGACTCCACGCTGACGGCGATGCTGTCGGATTCGTCGGCCGTGTATGAGCCGGAGCCGCCCGACGACGTGGGCTTTCCGATGCTGACGATCATGCAGTCAAACGACGGGCCGGTCACCGAATGCACCGGATATGGAGAATTCGCTGCCCAGTTACAGATCGACGTGTGGTCTACCAGCCCTCGAACCAACGAGCAGATCAAGTCACGTTTGGACGAGTTGTTGGAGATACCGAAAATCCGCACTACCGCCATATCCACAACGAATTACAATGTAACCAACGTAAGTCGCACCAGCGCAAACTTTGTGGGAACTGTCGAGATCGAGAAGGACGGAAAACTAATCAGGCATCTTGCGACCGAGTGGGATGTGAAAATTCGCAAAACGACATAACGAGGAGACGGACTCATGGCTATCAGTGATATTGTTGGTGGACCGGCTGACGTGAAGTTGGGAGCGGCTGGGTCGGAAGCGACCATCGGAAACACGACCGGCGGAGTGACCGCGACCATCACGCCGCAGAACCGCGAACGGATCGTTGACAAGTACGGCTCGACCGCACTGGCGATCATCCACACAGGCGACGAGGCGAGGGTGACCGTCCCGTGGGCCGAGTGGATCGGCGCGACTCTGAACGAGGTCTACGACCCCGGTACAGACGCCGGGGCGTTCAAGGGCATCGGTCGGTCGGCGGGGTACATCTACTCCACGCAGTCAATGATCATCACGCCGTACCTGACAGCGGACGCAGGCGACACCGTCGAGTTCTTCGCGACGACGCCCATCGGCGAAGTCAGCATGGCGTTCAACAACGACGACGACCGGATCATGGAAGTCGAGTACGCCGCTGTCGCCGACACGACACAGGCTGACGGCAAACTGCTCGGTCAGATGAACATCGCCTGATCGCCGCTTGAGTACGTTCCAATCAGTTGATACCCTTGCCGGTATATCTGGCAGGGGTATCAACTTTTGAGGGGAGCAGCGGATGGCAGACAATCCTGACCTCATCTCTGTCGAGTTGAGTAACGGGACGGTCGTGGATGTGGAGCATCTCGACTGGGCCGGTTACAAAAAACTCCGTCCGAAGCTGTCGGAAAAAATGGCAGAGTCCATGTCCGAATTTGACGGGGAAATCGAGATGACCGGCATGGCGATGATGACACCTATCGTCAGCCTGCTCGACAAGATTCTCGGCGACTTCACCGAGGACTTCGTGAGTGCCTGCGTGCGAGACAAGAAGTCCCTCAAGAACATCACGAAGCCCATCGACTGGCTCCGGCTCAGGGAAGCAGCCGCAAAGGTGAATAACATCACCGAGATTCTGGACATGGAGGGAAACGCGATAGCGGCCAGCGTGAGGATAGTGATGACGAGGGTCAACGCGCTGGCCGGGGACGATGGTGGACAGGGCCAGAACACACCATAGCGTTTCATTACGGCTGGTCAGTCAAAGATATGGACCCTCTCCCGTGGGGAGAGGTGATGTCCCACGTCGAGCTGATCCACAGGTCGGTGGGGAGCCGGATGCAATGGGAGCTGGCAGCGGCATCGTTCGCGCACACGTCAGATGGCGGTCGGCGCGACATACAATCCAATGTGGACAACTACCTCAAATTTGAGATTGGCGGGGACGGCAACAGCCGGAAAAAACACCTGTCGTATGACCGGATGCCAGACGAGGCTAGGCTGCTGTCGGTCGGGAGCTGTCTGGCGAATGAGGGGTTGGACTTTCTTGACCGACGACCTCATCACCGGGAATGGCTGGCCGAGAAAGGTATATCGCCCGACGAGTGCAGGTTGCGTTATACTGAGTGGCGAGCCGAGAAAGACGCGGCGAAGGATCGAGCAGGTCGCGGTGGTGGTGGAGGTGAGTGATGCCGGGTCATGATGTCGTCACGTTCTACTTTCCCGACAAGGCTAGCGCGACGACGACGGTAGCGGTGAACGGCCCGGTGGGTGGAGGTCAGCCCGTTAGACCGCAGGGCCGATTCGTGTCGGGACGGACGATGAACGGCACGACGTACACCTACCAGAAGAACAACGTGACGCAGAACATCTGGGTGCTGTCCTTCCGAGACCTGACCGCCGCCCAGAAGACGGCGTTGCAATCGTTGTTCAACGACGACACGAAGGGTCCGAGCAATACGTTCGACTACTTGCACACGAATGAGGTTGACTACGCCGGGGTCCGGTTCATCGACAACGTGCTGGAGTTCTCTCGGATCGACGGGGGCAAGTTCTTCACCTGCCAGATCAAACTTCTCATGGCTGAAGAAGTGGAATCATAATCTGTCACGGATGATGACATGGCAACGCTCAATCGCCTAGTAACGGTCTTCTCCGCAAACACCACGTCGTTCACGGCGGGTACGAAGAAGATGTCGGCGTCGATGGCCGCGTTCAGAGCGAACGTGCTGGCCAGCGGAAAGGCAATCAATGCCTCCCTCAACCGGATCGGACTAGCGGCCGGGATTGCTGGTGGCCTGATGGTAAAGCACTATGCGGAGTTCGAGAGGCGCATGGTGACCGTGGGGGCCATCCTCGGCAAAAACAGGGTTGAGATGGAGCTGCTGACGGATGCGGCGAAGCGGATGGGTCGAACCACCATCTTCACCGCAACGCAGGCGGCTGAGGCGCAGCAGGTCATGGCGATGGCCGGTCTCAACCAAAAAGAGATACTGCTGGCTCTTGGGCCTGCGCTGCAGCTCGCGTCGGTCGGCGAAGTGGAAATCGCTGAAGCTGCTGAAATCGCCGCCAAGACCATGCGGGGGATGAACCTGTCCGCAGGCGATCTGTACCGGGTCAACAACGTGCTGGCCGGAGCGTTGGTGAGCAGCACCACGAACATGACCCAGCTCGGCAACGCGCTGAAATACGTTGCCCCGCTTGCCGCTGCGACCAACACGACGATCGAAAATACGGTGGCGATGATCGGCAAGCTCTCCAGTGCCGGGTTCCAAGGCGAGATGGCAGGCACCGGTCTGCGGCAGGCGATGGCGAAACTGGCCGGTTCGACACCGCACGCGACAAAGGTGCTGAGAGATTACGGAATTGTCACGCTGGATGCCTCCAGCAACATGCTGCCGATGTTCGACATCCTGCACCAGATGGAGCAACAGGCTCTCTCTGCTGGTCAGGTGTTTGAAATCTTCGGCGCGCGGGCTGGTCCGCAGATGCTTGCGCTGCTGTCGGTTGGCGTCGAGGGTCTGGAGGCTTATTCGGAGGAGCTGAAGGAGGCCAACAGGGTTGGCAAGGCTGCGCAGATCGAGCAGCAGAAGCTCGACACGATCTGGGGTGCGTGGAAGCTGATGATCTCGGCCGTCAGCGGAGTCATCATTGACGCGAGCGAAGACATTGCGACCGTCATCCGAGATGTGCAGGCGGGGTTCACAGAGTTGTTCGACAACTTGGATTCTCGGGCGAGGATTATCGAGATTCTGTCACACTTCATGCGGGCGTTCATAGGCACGCTGCAAAGCCTGATGATGTGGCTCAACGAGAACTACGTAGCGGTCATGGACTTCGTGGGTGCGCTCGGCGCGATCATGGCGTGGTTCTTCGACTTCTTGGCCACATACCCGCAGGTCATGGCCGGGCTGCTCGCGCTGAAGGTTGCCGGGTTCATGGGCCTGACGAACGTCGTACTCACCTTGGGCCGGACGTTGAAGACTCTCGTGAATTTGATATTCCCCAACCTCGTCTCCGAATTGGGGCTACTGAAGCTGCGGTTTCAGCTTTTGACTCACAACGTCAGAGCGTTCCACTTGGTGCTTGGCGGTTTAGCGGTCGGTGCGATTGTCGTAGGTCTGGGTGCGATCAAGATGGCCCAGATGGAGATAAACAACGAATACGAGAGGGGGATTCGCCTCCTCGAACGTCTGCAACGCCTCCAGATGAAAAGCATAGACAAAGACACTCGTGCGGCGTTGAAAATCAAGGACAGTCAGAAACAGTGGGAGGCACTGAACGAGGTCAAGAAAAAGGTAGAGCTGACAACAAAAAACACGGAAACGTCGATTGCTGCGGAAATTAAGGAAATACAAAGAGCGACAAATGAACTGGAAGGGATGCGGGACGCAATCGAAGCAGGGATCGCAGTACAGTCGCCCGGTGACCCCGAGTTCATCAAAGATCTGAAGACGTTTGCCGTTACAGAATTGATGGAAATGACGAGAGGGATGGGGATACAAGGTTTGGACGCCCAAGCCGATCTCGTTGCCGAAATAAAATCTCGGAAAGAGCAGGTCAAGTCCTACAAGGACGCACTCGACCAAACGAAACGACGAGAAGAGGACATCATCTCCCTCATGGAGCAGGCAGACGCACGACTCGATGCCACAGCCGCAGCGGGCGGCGGGCCCGGTGGTGCGGGTGGCGGGGCCGGTGGTGCGGGTGGCGGGTTCGGCGGCGGTGGGGCTGGTGGCGGGTTCGGCGGTCCAGTGGGGGATGCCGCGAAGGCAATCGCCGACCGCATCGAGGACTCTCGTCGAACGGAAGAGCGAGAAAAGTTCGGGCGTCCGGCTGCTCGCGAAGGGGCCGAGCTGGAGAAGTTCTTGGACTTGGGTCCGGCCAAGGACGAACTCCTTAGCTTTATGGACACTCTTGACGGGCTAACTGCAAGCGAAGCGGCGATGTTAGCCGATGTCAGGTCTCTACTCGTCGAATCCGCTCATGTTCACGGCATGTCACAGGCCGAGATCGACGAGGAGTTTCGCCAACAAGCGATGGCCAGATTGCAGGCTCATCACCAAGCGATAGCCGAAGCAGAGAAAATCAAGGATCTGCAAGAGGTGCAGAAAAAGGCCGGTTCGCTTCAGGAGCAGCTAGCGGCTGACCCGCTGTCTGAAACTGGTGGACACGGCCCGATGGAACGAATCAAGCAAGAGATGGACCTTCTTACCCTTGCTCTTGATACCGGGATGATATCTGCGCAGGGCTACTCGCAGGAGCTTGCCAAAATCCAAACGGCATACTCAACCGGGGCTTCTGTGGCAAGCAGGCTCGCCTCGGTTCAGTACACCCAAGCAGACTCAGCGAAAATCGCGGCTAATACGATGGTGAGCTTCGAAAAACAGTTCGAACAGCTACAAGCAGATTTCATGAGCGGTGCCCTAAACACGTCACAGTATAAATTTGCGATTCAGGCTCTCGGTCAGGCAATGCGGGAATCGACTCAGGCGGCGAAGGCAGAAGAAGCTGCTGAAAAAGCAGCCGCCGCCGCTAGGCGACGAAAGATTGCGGCAGCGTCAAAACCGAAGGGTGGCGGACGCGTTGGTGGCGGTGGCAGTGGTGGGCCGACCGGTCCAGCTCACCCCATGGACACGCTTCTGGCACGGTTGAGCATGGCTCAGGCAAAGGCACAGTTGCTGGCTCCGAACAAGGCCATGTTCGGTCGCAATATCGCCGGTTCGAGAATTGGAGACATCCGAAAACGACGCCAGTCCTTCGCACAGGCGATGGGAGACGTTCAGCACGTCCAGCGGATGATCGCCCAGATGCGAATGTCGGCGATGGCCGGGCCGATGATGGCGATGCAGTCGAGACGGGGTGCGTTTGGCCAGATGGGCGGCGACCCCGGCATCGTATCGCAGGGCAACATCACCATCGAGTTGCCGAACGTCACCCGTGTCAACAACGAGGACATCGGGGAGTTGGCAGACCGCCTTGAAGACGAGCAGCGGCGACGAGGGAGGCGTGTCGTCTAGTGGTCAGGACTCTCAACGTACCCGACTCGTTCAAGGTGGAGATGGTTCGCCCCGGCGGGTCATTCCCCCGCTACGTTCTGGGCATCGACTATGACGGCACGCTGAAATACTACAGCGACGTTGCCATCGCGAACACAGACCTGACCGCCGAGGGTCGAGTGACGAGCTGGGGCCAGCTCCAGCTTGAGTGCAAGGCCGGGGTGATCGGCGGCCACCAGAACATCTCGATGACGTTGGAGGATTCCGACCTCGCGTTGGTCGATGACTTCACCGACTGGCCGGGCATCCAGACGCGGGTCTGCTACATCTACATGTACTATGACCCGAACCCGACTGGGGGCGGGTGGCCCGACCGCATCACGTTGTTCAAGGGGCAGGTCGGCCCCGGCGTGAAGTTCGACGAGAAGACTGCGACGTGGTCGTTCTCAATCGTCGATATTGGGAAGTTCAACAACATACCAATCGGCCAGCCTTACACCACGCAAGTCTTCCCCGGCGTGGACTGCGGAGAGTGCGGCAGCGGCGATTCTAACGACACCTCCATCATCCCGATTGTGTTCGGCGATCCCGTCATCGGCACCGGGGCGTGTGCGATTGAGAGGCCCGGCAGGGGCGCGCTGTGCGAGGCGGAATGCACGGACTGGTGGTGGAATCCCGAGTACCCGAGTCAAGTCGGTGGGTGCTTTCTGAACGGACCCGACCTCTGGTTCCGTATCTGCGACGATACGCTGTGGCAGTTCAACCCCGGCGAACAATGCATCGTCGTTAACCGAGAAGCGTTCTGTGGCAACCTGAGTTCGAACGGCGTCTTTGAGATATACGACTGGCAAGGCGGCAAAAGCCACTTCTCGTATGACGGCGGCAGTCAGGCAAATGCGCGTAGTAGTTGGGTAGCGACGGGGCGGGGTAGTTTCTTCATTTCGGGAGGCAACAAATATCTGACGGTCAAGAAGTCTGATTTCGCAGACTGGACGTTCGGCGGTTCTGGGCCACAAATGCACACGCTGATCTTCAATGTCTACTGCGACGGTGGCTGGCGACAAATGATCAACACGATGTGGGCGTCGGTATCGGCGAGCCATGTGGCGTTCATGAGGTGGTACGGCGTCGGCCCCGTGTGCGTCGACAACAGCTACCCGGTCATCGTCACCTATGGTTCTTCGGGGAATTTTGGTAGCAGGTCGCATCCGCATTTGATGGGATCGCCTGTCGTCGGCGGTGACCCGTTCAAGTATGCGGTCAACTTTACGCCGAGTGAATCCGTTGACGCGATGTACACTCGGAACGGCTACCTGATCCCCGCTTCCGAGTATGTCGTCAACCTCAACGACAAAGGTTACAACACCGCCCTAAAACGCGGACCAAGCGACGACGGCATAACCACCGTCACGTTCTTCGGATGGCTGAGCAGGGCGTCCCAGCTAGCGACGGGAAGATGGGAAATCACGGACTGGCGCTCGGCATGGGGACTAGCGTCGATTGGCGTATTCTACCTGTCGATGCGGTTCGACATTCGCGGCAACATGGGGCATCCCGATCACAGCGCGCACACCGGCGACGCCCTGACTAACCCGGTTGATATCATCGAGGAGTATCTGACCAACCCGGTTCTGGGCGGGATGGGATACGAGAACATCGACGCACCCGGCTTCCTCGCTGCCAAGGAACGACTGAACGAACTGACCGAAGACATCGCGCCATCCGGCGAGGAGGATGGATTGCGGATGGCGTTTGTTCAGGCAGACACAAAGAAGCTGCACGACCTGATGCAGGAGATTGCGTGGCGCGGGACGCTGCTGTTCTTCTGGGACATGGGCAAGGCGACCATCCAGATCATCACCCCGTACTGGCGCGACAGCGATGTCGTGTTCCTGCTCGACGAGTCCAACCAAGCCGTGGACTCGTTCGGCATGGAGATGATCGACATCGAAAAGTCGCCCACCGAGATGATCGGCTCGTTCAACCGCCGGGTGGCGCTGTACGTCAACTCGCGAGGCGACTGGCGGGGTCCAGTCGGCACGTTCGTAGGGTATGCGTTGAACCAGCAGAACATCATGCGTCGGTCGCTGGATGCCGAGGCATACCGGCCCAGAGTCAGCGAGAAGCTCCTCCTGTGGACGTATCAAGAAGTGTACTCGGTCAACTATGTTCTGGAGACATGGCTGCGTGACCGGGTCAACACGAGCGCGACCGTCGATGCGTCAGCCCATCTCGATGCTCTGGGATTACAACCCGGCGATATCATCGACATCCAACGGCAGAGCGGCGAACCGAAGGTGCTGCTGCACCAGAAGGCGAGGATCGAAAGAGCGGCACAGACCATCGCGGACACGAGAAGCGGGAAGGCTCCGCAGATCAAGTTCAAGGCCACGATCAAGCTGACGGACTTTTCGATTGAGCCTGCCACGTTCGCCAACATCGGCCCGTGCGATTCGGTAGTACTGGACCCCCTGACAACTACGCCTGCGCCCCAGCCTATCGACGACGGCAACCCGACGACGATGACATCGACGACGCTCACGGTTCCGCCAGCAACGACGCAGCCGCCGACCACTACCGTCAACCCGGTCATCACGACGCCAGCGATCACGACGACGACGACTCAAGGCCCGTGCGAAGCCGCATCCGGCAAGTGTGCATGGCAATACAACCCGTTCGCCGCTCCTGCCGACTGGGGTCCGTGCTACCCGTGGACATTAGCGGACAGCGATTGCGGCGGGGGCCAGCATTGCAACCCGCCATGTCCTTGGGGCGGGATCAGTTCTGGTTATCTGGAATGTCGTCAAGAACCTTGCCTCGATGCGACGACGACGTTCGCCCCGACGACGACCGCGACCACGGCTGCGCCTGATCCCGGCTGCTCGAACAACGTCTGCCGGTACGACTGGCACGTCCTGAGCAACGGGACCGGGAGTTATGTTCTGGACCCGCTCTCGTCGTGCGTGACAGAATCGGGATGCAACTGCTGCCAGCCGGTCGGTGATATGTTCGCCGGTGCGACCATCTATCGGACCTGCTGCGAGGGTAACGCGACAACGACAACGACGACCACGACGACGACCAGCCAGCCAACGTCCACGAGCCAGACGACCCTCCCTGCCTGTTTCGGAGATTGTGTCTGGGAGTGGATCGGGCCAACTGGCACTGGACACTGGAGCCTGCGGAGTTGCAATTGCGTCAGCTTGGCCGGGTCGGGCTGCGGATGTTGTGAGCCGGTCGCGCCGCAGCAGAGGGTTCCGATTGGCGCACCGGCAGCCGACCCGACCGTTGGTGCTGTCGTGTCGTTCCCGTGCCAGATACGGGAGTGCTACGGCGGCGAGGACCCGACGATCTGCACGACTACTACCACCCCGCCCGCGACGCTCCCGCCGACCTCGACGACCTACACGACGCCAGCAGCAACGACCACGGTGACGACTGTCACAACCGCCCCGCCATCTGGAACCTGCACCGGCTGGTGCCAGATGAATTGGCGACTCGATGCTTGCCGAGGCTTCTGCGGATACGAGTGGAAGGTTGACCGCTGGGTGCAGGTGGACAACCATCGCTGCATCCAGACCGGATCGGCTCCGTGTGAATGTGACCCGACTCACCCGGTCGTCCTCGACCCGTTCAACCCAGCCAGCGGAAGACGGGGAGTGGACCCGACCACGGGTGAGCCTTTGTTCTTATACACGCCGACCCATTGTGTCTGCGAAGGGTCGACAGGTGGCATGGCAGGGACAGAGACCTGCACTGGGCATTGGTATGTGTCAGAGGGCGGCTGCGAAGGATCGGATGAGTATTGTGCGTGTCCGAACCCGCCAGCTCCCGCTCCCGGCTCAAAACCGTCGACCGTATACGTTGACTGCGTGAGCTGGGCGTATCTTCAGGCGTTCACCACCACGACCACCACTACGACGACCACGACCACGACGACGACCACGACTACGACGACCACGACAGCCGCACCGGACCCGTGTGATGCGGCACCGGGCGCGCCATGTGCGTGCGGGTGCGTTGAGTTCACATGGGCGGGGATCTCCTACAACACGACGCAGACGCTCTGCACCGGAATATGCAACCCGCCGATTGCTCCGCCCACCTATGAGGGAGACAGGATCTACCGCTGTTGCGAGTGATGACTTGACGGCGTTCACCTACGAGGGCGATACCGTCACCGAGTGCTGCAACCCGATCCCGTAATGACATGAAGGTTACGTTATGAGTTCCCCGTCATTCTCTGCATCAAGTTCAACGTCTCGGCCAGCCTCATGGACTCCCGACTCTAGGCCCGGCGCTGGCGGCGGTGGTGGAGGTGCGGGCACCTGTACTTGGACGTGGAACTCTGGCATGGCGACGTATATGCAGTCATCCACCGATTGCAGCGAAGGGTATGAGTGCGCGGGGCCGCCGTTTGAATACGAAGGCGATACGGTTACGAAAGATTGTGTGTCCAGCTAACCGAAGGGATAAGCGATGGCCAATTATGCGACCGAGAAGGTGTTCACGGCACAGACCGCCAACGGCCAAAGTACGGCATACGACTGGCCCGGCGGCATCGGGCAGTTCATCGTCGAGGGGACATGGAATGGCGCGACCGTCAAGCTACAGGTCTCGCCGGACGGCGGCACGACTTGGTTGGATGTCGGAAGCGACGTGACGCTGACCGATGACGGCATTGGAAACTTCGAGTTGGGCGGCGTCAGTAATTTCCAGATACGCGCTGACCTGTCATCGGCTGGGGGTTCCACCTCGCTCGATTGCTGGATGACTGTGCGGCACGCATAGGAGTCGAGCCTTGACGGTGGCTGGGATTGTGATAGCTTACGTGCTATGCCCGGTCTTCAATTTGACACAGGTGCCCCAGTTGCCCATCTGGTCGTTGACGACTTTGCCCCAGCGTGCGTCATTCGTGCTGCCGCCAAGACGTGGCCTGACGAGACATGGAACTGGTGGCACAAGTATGACGATGAGACGGCCCTGAAGTTTGCCACGATGGGCCGCGCTCCCTTCCCCCCTGCATCGGCCCTGCTGCTGGACCGCATGGCTACGCTAGACGTAGCTAACCTATCTCCAGATGCGTTCCCTGACCTGTCTTTCCATGCAGGCGGAATGCACACTCTCCCCCCCGGTGGGTTTCTCGGGCGACACAAGGATGCCGAGATTCACCCCCTGACAGGATGGTCTCGTATCCTGAACGCCATCCTGTTTATCGAGGGGACTGGCGACCTGTTTCTGGACAAGGAAGGCAACCACGCAATTCGCCCGGTGCCGGGGAGGCTCGTCCTGTTTGAAACAAGAGGGGCGTGGCATGGGGTGGAGAAGACCAGCGAGACCAGAAAGTCCCTTGCGGTCTACTGGTGGGCTGATCGGAAGCAGCAGGGGGCGGAGAGGGCGGTGTTTGAGTGACTGGACCCGGCTTCGGTCGCAAGGCATTCAACTTCGGGAAGGCTGTGGTTCGTCACGCCGCTGACGGGTTTCACCGTGCGGAGGACGACGTGGTGGAAAAGCGGGAGGGTCTGTGTAACGCCTGCCCAGCGAACCGGGGCGGCGAGTGCGAATTGTGTGGGTGTCTGGTCAAGCTCAAGGTGACGTGGCGATCTGAGAAATGCCCTATGGAGATTTGGTGACATGGCTCGCACGGACGACATCAGCGAAACATTTGATGAGAAGGGAAAGGATGGCGTTACCCACGACGACATCGAATACCTGCTAACAGAGGCGACCGAGTTGCAGGCAATTTACGATGGGGTGACGCTTTGGGTGGAGAACACGTATTCCTATTTCAACGTCGACACAAAGGTGGTGAGTCAGGACAGCGATGTGATTGAACTGCTGGAGGGTATTGCCGGTCTGTTCAAAGAGGCTGTTGGGGAACTGTGAAGGCTACCCACGATCAGGTCTCCGTTTACTACGAGGTCATCGTCGAGATTGTGCGCGGGTGCGCCTTCGAGTCGTTTCTGGAAGTCGGCATCGGCTGCGGCGTGCTGGCTGCCAAGCTGTCCGAGCGATGCCCGCTGCTGACGCGGATCACCGGCATGGACATCAAGGACGGAGACCCGCCACCGGAGGGCGTCGAGTGGATCAGGGAGGTCGGCAGCGACGAGTTCTTCCGAACCGATGATCGGACGTGGGATGCGATCTTCATCGACGGCGACCACATGAGACCGCAGGCGACGCGCGATGTGATCAACGCGATGAAGGTGCTGAACGATGATGGGCTGATCTTCCTTCATGACACCTACCCTCCCGACGACGAGCCTCAGACATCCGGCCATGAAGTCTGCGGCGATGTCTACAAGACCTACCTCGCGCTGGCCGAGCGAACTGACTTGGAAGTGGTGACCCTGCCGATGTGGTGCGGTCTGACAATCGTGAGGCGCGTCCACGAGCGACGCCTGTGGACGATGGAGGGCAAGTGATGGCAGACCTGAAGCTGACGGTGGGCATGGCGGTGTACAAGGACTTCGCGAATCTCTGGTCAACGGTCACCTCTCTGCGGATGTACCATCCCGAGATTCTTGAGCTGCTCGACATCGTCGTGGTCGACAACGCACCCGACACGCCGGACGGCGAACGGGTCAAGGACTTCATCGAGAACTGGGTGGCGAATACGCCGGGCCTCGGTCAGGCGCGGTACATCCCCTTCGGGGAATTCAACTCCACGGCTGCTCCCCGCAATCATGTGTTCGAGGTCGCCGACTCGCCGAACGTGCTGGTGATGGACAGCCATGTGATGATCGAGCCGGAAGCGGTACGGCGGCTGATCGACTTCTACGACGACAATCCTCAGACGATGGACTTCTATCACGGGCCGCTTATCTACGACGACCTGCGACACACCTCGACGCACTTCCAAGATGAGTGGCGATCTGAGATGTGGGGAACGTGGGGCACCGACGAGCGTTACCAGTACGAGCGACGAGTCGAGGTCACGCGAGACGGCAACGGCGAGGTGGCGATGAAAGTTCACCGCACCGAGTGCCCGCCGTTCGAGATTCCCGGCATGGGGCTGGGACTGTTCACCTGCCGCAAGGATGCGTGGCTGGGCTTCAATCCGAACTTCCGAGGATTCGGAGGAGAGGAGATGTACATCCACACGAAGTACCGGCAGCGAGGGCGAAAGGTGTGGTTGCTGCCGTGGCTCAGATGGGCGCATCAGTTCGGTCGTCCCGGCGGTGTGCCGTACCCGTTGTCGGTCGAGGACAAGCTGCGCAACTATCTCATCGGGTTGGACGAGCTGGGGATGTCTCTGCTCCCGGCGGTCGAGCATTTCGAGGAAAGGATGGGAGCCGAAAAGGTTGACCATATGCTCTCGGAGGTTCTGGGCCGTACTCGTGACCAGCTCGACGTGGGACAGGAACTGTTGCAAGAGCTGGCGGCAGGCACCCCGATGACACCAGAACAAATCGCAGGCCAGCACATCAGCGGGGAGATAATGCCGAACCAGATCGTTGGCGGCAATCTGCCGCCGGGGATGCTCCAAGGCCAGCCGGGGCAACCTGCACCACCGGACCCGCAGCGCGACGAAATGATCAGCAGCATGATGCAGCAGATGCAGATGATGACGGTCGAGCGAGACCGTCTCAGCGAGGAACGCGACAAGGCGATGGAGATGCTGAAGCAGGCCCAGACGATGTCTGTCGATAGCCACCACCGGAGGACCGCTCCGTGAGGATTCTCGGATGCTGGTACACGCACTTCGATCCGCTGAACTTGGACCGCGACCGAGCGTTGCTGGAATGTTCGTTGCGTTCGGTCGAGAAGATGGCGGCGGCGTCAGAGAAGTGCGAGGCGGTCATTGCCACCTGCGTCTGGAAGCCGTTGGGATCGCTGAACCGATTTGAGGAGTTCGTGCATTGGCACCGGCACGCGAGCCACCTCTGCATCGCCCAGCAGATTCTCCGCATCCTGTACGAGATGGAGGAGCGGGGAGAGCAGTTCGATTATGTCGCGCTGCTGGAACATGACGTGATGTACCCGCACGACTACTTCGACAGGCTCGCCGAGGTCGTCGAAGCCACAGAGGACGAGGGCAAGCTGCTGTCGATCACACGGGCGACCTATGGCGGCGAAGATGTCACCGAGCTGGTTGACCAGCTCGTGTTCGGAGACCGGAAGGTGACGGTGGGCAACGAGTTGACCGATGGCAAAGACCCGATGCCCGGCGTCGTCAAGCGACTGGTGATCGACTACGAGGCCGAGGTCGGCGAGCGGTCGCAGGGCTGGAGCGAGGGGCAGACAGTCGCGTTCCCGAGAACCAAGCCGGTCGGCATCAGCCACCTCGACTACATCGGGCTGCGGGCGACGGGATGGTGCGAGGTCAATCAACGCGACGAGCCGCTGCACCAGATGAGCTGCACTTGGGAAAAGGCGTTGTGGCACTTCGAGCGGGTGTGCCGGGAGTGCGTCGTCAAGGGTTCGCGGCTGCTGGAGTTCAACGACCTCATCAATTGCGTGATCCCCTACCAAGGCGACGCGCCCAGCGTCCACATCAACCACGAACGGACGTTCACCAGCCATCGGAACATCTACGCCGACCAAGGCATACCGTCGCACCCCTACTGGGGCGAGGCGTCAGACTACTGGCACGAGGAGTGGCTGAAGAATGAGTGACTGCCGACACCGACAGGGCATGAAGCGACACGAGTTCAGCCACAACGACGACGGCATTATTGTCGAGGTCTTCGGTTGCGAGAAGCACGGTGGATGCACGCTGGTCGATCACGGGGTGACGATGTTAGACCTGACGGCCCCCCCCGATCCAGACGGATGCGATCACCGGGGAGACAAGATTCGCGAGGCCGAGGGAACCTGCTGCTCTGGTGGCCCGATCATCGTCTATGCCTGCTCAATATACGGTGAGTGCGCCCCCACTGGTGGACCCGGCGGTGAGCGGGCGTGCGTGCGATGCCACCGGCACACCCAGAAGGAACGTCGGTTGATGGTGTGTGATCGGTGCGTGGACAGGCAACAGTAGTTGTCAAAAAAAGCGAGTGGCCCTACTTGCCCGTATAGGATGAATGGGATATTATCATTCCATGAAAGTGACGACCACGACATCCCCGATGTTGAAGTTTCTCTCTAGCAGGGTGAGAGAGCGTCGAGTGGAGCTAGGGATGAGCCAGAGCGAACTCGCAGATCAGATTGGGTGCTACCAGCCTGACATCAGCGAACTGGAGCATGGGAAAGCCAACCCACGCCTCAACCTGCTGCACCTGCTCTCATGCTCCCTGATGGTCCCCCCGTCGCACTTCATCATGGACGAGCCTCCCTGTAGCTAGGGACTCGCGATCTTTCTGGAAGGCGGGGAAAATTGCCCCTTGTGCTTTCATAGAATAAAGACTATAGTGTCATCTGCCGATAATGGTTGATGGCAACAACCTGTGTCGGCTTTCCCATCAATGTCGGCCAAAACAAGGGAGCGGTCAGATGATTAGTCAGTTCGAGACAAAGCCTTCCCAGACCAGCAGTCCGCTCGTGTGGACTCCCAGTCGCTCGGACGGGATCGGCATTCTCAGGGCGAACCGTGAGGGTGTGAAGTATGAGATCGCCGAGGCATTTGGTGATTTCGTTCTCTGGATTGGAAAGGGCGATAAGACGGGTCTGGTCGCCATCTCGGTAGACCGCGACAGGCTCAAGCGTGAGGCAGACATCTTTGCGAACCAACTGATCCCCTATGCGGAGG
>VTLG01011464.1_pt1 | contig 20298 bp, 41 predicted proteins | sample 4694571 | NCBI WGS metagenome assembly VTLG01 (sample SAMN12604809, study PRJNA352737) | marine metagenome | biome: ENVO:00000447; feature: ENVO:00000209|ENVO:00000569|ENVO:01000036; material: ENVO:00002151; isolation source: viral sequences binned using virsorter ... | reverse complement strand
ATCGAAGTTAAATAAGGATTTGTAAATTTTACCGCGCGACGCGCGTATATCCTATTTTTTATGGGATTAAATCCAAGCTTTTAATTCTTCGCCCATTACTTCGGAAGCAATATTAACTTTTTTGCGGAGGGACTTGACGATTTTATTATCAACAGTTTCCTCCGCAATAATATCGACGTAAGTGACAGGTTTAGTTTGTCCAATACGGTGGGCTCTATCTTCTGATTGAATTCTTTTTTCTAAATCATAACCGTTAGAATAATAAATAACCGTATGCGCTTGAGTCAAGGTTATTCCATATCCACCGGTAGCAGGGGTCCCTATAAAAAATCTTACTTCAGGATCATTCTGAAAAGCGTCCCGATTCTTCTGTCTTTGATCTTGAGGGGTTAACCCATAATAATCGACCACGGATCTCGGACCATGGACCTTTTTAATTTCTTCAATAATACATTTAACATCATATTGATAGTGAGCCCATATAATAGCTTTTCCTTCTATTTCTTCTAGAGTATCCATTAATTCAGTAATTCGGTTATTTTTTATTTTTTGAATAGAGCCATCATCTGCGGCAAAATGTCCACATGTAATTTGTTGTAGTCTCATTAGTTGAGTTAAAACATTTACCGTTGACACTACTTTACCATTCAAATAAGCTAATGCTTCTTTTTTCATTTGATTATATATTTTTTCTTGTTCTTTAGTTAAAGAAATAGTTCTTTTCATAAATATTTTTGGAGGTAAATCTAAACAATCTTCTTTTAAAACTCTATAAGAAAAATTTTTAACACTATCAGATAATTCACCTAAATTTTTAAACCCCGCAACCAATTGAATAGTTCTTCCTGCTACATTAACTTGTTTCATTTCTGCATATCTATTTCTAAAAGAATAATATGAAGCAAAATTTAAAAGAAAAGGATCTAAAAACTCACATTGACTATATAAGTCTAAAGGATTTTTAGTTACAGGAGACCCGGTCATTATTCTTCTGTATTTAGCTAATTTAGCTAATCTAATAATATTTTTTGTTCTTTTAGCTTTAGGATTTTTAATAGTAGTACTTTCATCAATAGCCATTAGTGTCTTATGACAATTTAAAAATTTAGCAGCGAAAAGAGCCCCTTTTTCACTACTGAAGGCCTCTACATTCATAATTAAAATGTGAAGATCGTGTCCAGATTCAAATAAAGTATCTAATTTATCTTGTTGTTTTTGATTAATAGTAGCCTGCCATAATACAGTTTTAGGGGAAATATGAGAAGGTAAATGAGTAGGTAATTCTTGCTTATACCAAGTACCTACAACCCCTTTAGGAGCTACAATTAATATACCATTAACTTTACCCTTGTCATAAAGCATGGCAGCATTATCGATAAGAACCTTGGTTTTACCAGTTCCCATTTCCATAAAATATGCAAAGGTCTCCTTATTCCAAGATTTCTCCAGAGCATCTAATTGATGCTTATATGGTTTCGTTTTAAATTTATACTTCATAATTTTTATTCTTCTTTCTTGACACGCATTATATCACATGTTATAATAGTTGTCAATGAAAGAAGAAAAAACTATTAAATATGAAGATATTAATAAAAAGAGTGAGCCTCCTATAGTTTATGTTATTCAAGAAATACCGGGAACCAAAGAGGGTAGACCTAAAATAAATATTATGGGTGCAGCCGACTATGGAAAATTTAAATTTCTATTACCTGAATTATCTCAAATAATATTTTCACCAGGTCCGCTTATTTTTAAATTAAGAAAAGAATTAGAAAAATATAGAACTAAAGACTATCTCTTATTGACGGGAGATCCAGCTATTATTGGAGTAGCCTGTTCTTTAGTTTCTGATATAACCAACGGCAAATTTAACCTTTTAAAATGGGATAAACAAGAAAGAAAATATTATTCTATTGAAATAGACCTCTATCAAAAAGATGTGCCATAATATTGCCACAATGTTTTGATATAATATTATCAGAAATGTATAAATTTAAAGATCGACATTATTATAAAACTAAAAAACGTTTAGATCACGCACAAGAGTGGATTGATGGTTTTTTAGAAACAGAAAAACAAATTGCCATAAGTGAGAGGATAACACATGAACTAGCTTCTGAAGCACCTCTTGTTTTTAAGGTGGCTCAATTGGTGATGCTACCTACGCTTTGTTTATCTTATTTAAAAAAAATTTTAGTGTGGCGATCATTTAAAAAATGTAAGAAAGAAATACAACTACTTAGAAAGGAGTTAGAAAAATATGAATAATCTTACTGAACAAATGGAACAAGATCAAACGGAAGTTATAAAAAGTACTACTAATATTAAAACTTTATCTGATCAAGTTCTAAAATTAAGAGCAATGGAGGATCAATTAAAGATCATGGAAGATGCTCTTAAAACAAAGAAAAAAGAAATTGACAGAGTATCTGGAGAAGTAATTCCAACAATGTTATCTGAAATGGGTTTATCTCAATTAAAGTTAGCAGATGGATCTTCTGTGGATGTCAAACCGTTTTATAGTGCTACTATCTCTGCTCAAAACAAAGATAAAGCCTATAGCTGGCTTCGTACAAATGGCCTTGGAGATATTATCAAGAATGATATATCTGTCTCCTTTGGTCGCAACGAAGATGACAAGGCAGCAAAATATGCTGATCTTGCGAAGAGTAATGGGTTTCAGCCAACACAAAAGTTGAAGGTTGAACCCATGACTCTGAAAGCGTTAGTCCGTGAACGTATTGAGGCAGGTAAAGAAATGCCAACGGAAATTTTCAACATATTTGTTGGAAATAAAACAACAATAAAAAGGAAACAATAACAATGAACCAAGAAGCAAATATCGCGAAACGCGAAAATGCAGGTGCACTGACTACGACTCTATTCGAAGATGATGCAAATGCTGGCTCTCAGAATATATCGCAAGAAGATCTTGCGCTACCTTTTCTGAAGGTTTTAGGACAACTTTCTCCTGAAATTAATACTCGAGATTCAAAATACATAAAAGGTACTCAACCTGGAATGATTTTGAACACTGTCACAGGTGAGTATTATGACGGTGAGAAGGGAATACAAGTTTTGCCTGTTTTTTATAAAAGACAATATATCGAATGGCAAGACAGAGGAGAAAGTATGGGTGCTCCTGTAGCAATCCATGAAGTGAATAGTGATTTGTTAAGTAAAGTTACTAGAGACAAATCTAATAAGGATAGATTGCCAAATGGTAACTATCTTGAAAATACAGCTAGTCATTTTGTAGTATTGTTAGGGAAGACTCCTACAACCGCTTTGATTTCTATGAAGGCTACTCAACTTAAAGTTAGTAGAAAATGGAACTCAATAATGATGGGTATCAAAATGCAAGGCAAGAACGGTTTGTTCACTCCGCCTACATATAGCCACATTTATAAACTAAAAACTGTTCAAATGTCTAATGACAAAGGAACATGGTTTGGTTGGGATGTATCTAAAGTTGGTCCTATTGAAGATAAATCAGTATATGGAATAGCAAAAAATTTCGCTGAAAGAGTATCAAAAGGCGAAATTAAAGCTAAACACGGTACTGAAGAACCTAAAACGGACGTTCCATATTAACCTAATTCTCGAAGAGAGAATGGTTGCAACGAAAGGCGGAAAAGCGAGAGTGGATCCGCCTTTTAACTGAATGATAATATGGAAAAATTTATAGAAATATTTAGAGGACTTAATAGGGCCCATGGATGTACCTACATAAACACCGTTCCTAAAAACGGGGTTAAATTAAAAACTAAATCTTTTGTCAAAAGAGAAAAAGTTACTGATGATCTTTGGCGTAAGCACTTACAAGGTACTGAACCGAGTCTAGGAATAATACCCATTAATGAAGAAGACACATGTAAATGGGGATGTATAGATGTGGACAGTTATGCTGGATTTGATCATCAAAAATTATTAAACAAAATTAAATTATTAAAATTACCTCTAGTAGTATGTCGATCTAAATCTGGAGGGGCTCACATCTTTTTATTTTCAGAGAATAATATAGAAGCTAAAATAATGAGAGATAAACTAAACCAAATTAGAGCAATATTAGGCTTTGGAAATGCAGAAGTATTTCCAAAACAAATAGAATTAAAATCAGAAGAAGATACAGGAAACTTTCTAAATCTTCCTTACTTCAATGGTGATGATACAACTAGATATGCTTTTAAAGAAGATGGAACAGCAGCAAATTTAGAAGAATTTTATGAGATATTTAATAATAAAAAACAACTACATGTGGATCTCATAAAACTTGAGAGGCCTAAATCAGAATTCTCTGATGGGCCTCCATGTATTGAAACTTTGGCTGCAGAAAAAATAGGGGAAGGTGGAAGGAATGCAACTCTCTTTCATTTTGGAGTTTACGCTAAAAAAAAATGGCCAAATAATTGGAAAGAAAAAATTTCATGGTTTCATGAAAATTATATTATTGGTGATTTAGAACAAAGAGAAATTGATATAATTAAAAATCAGCATGAGAAAAAAGATTGGGGGTGGAAATGTACTGATGTTCCTATGTGTAATCATTGTGATAAACAATTATGTAAGACCCGACAATTTGGAATCGGTTCTCAAGGGATGTTTCCTGAACTAAGTGATCTTCAAGAAATTCAATTAGAAGAACCTTATTATTATTTAAATGTTGATGGAAAAAGATTAAAGATTCCAAGTGCTAAATATTTAAGACAGCAGCCTTTATTTGAAGAAGCTTGTATTGCAGGGATAGGAATATATCCCCCTAGTATGAAATTGAAAGATTGGAAAATCCTTGTAAATCAATTACTTAGCATGCGTGAGATTATTTCTCCTCCTAAAGGAACATCTAAAAAAGATCAATTACAAAACCATTTGGAAGAATTTTGTACTAATAGAACTTCTACCAGTGTTGAAAAAGAAGATATTAAAAAAGGAAGTGTATTTACAGAAAATGGAAAACATTTTTTTCTTTTCGATTCTTTCTTTTATGGATTTCTTCAAAGAAGAAGATGGGATGTTAAGTTTCAAGAAACCAGTCAAATGTTAAAAGAACATTGTGGTTGTACAACCGACAGAATTATATTAGGAAAAAGTAGACCCACAGTAACTATTGTAGATTCTTTTGAAAAAAAAGTAGAAGAGTATAAACCAAAACAACTTAAACCGAAAGATAATTTTTAATGCTTAAACGTTGCTTTATTGAAAGTTTTATTGATGTGGGATCCGGTTTAATACTAGCTATTCTAATTCAATTGTATATTTTTCCATTTTTTGGTTTACATCCTACAATTTTAGATAGTATAGGAATTGCATTAATTTTTACATTTGTATCTATTATTCGTTCTGCATTTTGGAGAAATTTTTTTAGGAAAGTAAAATGAAAACAATTGTAATTGGACCCCCAGGTACAGGCAAAACAACAACTCTTTTAAATTTAGTTGATAAATATTTAAAAAAAACTGATCCAAATAAAATTGGATACTTTGCTTTCACTCAAAAAGCTGCGTATGAGGCAAGAGATAGAGCAATGGAAAAATTTAATTTAACCGAAGATGATCTTCCTTATTTCAGAACACTTCATTCACTAGCTTTTAGAAGATTAGGAATACAAAAAGATAATGTAATGCAAAGAAGACACTATGAAGATCTAGGAAAAAAATTGGCATTCCCTGTCGATTATGAAGATAATGAAAGTGATATGAATGGAATTTTTTCTACTAAAAGTGATTACTTAAGAATTATTCAATTATCAAAATTAAGAAATATTTCTTTAGAAAGACAATATGATCTTAAAGAGCATACCCAGGATGTAGAATTCGATAAACTAATGATCATCTCAAATGAATTAGAGAGATACAAAAAAGAATATAACTTAATAGATTTCAATGATATGATTATTGATTTTACTAAATCCGATACTTGTCCTAAATTTGATGTAGTATTTATTGATGAAGCACAAGATTTATCCCTAATGCAATGGGACATGGCTAAAACCCTGTGGAATAAATCAACAGATAATTATATCGCAGGAGATGATGATCAAGCTATTTTTAAATGGGCCGGTGCAGATGTTAATAGTTTTATAACATTGGGTGGAGAATTTATTAAATTAACTCAATCCTATAGAATTCCATCTAAAGTTCATGAATTTGCAATGAAAATTATAAATAAAGTGGGTAATAGAATTCCAAAAGATTGGCGCCCTAGAATGGTTGAAGGAAAACTATCTAATTATTCTGATTTTAGTCACATTGATATGGCTAAAGGAGATTGGTTGGTACTTGCTAGAACTCGTTCTATGCTGAATGATCTAGAAAATACTATTTATCAAAATGGATTATATTATAAAAATAAATTTAAAAAATCATATGAACAAGATTTATATGAAGCTATTACTGATTGGGAATCCTGGAGGAAAGGTGAAACTTTAGATCATCCTCGCATAAAAAGAATCTACAGTTATATGAATGAAGACCATGTAGATAAAAAATCTTTATTACTTTTAAATAAAGAAAGTTTTTATTCTCTAGAAGAATGTAAAAATAAATATGGACTTAAAATAAATTGTGTATGGTACGACGCATTTAATAATGCGCCTTCTAAAAAGGTAAATTATATTAGAAAAATGAGACAAAATGGAGAGCAACTTAATAAAAAACCTAGAATATTATTATCTACAATTCACGGAGTAAAAGGAGGAGAAGCAGATAACGTAGTTTTATTAACTGATTTAAGCAGGCAAACTTTAAGAGAATATGAAAGAGTTCCTGATGATGTTAATCGTTTATTTTATGTAGGAGCAACAAGAACTAAAGAACATTTACATATAGTAGAACCCCAAGATATTTATAAGGCATTTAGAATATGAATGATGTATATAAAAAACAAATAGGTGGAGATCATTATCAATCGATGACGATTCAGCCATCAGAGTTTATAAATAAAAATAATTTGCCTTTCGCAGAAGGAAATGCTATAAAATATTTGTGCAGACACAAGCAGAAAGGACAAAAGAAAGATTTAGAAAAAGCAATTCATTACTGTCAAATGGCAATCGATAGAGACTATCCAGATAAAAAAGATTTCTTAGAAGAAGCTGAGAAAGAAAAAAAAGAATTAGAAGAATCTTATAAAGAATCAAGAAGACAAACAGAAGAACGGACATCCAACGAATGGATTAAAGGCTATAACAAATGGAAGAAAAATAAATGATGCAAATACCACTTTTTAAACCACAGACAGAATGGACACCACCTACAGAATTTCCTGATTTATCAAAACATGACGAAATTGCAATCGATTTAGAAACCAAAGATCCTGATCTAATTAAAATGGGGTCAGGTTCTATTACTAAACGAGGAGATGTTACAGGAATAGCTGTTGCTGTAAAAAACTGGTGTGGTTATTATCCTATTGCTCATGAAGGTGGGGGAAATATGGATCGAAGATTAGTTTTAAAATGGTTTCAAGATGTTTTAAATACTGATTCAGATAAAATATTTCATAATGCAATGTATGATGTGTGTTGGATTAAATCTTTAGGATTAAAAATAACAGGAAAAATTATAGATACGATGATTGCATCCGCTTTAGTAGATGAGAATCAAATAAGATATGATTTAAATAATTGTTCCAAACGATATACAGGTCAAGGAAAAGATGAAGCAGCTTTATATGACGCTGCGAAAAGCTGGGGAGTAGATGCAAAAGCTGAAATGTATAAATTACCAGCTATATATGTAGGAGCCTACGCGGAAAAAGACGCACAAATAACATTAGACCTATGGCAAGAATTAAAAAAAGAAATACTTCACCAAGATTTAGAAGCCATTTTTAAAATGGAAACTGATCTTTTCCCCTGTCTTGTCGACATGCGTTTTTTAGGTGTCCGAGTAGATAGTGAAAACGCTCATAAATTAAAAACCAAATTAGTTGGAAAAGAAGAGCAAGCATTACACCAAGTAAAAAAAGAAACAGGAATAGATACCCAAATATGGGCAGCAAGAAGTATTGCCAAAGTTTTTGACAAACTTCACCTACCTTATGACCGTACTGAAAAGACTGGCTCTCCTTCATTTACAAAAAATTTTCTTCAAAATCACCCCCACCCACTGGTGAAATTAATAACCCGGGCTCGTGAAATAAACAAAGCCCATACCACTTTCATTGATACCATACTCAAACATTCTTACAAGGGTCGTATTCATGCAGAAATAAATCAATTAAGAGGAGATAACGGGGGCACAGTAACTGGAAGATTTTCTTACAGTAATCCAAATTTACAGCAGATACCAGCACGGAACAAGGAGCTCGGACCAGCTATTAGATCATTATTCTTACCCGAGGAGAGGCATACATGGGGTTGTTTTGACTATAATCAACAAGAGCCAAGACTTGTAGTGCATTATGCAACTCTACAAAATTTAATGGGAATTGATGAAGTATTAAACTCTTATAAAAAAGGAGAAGCAGATTTTCACAGCATTGTATCCGAGATGGCAGATATACCTAGAACACAGGCCAAGACTATAAACCTTGGTCTGTTCTATGGCATGGGTAAAAATAAATTACAAGCTGAATTAGGAATTAATAAAGAATCGGCGGAAGACTTGTTTAAAAAATATCATAACCAAGTCCCTTTTGTTAGACAACTTATGAATGCAGTGATGCAACGTGCTCAAAGTTCTGGAAAAATTAGAACTCTACTGGGAAGATTATGTAGATTCCCATTATGGGAGCCTAATCAGTTCGGGATACATAAAGCATTACCTCACGAACAAGCGCTCGCGGAACACGGACCAGGGATTAAACGTGCTTATACTTACAAAGCATTAAATAAATTAATTCAAGGATCAGCTGCTGACATGACAAAAAAAGCAATGATAGAATTACATTCCAATTTAGGAGTAATACCCCATATACAAGTACACGATGAACTAGATATATCTGTCGCTACTCCTGCACATGCAGAAGAAATAAAAGAGATGATGGAACAGGCCGTTTCTCTTGAAATTCCTAATAAAGTAGACTATGAATGTGGGCTAAATTGGGGTACAATAAAATAACCAAGGAGAAACTATGGACCATATAAACAAAGTAGTGACATGGGCTAAAGCTAATAAACAGAAATCTGTTATTATAGTTGTAGCCGTTATTGCAATAATTTTTTTACTAAGCTAATTTATGCATGGCCTATTTAAATGCAAACATTCCTGTGACTTATGCACAGATCAGGAGAGAATATCTCTATGATCTCAAAGATCACCATGGAGAAGTGGAAGACTGCATTATCTTTGGCCTATCATCGATTACAGGGCGCCCTATACTCTTTCATGCAATTATGGAAAACGGTGCTGTATTCTACCGTCTGCCAATCTCTGCGTTCATTCAAAGAGGGTATGACGCAAAAGAAGTTCCTAGATATAGACTTGATGAGCTGGAGCTGTGGAATTGCTTTAGTTACTATCCTAGCATTACTTCTTTTGATATCCTAGACGGACAACACGGAAAATACTTCGGAAAAGATAAGAAAACTCATCCAGGTGCTTATCTCTTTACTGTTGACTGGGCACACCCAGAGAGTAATATAGTAGACACAGATCATTCTGAAATACCGCATGAACATAAGTGCGCCCACATCCTCGCTTTAGATGATGGAAATTATGCAGCACAACCTAACAATCGCATCCTTTGGGATATACCTTCGTTCACAGTAAAAGACGAAGTACCAGATTGGAAAGTCCAGACTTCAGAATGGAATGTAGAAGATACTGGCAAATGGAAAACAGAAGATACTGATAAGTTCTTCTACGGAATTGAGGTAAAGAAAAATGATTAAATGGATTAAATCTATATGGGAAAAACTCTTCACTAAAAAAGAAGATGTAGAAGAAACTAAAAAAGAAGACGCAGAAGAAGTAGCTTCTGTCAAAATAGACCACTGCGGTACACATTTATGGTATAAAAAATCTTGTCCAGAGTGTAGGGAGGCTATTAAATGACTAAATGCAAAGATTGTAATTGTGATTGCCACTGCAGTAAAAAGGAGCATGGAGATATATATGGCGCCTGCACTTGTAAAAATTGTGATTGCAAAAAATCTGAAGGTGTGGTAGTAGATGAGACAAATGAATGTGAAAGTTGTCAATAAATGAAAAAACTATATTTAGTACTCGCACTATTATTTGCATTAAGCGCCTGCACAGTTGGGCCAAAATGTACCTACACTCAGGATGGAACTAAACTTTCATCTTGGATTTGGTTTACAAAAGAAATACCAGTAGATTTAAGCAAAGAAAATTGTAACTAGTATGACTGATGGGGGCGTTAATGAAGTACAGAACGTTAAAGCTTTTTCGGAGAAGAAGAAAGGCAAGGAAAAGAATTCACGCAACAGAAAAAGCGGTGCAGGCTTTAATAATTGTCCTAATGCTGGTTCTGGTACTTTTGGTATAGGGCATAACTAATTATGGAACTAGGTAAAGCAAGAAGCACCGAAGAAATCATCAAAGATATCAAAGCGACATTAGAATCTAAAGTAAAAGATAATGTAGCCACACATGGAGGAGAAATTAATTTTCTTTCTTACGATCAAGGTATTGTAAGATTACAAATGGCTGGAGCCGGTTCAGGGTGTGCCATGAGTAAGAAGACTCTTCACGAAGGTGTAGAAAGATTACTAATGCACTATGTTCCTGAAGTAAGAGGTTTATTAGGTGAAGATGATGAAGAAGCAAAACACAAAGGTTATTCACCTTATTTTCCAAAGGAAGTAAATGTCTAAACAACCCCTAACAATATCAGACGAAGCTAAAGTTCAAATGCCTATGAAGACGGTTGCCAGCCTCATCGCGATGGTAGCAATCGGGACCTGGGCATTTTTTTCTATTCAGGAAAAATTAAATACACACGCAACTAAACTACAAATTATGGAGAAGGATCTCGAAATGAATTCAGAGTTCAGAATAAAATGGCCTCGTGGATTACTCGGATCCTTACCCCGCTGATTCTGAGCAATTTATGCTGATCGAAGAATTATATAAACAAACTGATAAACAGCAACTAAGAATTGATGGTATGTTACATAATGAAGTAAATATAAAGGCTTTAACTAAAGCCGTTGAGAAGCTACAATCAGATGTAGAAAAATTAAAAGATAAACAGAGGGAGTTTGGTAATGGAAACAGTCATTAGCGGTGTGATCGTACTTTGCATGTTTTACCAACAAGGATTGATCGAGCACACTTATATTCAAGACCAAAAAATGAGCTCATGTCTAAAAGCGAAGAGGCAAGTCGAGCGATCGGTAAATCCTGAAAATATTCGCATGCAGTGCGGCGAGGTAGATGCTATTATTGAAGAAGATAAGACGAGTAATCCACCAAGATTTAGAATAGTTAAAATTGTTAAAGATAAGTATGATTCATCAGGTTACACAAATAAATAATCAACAATCAAAGGAAACAACATGACACTAAACGGAAAAGTTAAGTGGTTTAATCCTACCAAAGGGTATGGATTTATTTCACGAGACGACGACTCCAAAGATGTTTTTGTACATTCTTCAGCAGTAAAGAACGCAGGTTTAAGCGGATTAGCTGAAGGTGAAACATTAACATTTGAAGTTGAAGAGGGCGCAAAAGGTCCATCCGCAGTTAATCTTAACAAAAGTTAAACGGCGAAATGAATAAAAAGCATTATGCTTTTTTTCTTAAAAAGAATAGAAGAAAAAATCCAATTGCAAAAGTATTAAAGTTCTTTACACCACAGGTAATAAAAGATAAAACTAAGTATGGGAGAAAAGAAAAACATGTACAGAAAAGGTCCTTTTGGGAAAGCAATTGATCTAGAAACACATCTCACTAGTGGAGTATGTCCTACCTGCGAGCAGGAAGGATTGTTTGTTTCAATTAACCCTGAAATATTTCGATGTACGACATGTGGTTCGGACTGTAAACAATATATTAATGGAAGTATAAGATACTTACCGGCTTTTTCAAAACCTACAAAAATAGATAAAGATGGCAAAAGTCCCAAAGTGGGGGGTTAATACTTACCATAAACAGACTAAGAAAAAGAGGCCGGGACGTCACAAAAAAAATCGAAATAAGCATGAAAAAAGAATGGGAAAATATCTCCCACAGACTGGAATTTAAAAATGATAAAATTTAGTTTAACACTATGGGTGTGTTCTTTTTTAAGTATGCCAAGTGTATGTATGCCTCCGATACAGAGTCCCATTTTATATAATAGCTGGTATGAATGCACTCGAGCTGCACACCAAGAGTCTGTAAAAATTTATGCTAAGATGGGATATAAAATGGTCAATGAAAGTAAACTGGCTACACGTTACATGTGTACTCCAGAGAATATTACATAATATTTATTTCTATTTAATTTTTTTCTTTTTAAATTGAATAGGATGTAAACCATCTTTATTAAATTCTTTTATTAAGAATTCATATTGCTCAATAGTTTTTAACATGGTAGTTTTTGAACAACCTATTTCTTTTTGAAAACTAGAGTTTCTATAAGGATGAGTAGCCCATGAATTTATTTCATCTACATCCATCTCATCCATTTCCAAACCCGAACGCATATCCATTTCTAAAATATTTTGTATTTCTGGATATTTTTCTGGAATAATTAATTCTCCTGTCTTCATAGTATGATATAAAACATCTTGTAAGATAGGTGTATATTTATCTTCATCATAATAGGAACATCCCCAATCACAGATGTCTTCATAGTAATGCACTAATCTTTTTGCACCCCATTTAGATAATTTGTAAGTTTTCATTTTTTTACCTTTTGTTAGTTAATGTCCTATATTATATATGATATAAGGATAAAAGTCAAATCACAAAATGTTACGAAATATTACAGAAACTTAATTTTTAGCTGCCTTAATCCTGCCACATTATTGTGGTATAATTTCATATAAAGAAATAAAAAAACAAATAAAAAGGATAAACATGGAAAAAAAATATGAAATAATGGCACAGTATGGAAAAATTCATACTCTATATAAAACAATTGTGTATCTCCAAGATGAAATAAAAAAAGAAACTGAGAAGTTGGAAAAACTAAAAGAGAAGGAGAAAAAACATGGTTAGAAGAGGACCTGTAATAACTCAAGCCTGGTTACAAGATTTCTACGCAAATAATGTAGTAAAATCTAAGTATAAAGGTAGTATAAAAAATAAAAAAGTAACTATTAAAAAAAATGTCAGACGGAAAAGATAATTATACCTGTCCCATTTGTCATGAATTTACGAGTCATGATGAATGGGCTGACGACAATTCGTGTATAGATTGTGGACCAATACCCACCGAATCCTCAAATGTTTTCATTGACAATCATATAAAATAATGTTATAATAATGGCCAACAAGGAAAGGACACATGGACAAAGAAAAATATAGAAATGTCTCATTATCAAAGGATGCTTATGCCGTACTTATTAAGCTATCTAAACTTCTTCTTCCTGACGGAACTAAACTTTCGATCAGCAAGACGGTAGAAGCTATTGCTAATGAAAAATTAAAAAAATTAAACGGCATAAAGAGATAAAATGGAAAAAGATTTGATGAAGCAGGCATTAGAACTGATGCCTGGAGAACTTAAGGAAGAGATAAAAAGTAATTTAGAAAATCCTAAATCTTACACACGTTTATTTGTGAAAGTTCTGGATGAAATAGATAGAATGAAAGTGGTTCTTCCTAAATTCACAGCTCTTAAAAATTCTATTTTAAAAGTTAATAAAAAAAATAATTCTAAAATAACCGATGAAATGAAACATTACGTTCCTCAAACTCAATCCACTTTAAGTGTAAGGGATATTGAGTATTGGCTTCAAACAGCCAAGAAGGGAGACCAACTCATTTATTACACCGGTGGAACTTTCGATAAAAGAAGTGTTAAAGATGAATCAGTTTTCAGAAAGGCCCAAAACCTTGCTATGGATTATGATAACATTCCTTTTAAAAATAAAAAATATCAATATCGAGGAAGTGTGAGAGGGGAATGGGGTTGTAATTATAAAAATATTATAACTTTAGTTCAAAAAAGAGTGGCTAAAGAACAAAGAGATAAGATGTGGGATGAAGAGAAAAAGAAATATGTTCCAGGAAATATTATTTCGTATCCTATCTATAACTACATAATGATAAAACAATGATTTGTGATAAATGTAATGGAAATGGTTTTACTATTGTTAAAGGTGAAACGATTCAATGTAAAAAATGTTTAAGTTCTGGAGAACTACCGGGAACTATTACCCCGCCTAAATATTCAAATGATGATTTAACAAACATTTACCAGACCCTGTATGAAGCTTCTCTTAAATTAAGCAGTGACAATGATCCTGGCATGGTTGCAGCATCGCTCATGGCTATCGGATCACGGATCTATAAGACTATACTAACCCCCGAAGATTATGATAAAATGATGGACAAAATTTTAGAAACTGATGTTCAACCTTATAAAAAGGAAACACTCCAATGATAAAAAAAATAATTATATATCACTTCCTTCTATTTTTAATTGTGGTTTTATTTTCATGCGCTCCACGCACGCATGTCGCACCTAAACCGCTAGAAAAAGACAATCCATTTATGACTCAACTTTTGAGAAATATTATAACTCACGGATTAGATTTTTGACCTGGCAAAAAGGACTTTACTACCATTTACATAGAACGGGTAAAACGATTAGAAAGTATCCAGACGGTAAAGATCCTTTAAAGCAGAAACTTTTCGGCAAGACTCGTGTTTGTACTAAATGTAATAAAAGAAAGAGTACTCTTCTGTTTCATTGGAAAACAGATTACCGATATAAAAATAAAGTGACTAAACGACTTCAAAAACGATGTGGTATATGTCGGGTGAAACACGATAATGAGAAATATTCTGCTACTGCTGAAGCTTATCTAAAAAGAAGAATTGGAACACTTAAGTCTAATTGCCACAAGCATAGAGGTCGTAGAAGAGTCTCTTTAACTTCTAATCAGTTCTACAATGCATGGGAAAGACAGCGCGCCGAGACAGGACTCAAATGTCCTATATCTGGTGAAACCATGACACATACCCTTGGACGAGGACAAGTCTTAACTAATATATCAGTGGACCGAATTGACAGCGATAAAGATTATACTAAAAGTAATATTCAGTTTGTTTGTTTAATGGCTAATATAATGAAGAACCGGTACGATAATAAAAATTTATTGAAGTGGTCCAAGAAAATTGTTAATCACCTGGGGCACCAATGAAACCAGTATTTATATTTGTATTTTCTTTTTTAGGACTCATGACTCTACTCGCTTTGTATATGCTGGTGGTAGTCTTATGAAATATAATGGAGGATTAAAGCTACTTATTTATATGTTTATACTTATGATTCTGATAGCTGTTTTGTTAGGATGGTATAATGGAGTGTTGAGATGATGAATGATAAAGATATAAAAGAATACCATGATCTAGATAGATTAAAACAATACCAACCGCTTCCTTCAGGACTCACGGTTGCCGACTCACGGATCTCGGGCCAGGGATTATTTACCACACGAAGATTAGTGATGGGAACCACGTTAGGTATCTCTCATTATCGAATTGATGGAGAGTACATTAGAACTCCTTTAGGAGGTTTTATTAATCATTCGGAGACACCTAATTGTCAACGCTCTCAGATTAGAGTGAAACCAGGATTTGATAAGTGGAGTATTATGACTCTTGAAGACATTGAAGAAGGAGATGAATTAACATTAAAATATAAATTATATGACCCTAAAAAAAACTAAACAATTATATCATAAGTTGGTTAAACAAGGTGTGATTAATAAAGACATTCAAATGAAAGAAGTTAAAAAAATGTTTCATGATGTTTCCAAATATAATGCCAAAGAAGATTTAAAAAAATTATATGAAAAAAAGTAATAAATACAGCTATATACAAGGAAAACAGATTACAGAAGAAGGAACTGGAATCCGACATTACGACTTCCAGGGTATGAGATTACCGAGCGTTACAACAATACTTGCAAAGACAAAGAATCAGGCGTATTTAACGCGTTGGAAAAATAAAGTTGGACATGAACAAGCAGAAGCCATTAAGAATCTATCATCAAAGCGGGGGACTAGTATGCACAAATTCTTGGAGTCTCATATTCAAGGTATTGGCTACGATGATCTTACGCCAATCGGATGCGAGGCGAAGCCCATGGCCGAAAAAGTTATTGAGATGGGTCTTGCACCTGTTTCGGAATACTATGGTAGTGAAGTTATGTTACACTATCCTGGGTTGTATGCTGGGAGTACTGATCTCGTTTGTATGCACGATGGTCTGGAAACTATTGTAGATTTTAAACAGGCAAACCGCCCGAAGAAGAAAGAATGGATTGAAGACTATTACGCACAGATCGCAGCGTATGCCATGGCTCATGACGCTTACTATGGCAGCACGATTAGACAGGGAGTCATAATGGTCTGTACTCCTGACCTATATTACCAAGAATTTCGGATCATGGACCAGGAATTACGGAGCTGGAAGCACAAGTTTCTTAAGAGATTGGACCACTATCATGAGCTCATATTTGATGAGAAAGAGCAAGTAAAGGTCAACACTACTGACCTACTTAAGGAGTTTGAAAAGGATAAATAATTAATGATAACAGATTTTACAGTTAGGGACAGAGAATATCTAACAAGGATTAGTGAGTTCTTGACCCAAGTCAGCAGGATGTCTCTGCTTCCCTCGATCGCTTCATGCGATCAGTTTTCATCCGTCCTGCTGACATCACCAAATAAGGCTAAAATAAGGCAGAAATATGGCGAAAGAAAGACAGACAGACACATATAGTAATCTCACAGAAATAAATGACTTTGTTTTTTTTTTTTCAAATCAAAATAATGTGTCATACTGTCAGAAAGATAAAAAACATAGTAAAATCAATATGAATTTAAGCAAAATAGTGACATATTGTGTGACATTTCATTTTTTAGAATCTGTCAATATGTCATCCTCTAGGGGGGTAAGCAAACTATTGTGTATTTTAATAACCTATCTATGCTCCCACATCCCTATATACAAGATTTACAATGGAGCGATTTATAGATATATTCAATCGGAGACACAACCCTAGATACTATTATGCCCAGAAGAAAACCCAAAAAAAGAAGACCGAGAGTGAAAAGAAGAATCGTAAGCCTCACTCAAGGAGACAATATTCCCTACGCAAAGGTAAGGGTTGAGTGGATTGATATTTTATCTGACTCTGGATGGGCCGATGATAAACAGTTTAACAAGATGAGACTGGCTACACCTGTTAATGAAGGTTGGTTATATAATAAGGATAGGTTTGCTATTAAACTGTTTGCGTCTTATGATCGGGATGATGATGGGACTTTGACTTTTGGGGATCGAACGATGATTCCTTTGGCTTGTGTGAAGAAGATGGTGAGACTTTAGGTGCCTCAATTGCTTCCCCTTCAACATGGTTTGCATTTAAAAGAGGTTCGTAGTCGTCTAAAATTTGTTTCATCTTTGCTTCTAGTTGTTCTTCTGTTAGGTCCTCTAGTTTACCTGTTTTTATTATTTTTCGTTCTATGTATAGTCCTGCTGCCTTTCCACGATTGGTTTCAGCGTTTACTGCAGAGGAAAACGAACCTTTCTTTAACGCCAGGTTTTTAATTCTATCTAATTCAGCTACGTGCCCATCATAAGTAACAGCATGTTTTCTAAGTCTTTCTTCTCTTAGTTGCCCTATGTATTTCACTACTAATGGAGATAGTCTAGGATTCATTAGCTCTGATCCCTCTTGTCTTGCTCTCTTGTGACTATAACCAGCTAGTTTTGCTGCTTCTCCCTGTGATACAGGTCCATCAGCTCCACCAAATATTATAAATTCGGCAAATCTCTTTTGCATTTCTGTAAGTCTTTTTGGAACTCCCATGTTGACATTTTAAGGTAACTATTATAAAATGTCAATAATGAAAGATAATTTAGAAGATCATAAAGAAATAGCAGAACAAGCTACTTATGAGGATGAATCGGCAGTATCTAAGCGTACTGTTACTATACCTCTTAAAGAATATGATGAAATAAAACGTGAAGAGCATTTCATTAAAAGTCAAACTTTAATTGATATTATAGATAATATTGAAAGATTAGTTAGAGCATTGAGAAAGCATATTATAAGAAAATGACAGAAGATAGAGGGCCTCAAGATTTAACATTCTTAATTGAACAACATAAGAAAGAAATTTGGGAATGGAAACAAAAAGAGTCTAAATGGTTGCAAGACAGAGTCTTATTGGAGGGAACTAAAAAATTGGTAAATCAATTATCTGAAGATCTTACGAAAATGAAAAAGCGGGCGCAAGAAGCAGAAGGAGAGACCACTATTGTTAAAGGTATAGGCATGAACTCTCCCGAGATGCGCGCGGCACAGACTAGAATTAAAGAATTAGAAAGTAGTCGTTCTTTAAGCTCAATGGATGAAGTGGCCTACCATGAATTAAAAGTTAAAATAAAAGAATTAGAATCTACACTGGCGAGTGCTCAAGACATAAATGATAATCATCAAAGATATAATGGAAAACTTCAAACAAAATTAACCGAAGTAGAAGGGGATAATAAAAAATTATCTCTTCAAATAAATGATTACATCAAGAAGTATCAGGATGCAATTAGAAAATCAGGACTATAATGTACGTAAAACACTTAATGGAATATCTTGACAAATTTGTTGATAGCAAGAAGGGGAATGCTATTCAAAATGCTACAGTCTATATTCAAAAAGGTGGTACTATGCATGAAATTCAAAGAATTGAAGTGTTAGAGAATAATATTATTGGTCAGCCTTCTATATTTGTTTTACTTCGAACCCTTGAAGATGGAAAAAAATTGCCGGACAAGTTTGTAAAAAATATATTATAATGCATGAGGTTGTTACCTCGATAAAGACATGGGTCCAGAGGCAAAATTATATCAAAAACTTCGTAAAAATTCTGAAGGAATTTCATGGATTAGACTTGAAAATCTTAGCTCTCTTGGCACTCCTGATCTATTGGGTTATAATACTAGCGGCCACTTTTTTACAGTAGAGTTAAAAGTTACAAAGGGTAAAAAATTAAAATTTTCTCCGCATCAAATTGCGTTCCATGTGAAACATCCACACAACACATTTATCATAGCCCAGGCCCTCGGGCCTAGGGCATCAAAAACTTTTCCAATATCCATGTACCGTGGTTCACGGATCAGGGAACTGGCTAGGGAGGGCTTGAAGCTTGAGGCTTGTTGCTTGGGGCTTGAAGCTTGTCGCTTGGAGCTTCTGTCAATATGACATATTGACGCACCACTACATATTGTGTCAATGCGACATAACGTCGCAGCTTGGAGCTTGGCGCTTGTGGCTTTTGTCAATAGGACAAATTGCCGCGCGACAAAATGTCGCAGGGCCCGCGGCGCGGGCCCCGGTTCGTGGAGATTATCTGTCAAATTGCTTTTCAGCCAACTCTTTAACTCTAGCTTGAAACTTTACAAATTCATCCCAGTCTCGATCGCATAACTTACCAAAGTCCTGAGCCCAGTTGACCCAACGATCCACATATTTTTGTTTTGTGAATTGCTTGTCATCGAAGCCCGGATTACTCACTGTTTTCGTTTTTTCAGTTGTCATCATTTCTCCTTTTTGATTGTTAAAATAACATTGTACCATGGATCCTTATTAAAAAATACAAAATAATGCATAAAAAGACGCTTTGTCGCACCACTACATATTGTGTCAATGTGACATAATGTCGCAGCGGCAATTTGTCGCACGCTTGGCGCTTGCGGCTTGGAGCTTGTTGCTTGAGGCTCTTGTCAATAGGACATATTGACGCGCGACAATTTGTCGCACGTCCAGGAGAACTAGTGTTTACCATAAGTAATATTTGACGTGTCTCTATCCCAACACTGTCGACAATCCTTGCATTCATTGCCCTGGTCAGCGGCTGGGCATGTTTTAGTCTTAGTTGATACTGTACTAGTCCATGGCCATGCCTTGGAGCTGGGCCCATCGATCATGGCTCCAGATACTCTAATACATAAATTTTTAGGAATTTTTTCTTTTTCTATTTTTTGTACCCATGGTTCACGAGTCGGCAGCCAGTGTTTAGTATCCGGTGTGCTAGCGCATACTTTAAAAATTTTATGGAGATGATCAATATCTCTTACGTCTCCGGAATCATGCCATCTAAACCAGGGATGGTCCTTAACCAATACTGTCATAGCCTTGGTCCATTGTTCATGGTCCAGGCTCTG
>VTLG01017333.1_pt1 | contig 20303 bp, 11 predicted proteins | sample 4694571 | NCBI WGS metagenome assembly VTLG01 (sample SAMN12604809, study PRJNA352737) | marine metagenome | biome: ENVO:00000447; feature: ENVO:00000209|ENVO:00000569|ENVO:01000036; material: ENVO:00002151; isolation source: viral sequences binned using virsorter ... | reverse complement strand
ATGATAGGATTATTGATAGAAAACGCTAATAATCAACAAATGATTTATAATATTAATCAATTTGCTAAAACTAATTTATGTCATGTATTTTCTACTGCTTTGACTCCAGCATTACATTGTAACACTATGCAGAGGTATGAGGCATTTCATTTTAATGGCACAATTATTACAGACTCATTTAGGTTGTCTCAACAACTAAAACATCTAGGATATTGTCAGAAAAGATATTATTACATCAAAGAATATGAATGGATGAAGGCACAACAATTACCATATGCAATTATAAAAAATACATTGCTTCATCCTAGTATTGAACTTATAGTACATGATCATAGTCAAATTAAATTAGTCGAAGAGCTAACAAATAAAAAAGTAAAATATGTTATGAATAATTGGGACGCGAATGTTTTGAGGCAGATTGCAGATGAATGAAAATGAAATTGTGGACATGTACAGAAATGAAAACAAAAGTACATATGAAATAGCTAAAAAGTTTGATACCTATCCTAATAAAATTCGTCGTATCCTTATTAAGAATGGATGCGAGATGAAGGATAAAAGTGCTGCACAAAAGAATGCACTTAAAAAAGGTGTAGCTGCACATCCTACTAAAGGTAAGAAGAGATCTGAAAAGACCAAGCTCAAGATTAGTGAATCACAAGCAAAAGTGTGGGATAATCTATCTGATGAAGAAAGATTACAAAGATCTCTAATTGGTAAAGAGTCATGGAATAAAAAGACATTAGAAGAGAAATCTGCGTTTTTACAAAAGGCAGGTGATGCAATTCGCCATGCTGCAAAAACTGGGTCAAAGATGGAAAAGTTTTTACTTCATGAGTTAATTAGCGAAGGTTTCAGGGTAGAATTTCATAAGACGCATTGGTTGCAGAATTCAGAGTTAGAAATTGATTTATATTTACCAGAATTAAAAACTGTTATTGAAGTTGATGGACCCTCACATTTTGCACCAGTGTGGGGACATGAAAATCTTGCTCGTAATCAACTATCTGATATGCAGAAAGATGGATTAGTATTACGTCAAGGTATGATTATGGTTAGAGTAAAGCAGGTTAAAAGATTATCACAAAAAGTTATGAGAGATACGCTAGATAATTTATTAGACCTACTAAATAGGATTGATCAAAGTTATCCACCTGAAAACGAGAGGTATTTTGAGCTATGAAAAATGATGATTTTATTGGGATGATTGATGAGATGAGCGAAGCAGAAGAATATGGTATTTCTGAAGAGATTATGGCAGCACCAGAACCAACAGATGAAGGTTGGTATGATTTTCTAATTGATAACCTGTATGAGAATGAACTTGTTCAAGGTAATCCAACCACTGATGGCTTGAGAAGACTTACCGAAAAGTTCTATGGTGAGATTGTAAAATCTAAAAGCGATGTAATTGATACAGAGCATGATGGTAATGGCTTGAGATGTACTGTAAGACATACATTATTGATTCGTAAATACAAGACAGGGACTTTAGCAGAGTCTGATGCCTGTATTGATGTAGATTATCGTGGCGTTCCTCATCCATTCAATCGTCACGTTGTTGCTACTGCTGATACTAGAGCAGAAGGTAAAGCTCTACGTCGTGCATTGAAACTTCGTGTTGTTACAGCAGAAGAAGTTCAAACACAAGTTAGTGAAGAAGAAGTCCTTACCGCTCAAGATCATATTAATGACCAGCAGATTATGGCTATTAATGCTGTGTGCAGAAAACATGATTTAAACGTAGAAAAAGTTGCAAAAAGTGTATATAATAATGCAAAGACTTTAAAGCAATTAACTAACTTGGAAGCATCTGTTCTAATGGATAAGATCACTTCTTATCAACGGGAAAAATCAATCCCAGAAGAACTTTTAGGTTATGATGCGAGTTGGCAAAGTTCTTTCTAAAGGAGCATTATTATGAAAGCAGTTGTGGGTCCAGACGGTAAGGTATCGTTTGAAGTAGAGGGTGATAGCGAATATGAAATCTTTAAGCAGATCGCTAGAGTCCAAGAAGTTTTTGACCATAATAAATGTGGTAAATGCGGTAGTGAACATACAAAATATGTGTGCAGACTTGACAAAGATGAAAATGATTGGCTAGAAGTTGTTTGCCAAGAATGTCGTGCTAAAGTTATCTTTGGTAGGGCTAAAAAAGGTGGTGTTATCTATCCTAAGATTAGATGGGATCAGCTTTCTGAGAAGCAACAAGAACAACGTGCTAATGAACAAGCGTATGCTGAAAAGCATTATGGTTATCTTCCTAATAAGGGATGGTTTAATTTTCAACGGGAGAATTAATATGGTGAAGCTTGGTGATTGGGTTCATAGAACTAAAGAACCGCTGCCCGGATTCCCAGCGTTTGACTGACATCAGTTTGCTTTTGGACAGGTTGTCCATATTGACAATGATGAAACAGTTCAAGTTGAGTTTCCGTCTCGTCTTATGAGTATATCTCACATAGACGATAAATCAGATAGATTCAAGATGTGGAATAAGGGTGAATACCTACCACTTGATAAACAATCTAAAAAAATTAAAGAGAAACAATTTCAAGAATATTGTAAGATTTCTCACTAACAAAGGGGGCAATCGCTCCCTTTTTTTATAGAGGTATATGATATGTCTAATGAAGAAGAAAAACTAGATAAGTTAGTAGATACCCTTGAGCAAGTTGGTGTAGGTGCTAAGGACTCTATTAAAAATGTAGAAATAGGCAGTAAGGTTGGTGCTGTATTAAATATGTTCGGTATTACACCAGATACAGTACAGAATTGGTTAGGCATTGAAGAATGTGGATGTAAAAAAAGACAAAAGTTCTTAAATGGAGTCTTGTCTTTCATGAAGCCCACAAAAGAGGAAAACTAGAATACAAACCATTGATCAGTTCCGCAAGCAACAAATTTAGCTGCTTCGTATTGATTGCTGAGTGTGTAAGTAGTTTGTCCATCTACAGTGTCTGTTCCAGTTCCACTAACTATGACATTATTAACAGAAGCATCTATTTTCTTAACTTCATATTCACTACCAGCCATACCTGAACCTGTAGAGAGCGGTAATGCTAAAACTACCTCTCCAGCAGATGCATCTACCATCACTTTTTGATAAAAATTCAAGGTAGTATCGGATGAAACCTCTAAACATCCCTTGTTAGGCAACTCATACTCCATAATTTCAAAAGTATTAGTTCCATATCTTTGTTTAACTGTAGCGGAAGTACCGGAGGGAAGATTATATTTTCCATTAAAATTATTAACAGTAACAATATATGGATTTGATGTAGTCCATTCGCATAAAGGATCTTGACCAGTCTGAGTTCCAATACACATGGTTGAAGTATAGTCCATATCAAGCCCGCTTATAATTCCAGAATAAGGTTGGGTATCAAATACTCTATCAGTTCCAGAAGCAAAAGCATATCCAGTTGCGTATGGCATATCATACAATAATGTAACCACTGTCGTGCCTTTAATACCTGCAACTTGCCGATCAGAATAGAAATCAATGCCTGTACTAATACTATTATCAGACGCCTGTGAGAAGGTTGAATATTGTGGACAGTTAGTATTTATACAAGCACAACTAGTAAGAAGTCCAATAGTCGCTGGATTACAACCGTCTAGTGGTAAACACGCTAGTGCTCCGGGGCAAGAACAGCCAGCACCATCTTGTTGTTGACAGTTGTCATTTACAATGACCCACTGAGAGCCATCGCAACGGTATTCACATCTACTATCACACTGTTCACATGGTGGTGGTGGTGGTGGTGGAGGTGGTGGAGGGCTACCTCCTCCACCACAGCAAGCTTGAATTGGAAAATACATGCCGCTTTCGTGTGACCAATATACTAATATATCTTGGCCTCCTTCTATAGTGGCATCTGCATATGGCATTGTAACTAAAACCTTGGGAGATGTTATAGCACTACCATCAGCATCAAATACATCTTCAGCATTTCTAACATCGCATGTGGCAGTATCACCAACGCTATTCAAATCATTATCTAATCTTACTAAATAAAATCTAAGATCACTTGGAACCGTCCATACCCCTCTGTTCCTGTCCCATCTTAAATCAATTGGACCAGCAGGCCAAGTATCTGGTCTTTGTAGCCATCCACCATAAAATTGATCAGAAAGACCCTCGTATGTTTTTTGATGACTTCCAAATTTTCCACCATTTAATAAATTACCTGCACTCTCGCTCCCACCAGCAGTCGCATTATTTTCTTCCTTATTTGGCACAGGCTTGCCCATAATATCATAGCCCCACCCATGAACAACTATTGGCCCTCTATGTGCCATATATCTATAATCATCAGTATAGCCAATATTATTAGCTTCATCTCTAATGCCTAGATAAAAATTATTTTCTCTACCTAAATCTTCAAAATTACTCCTGCCTACGACCTCAATATCATGACCAGACGGATACTCTAAAGGATTCGCACTTTGACCCTCCTGATTTGACCAATCAGTAGCATGAGGATCTCGTTGTGTTACCAAGCTATCGGTAGGATTAGCTAAAAAGTCTAAGTAATCTTTATTAATAACTGGCCCTACATATTGAGTTCCAGCATTTAGTGGACCATAAGGATCAACACTTTGTTTTGGTTGATTTGTTGGAGGAATTCCTACTTGATTATCTTGAGGAATTGAATTATTATCTGGATGATTGGCATTACCTTTTTTAGTTTTTACAGGTCTAAAGAATCCATCAGCACTTATAGTAGAACCAACCTCAAAACTATTGTAATTCATCAATTCTCTTAAAGGAACAGAACCAATATTCTTTTGAGTAAAATTAGTATCTGAAGAATCATTATCAGGCTTATCATATGCACCGACATAAAAAGTATGAGGAGAACTTGGGGTTCTAAAATCTCCACCAAAATCATCATGAGCAGCCCAGTCATTAGCACCTGTCCGATTCATAAATTCTCTAATCACAGCCCTCAGTGAGCTAAAATTAGACATTGTGCTCTGTCTAATATTTTTAGCATTCTGAAATACCTGTTGCCCCAAACGCTTAAACCTGTCTTGGTCTAATTTATTAAAGGCTTGAAAAACAGGAGTAAAAGAACTAAGTTGATATTGAGTAGTAATACCACCGGGACCAACAGAAACAGAAAGATTTGTAATTTGTGATGTCTGTTTTGATGGACCACCTACATTAACATAAATATACTCAAATCCACCGTAGTCTCTACTCTCTATAACCCTATCGCTTAAATTAATAGGCTGTTTAGTAATCTCTGCACCTAGCTGATTTTCAGGATATCCAGCTATACTAACAGAGCCTCTCTCTCCCCTATCTACATCTGAGATGATACTTTGCGATAGATAAATAGCACCTAAAGATAAATATTTACAGCCACCATATTCCCATGGGACTAGACTATCATCCTGTATAACTTTAGTCTTGCCGGTCACATTTAAATTAGTGTTTGCAAATTTAGCATTAAAGTTCCAAGGTCCATAATTTCTAGTTTTAGATAAAATTGGAATAAGTGCTTGACGAGGCATCGCTGATGGGTACATTGCACCTAGCATGTAACCATCTCTAAATAAGTTCCTATAAGAATTTTGAACAAAACTACTAGAACTTAAAATATCTTGACCGGGATTTATATCAAGTGCAGATCTAGAATTCCAGCCCAATATCCCACCCATAAACTGATTTTGAATAGAAATAGGATTAATATCTGTCCTATCTTTTTTCGCCACATATCCATCAATATATAATAAAGCAGACACTCTTGTAGCTTCAGACCCTCTTGTCTGATCAGGCACAAATACCCATTGAGGAGCCAAGCTCGCTCTCACATAAAGGCTAGGTACTCCTAAATCTAGAGATACTTGTTTATAGAAATATTCTGAACTATTTATTAGTCCTAGCTGAAAATCATCGTATAAAGCATCAAATCTTAATAACGCACCCATTAATCCATTGTCAGAAGTAAACATGTCAGTGTCTGCTCTGTGTTGCATACCAACGACGCTTGAGACACCATCACAATAGTCACTACTATCAGAACTTGATGCTATTGTATCAATCCATGCACCATCTACAGATGGCATATCGCTCCACTCATATATGGGAGTATCATTTGACGTAGGATCTTCCGGTTCAGTACCAAATAAATCACCTGCCTGCTGAAGATCTCTATAACATACCAAAGGCACAGAAGCTGTCCAATATCTCCCATAAACACCCGCATGACTATTTAAAAAATCGAACATTGCATTAACATCAATCAAGTTTTGAGCATTCATCCTGCTCCATTCTTGACTAACTTGAGCATTGTAAACATTAACATCTTTAATAATTTTCTCTCTAGCCTGATCGGTAATATCAGGGTTGTTAAAATTAGGATCAAAATTTTCGTAAGTTAGGTATTTTAAAGAACCATATGAGTGTAATCCAAGTTGATCAACAAGATATGAGTATATAGGATGACGATATCCGGGTCTTCCTATACGAGGGTTTGGATCATCAGCACCATTTGTAAAAACCCATCTTAGCCAATTATCAAAACCACCACGACAAGCTAACAACATAGATTCTGGAATTGTATCATCAATAGCAATTCCGGGGGTAAGAGGAGGTCTTCTATAAGTAAGATCTCTCCATGGAATATCAAAATACCATTGTGCATCAAAATAATTTCCGGGGGTAAATGTTTGACCCCAATAACTTCTTACTGCTAGTTGCCGCCCATTCTGATTAATAGATAAAAATGGAACAATTGGTGTTGAGGCAGCTTTTTCTGTAAAACTTGTCATATTATTGATATCCTATATTATATATGATGATTCCATTTACCTTGAAAGCTCGTAGTTAGGAGTAGCATTAGCTATAAACATCCTTTGAGTATTCCCACCAATAATGACACTAGAAGTATATTCTGGTATGTACTCAGCACCACTAGAAGATGAAGTAATTACCTGAACACCAGCATCGGACTCTTTAGAAGATATGAAGTTAGCTATATCATCTAAAGGTTCTCCGGGGTCAGTAGGTTCTCTCTTTACAACTCTAATTTTAATAATGTTTGTAATTTTTAAAGAATTACTAGGATCAAATGTCGGTAACATATCAACATAATAATTTGCCCCAGCATCAGAAATGACACTACTTAAAAATTCATTAATTGATAAAATACCCCCGCCAACACGATAGTTATTCAAGGTCGCCAGATCATCTGGAATAGGTATATCATCTATATCAAGAATATACCTACCATCTGGTAAGCTACCATAGCTATTAACACCGCCCTTAAACACTAACATACCGGGAGGTCTAGAAAAAACACATTCTCCATACCCACCATTATATCTGCCTCCAACAAGTACTTGTAACGCCTGTTTTGCCAAAAACCATGGTATGCCAGTATCTGTCAATCTAGAGTTTCCATATCCACCGCAAGGAGCACCGAATCCTCCAAAATCAGGGCATCTAAATTCTCCCGTTTCTGGATCATATATAGACTCTAAAAATCCGTATATATTAAACACGTTTGAAACAAAATCATTAGTGGCTATATCTATAGGTAGTTGTTCAGCAAATTTACTTAAAATAACAGCCGCACCATCAAGTAAAACACCGGGAGATATTAAATTAACAGTATAGACATCACGACCATTAGAATCATTTTTAACATTTACAGATTGAATAATACCTGCAAATTCAAAACCCTTACTAACAACTTCGTCTGTAGGTAAGCCATCATCATCTAATACTCTAGTTTCACCTATTTTAAATAATACGGGGCTTCCTACATCAGCAGTATTGTAACCGGGATCTCCATCTGAAAATTCTTCATATTTCCATTTCCAATGAATATCATCATCTTCATAAACTCTAAAATACCAACGGTGACCCGGACAGTCATCTTGTATTAAATTAATAGCTAATGTTGTGTATTGATTATCCCAACCAACGCTAGCACTAAAATCTTGAATAGTCATTCCTAAGAATAACGTCTGCTCAAAAGTTCCAAAAATTCTTTGTGGAGTACAACCTTTACCTTGACCCATTAGCTACATCCTCCCACAGTCCATGATTTATTCCAAGAAAATCTACCATCTTTTGGATTCCAATTTTTATTATCGCTATTTATAAATACACCTGAGTAAACACCTGTAAGATACGCTTGATAACTATTAACTAACTCATCGTAGCCAGTAGGTATACCAGCACCAATAGAGGATATGAGTGTGCATCTACCCGAATCCCAAACGGGTAAAACTGCCTCGATACTAATCTCCTTTGTTCTAGCACCGGAAGTTCCTATGTCTTGGAACAAAGGACCAGCCGTTCTACCAAGGATAGTTAAAGATGCAAATACATCACTAGGGTTGTTCTCATTAAATGTAATATTTTCTAGTCTTGCATTAGATACACAGTTATAGGGCCTATTATTATATGTATAAGAATAAGTAACTGTTCCCGCTTTATTATTATATCCAAAAGAGGTATTTAAAGGGTCAATATGTAAAGGCATCGTATTGCCGCTTTGATTAATATTTTCAGAGGCAAGATATACTGTATTGGCTCTACTATAGATCTCTCCAGAAACACTCCTCCATTTTCCAAAAGCACCAGCGATTTTAGGAGTTTCGTCTGAGCTATTAGGATTAGCATAATTTACATTGGCAAGCCCCTGAATATTACCATTGACGCTAACATTGGTTAGATAAGTATCTAAACTAGTATCTACATTTACATCAAACTCCTCATAACCACTATCTGTACATAAAAGCCAAGTTTCACTTAAATTAATTGTGCCATCATAGACATTTTTAGATACTGTTCTAAAATGATTATAAGATCCTAATCCTGTTGGTAAAAATAAACCTGTTACACCACTTTCTGGACTGTTATATGATATATATTCTATAATATAATCAGCAGCATTTTCCCAACCAATTTTCCCCTCGCCATTAGCATAATCTCCAGTACAAATAAACGGAGCAGTTACAGCAACATTATGAGATACTTGATACGCAGCCTCAACACTGACAGTCCCTGCTTTAGGACCATCGCTATTACCGGCAACTCTCTCATCAAAAATTTCAAAATCCCATTCTTCACTGATAGCTGTAATACCAGATGGCTGGTTATCATATGTAGTTCCCGTTCTAGAAACCATTTCTAAAGTAATACTATAAGCAGCAGTATTAACATATAAATCTGCATCATTTCTAGGCTGAACGCTAAAACTAGTTACTTTTGCAGGACCATCAAAAACATATGGATCAGTATCACATCTCACACGAAAAGTTTCACAATTACCACACTTAAAAACATTATTTAATTCAATAACTTCATTTGTAACATTTTCAAAACCACCGCTTGGAGCACTATTAACACCAGTGGGGAAAATGATACCATCAAGTTGAATTTCTAGTGGGGTGCTTAAACAAAAATCTAAACCCGGAGTTCTTTCCGAATTTCTATTTATTGTGAATGAAGGCACTGGAGAAAAACTATAAGAGCCATATGTCATAGTAACTGATGTCGCCATTATTTATTCCTTATTATCAATAAAGGTCTGTGCCGGGACGAATCGTAGGTGCATTCTGTGCGGCAGGTGGACCAATAACACTCATATCAATTAATTTATTTATTACGCCATCTACAACCTGTTGTGTAAATCCATCTAAACCAGCTATATCAACAGGTGATAATCTCATCTCTATTGACTCTGGAATATTATTTAATGGCTGCAAAGCAATACTAAGTCTATCTGCACCATCGTTAAATACTTGAGACATGCCAGACACTAACTGTGGATTATTTAATGCCGACGTAAGATTAGAAATGTTTTGACTCAAGCTTGACAGTCCCATAATACTCCTAGTTAAATCAATAATTGGTTTGGCAAGACTAGTAGAACTCCCTCCACTCAAACCACCCCCGCTCAAACTAACAACTCCATTTCTGTTCATATTCTCTAAATTTGAAATACCGATATCCTGCACCGCTCTCCTACGCATTACAAACTCTCCGGTCTGTGCCATAATAGGAACTCCCCCACCCCTATTATATCCTCCAACCAAACCTCCAGAATGAAATATTCCAGCCATCTCCCCATTAGACATAGCACTGATAGTATTCATGTGTAAATTATCACGATTTGACTTAGCGATATCTGTATTGGAGTTGACAATACTAGACAGACTCTTATTACCCTGTAAGGTAGTTGTATTCAAAGACCCGAATTGTCTAGCCATTAAAGCTGCCTGCTGACCCGCCTGTAATGCAGTAATAGTGGCTTGAGAACTAGCTGGAGCATTTACACTTCCACCAGCCTGACTATAAACAATACCTCCATCATGATATTTATTAATGGCTTCCATTGTACCACGGCCAACTTTATTGACCGCCTTACGACTCATAACATATTCACCCTCTTGTGCGATAATTGGCACCTCGCCGCCCTTAGCAAAACCGCCAACAAAACCTCCAGAATGAAATCTTTCAGGTCTACTTGCATTAGGATTACCAAATAGCCTGAATTTTTCAAACTGTATTCTCCTAGCGATTGCTCTACCGTTCGGACTACCTTGAGCTAAGAAGTTCTGTAATAATTTTTCAGCCTTATCAAAATCATTATTATTATTAGTGGCAAGTCCACTGCCGACTAAATTATTATACCGTTCTCTAAACTGATCTTCTTCTGGTGTTAATGCCTGTAATAGCGGATCATTTTTGAGATCAAATCCGGCACGTTTCTCAAGCTGTTTACTAATCTTGTTTCTGAAGAAATTTAATCTGTTAATCCTGAACTGTAAACGATTAACTATTTCTTTGAGTTTAGCATTTCTAGGATTGTTTTGTGATCTTTCACGCATTTCTGCTAATCGTTTTTGTGATGACTTAATAGATGTATCAAGCTGTTTTAATCTTCTATTAGGAGTTGTAAAGAATTTAGCTCTTTTCTCTTCAAAATCTAATTGTTCTATTTCTTTTTCTGACAATATGTCATCTGGATTAACACCCGGACGAAGTGGTATACCTAAATCACCGAATGCTCTGCCAACCTCGAACTCGCCTCTTGCGGCGGCAAAAATTCCCCCTTCAAGTTTTTCTTCTGGCTTTTTAAATTTACCTTGTGCATTGCGAAGACCCCTATACTTGCTGTCAAATTCTTCTAAAGTTTTAAGATCTCTAGTAATGAAGATATCTTCTAAATACTGGCTAGACCTTGTAACCAATGGACTATCCAATAATTTAGCATATGGTTGAAATGATTGTAAACTTTTTCCCTGCTCTTTAGCAAAAAAGTATTCTATAAGATTATTTCTTAATGCATTAGCATTATTTGGAAATGTAGATCTATCAACTGTAGATTCTTTAAGTATTTCATAAAGAAATGGAACTGGATCTTGAGTAAATTTATAACCCTGATGCCTTTGACCCTGTGCAAACATAGATGTTGAAGGATTCTGAAAGAATTTTTCAAATAATTCTTTTGCATTACTTGGAAATGCTGCGGCAAATGCTTGACCATAATTTTTTAAAGAAAAGCCATCTAAAGTATCCCCGTCATCATTTACATAATTACCTTTTAATGTAGATCTTAATTGTAGATACTCATTGAAAAATTTATCGCCTTCTTTAAGCTTGGCTCTATATGCAATAGGAAATCTTTTTGCAACTGGTAAAAGTTTCTTAACATTAGAATCCGCAAGTCGTGTTGCAGTCTCTCTATCTTCAGTTCGTTTTTTTTGTAATCTTTCTTGCTCTTTGGCCGTTGTCTCTTTGTCAAGAATATCTTGTAATAGTTTTCTAAGTTGAGCGTCTGATTTAGTTTCCGGCCTTAAAGTTCCCGCAGCAGGTCCAGCACTATCTCTAAATGATCCACCACTTGAACGGGCGGGAGCAGTTTTATATTCTGTAATTGCTATGCCTTGTTTTTTAGCTATTTCTCTTAGCTGCTCCGTTGTAAGATCCTCAAGTTTTCTACCTGCTAATAAAGTTGTAAGACCTCCAGCTTCACGATAAATCACACCACCTCTAGAAGCCATCGCCATGTTAGCAGCAGAAGCACTTCCATTATTAATAGCATCTAAAGTGCCAACTCCTACATTACGAACTGCACTCGCCCTTACAACATATTCACCCGGAGATAACATTGCAGGAATAGTATCAGTGCCTTGAGAAAACCTACTTGTAAATGCACCTACTAATGCACCATCACTGACACCACCTTGATTTCTGTGAATCACACCACCAGCGGCTCTACCAAGGGGAGCACCACCACGATTAATGATTACATCCAATCCATTGACAGCGTTTTGGAAGCTTGCTACAGCATCGCTAAATACTTGCTGATCTGAGGGGCCTTCAGCACCGCTTAAATTAGCAGTTTGTTGAGCTATTAATGATTCATTCTGTGCCTGCATATCATTTAATGCAGTTAATTGTTGATTTGCTAAGATATTAGCATCAGCGGCAAGATCTATAAGTTGTTGATTTTCACTTTTAACAACCTTAAGTAACTGATCAGCTAATCCACCTAAAGGACCGCCTCTTAATTGACCCGCCAACTGTCCCCTTAAGTTATTAATTAAAGAATCAAAACCACCTTCTCCAAGTCTTTGCTCTGCAATAGCTCTAACGATGGGACTATTTTGACTTTGGAATATTTTAATAGCATCCTGAAGATTTCCAGTACCTCCAATAACCCTATCTAAAGATTGCTGTTGAGATAATATTGCTTTAGCACCCTCTGTATCTCCAGAAATTGCTGTTCCAATAAGATCATCTAATGCACCAGTGGCAGCGTCTCCCCTTGCCCGAGCTTGATTCGCTGCTTGTTGCAATGAGGCAGCAACACTTGTATCATTGGCAAAAATCTTTAAGGCTGCATCTGCCCTTTCTATTTGACCACCAAGTGCAGCTAATAATCTACTATTTTCTTCTGTCAACTGACCAGACTCTGCCAATGCTTCTATTTGCGACTTTCTCACAGAAGCTTCTCTTTTTTGTTCCAAGATAGCATTTACATCTGTTGTGCCGGACAATCCACTGATTTGCCTTTTTAAAGTAGAAACAGATTCATCAATACCAGAACTAGATTTACCTAATATATTAGATATAATTTGTTCATTATTAATTCGTCTGGACAATATATCTTGTTCAAATTTTTGTGCTCTTCTGAGTCTATCTAGTTCAATAGAAGTTCTTTGTTCAAAAATAGCTACTTGTTTTTCATAAGCCTGTATCAACTCATCACTTGCTGACTTAATTGCTTCGGCACCGATACCAAAAATTTTAAATAAGTCTTCAACTTCCTCCGTATTAGCAGCTTCCAATAAAGCAGCACCAGCTTGAATCGGAGTGCTAGTACCTCCCGTTTGTCTTTTAGTAATAAGTGCAGTAAGACTATTTCTAATAGCTTCAGCGGCAGTACCAGAAAGTGATAATCCAGTTTCTTGAGCAAATTGTTTAATAACACTATCAATAACTGCGGGTTGAGCGGCACCTCCACCGCCAGCATTTTGAACAGCCCTACTTAATATATCTGGTAACTTTTCTTGTGATTCTCTAAGTTTTCTTACATCTCCTAAGTCTTGCCCACTAAATGATTCAATCTGCCTAAGCACTGCATTTGGATCTTGCTGACGATTTAATACTGTAGATCCAGAACCAGAAGAAATATTTTGAATTCTTTTAGCTAATGTATCTAAATTTTGAGATGTTTGTGATAGAGAAAGAGTAAGATTACTGGTAATAACTTTAAGGTTAGAAGCAAAACTATTTAGTGATTCTTGAGATTCTTTAAGTGCATTATTGAAATTGGCTTGTACAGCAGCGGCCCTTTTTTGTTCTTCAGCAGCAGCTTTTCTAGTGTTAAATTCTTCTGTAATTTGCTTCCTTAAAACAGCACCAGACTCAGCAGATAGACCCTCACTTTTAATCAAAGTAGTTATTTGTGTATTAAGATCAGCGGCAGAGCCTGTTATAAAATCAAAGGTTCCAGACAAGGCTAGTAGCGAACGACCTAAAACCTGATCTCCTTCTTCATCTTGTAAGATAGCAGCACCCTTAGCAGCTATTTCTTGTGCGGTAGTTTCTCTTTCTAATTTAATAAATGCCTCTGCAAGCTTATTACCATCAACAGCAGCTTGTTTAAAAGCCTCATTCAAGTCTTTAGGTCCACCGGTATCTATAATTCTATTTAAATCAAATTGATCTAGATTATCAAATACTTTACCCAAACCACTATTAAGCTGTTCTCTAGCTGCCTTAAGATCTTCAGGCTTCAAGAATTCTGATAAATTTTTAGCAGCTTCTTTAATTGCTGCATTTCTACCAGAGAATAATGTATTCGCATCTAGATTTGCGGCTATTTCAGGAAGCTTGCGACTAATATTATCGCTTTGCTTGGTAAATTCATCAGCAAATTTTGAAAATGTTCTAACATTAAATTCCTTCTGTAAATTCTTTAAGGCGTCCCCAATAGTCTTACCCCCCTCCTGTAAACTTTTAGCTGCTTCAAATGCAGCTTGCTGTGCAGCAGCATCTAAAGGGGTAGTTAAAGCACCAATAATAGCACCAGCACCAGCACCAATAACACCTCCAAGTAAAGTGCCAATAACCGGTATAAAACTTCCAATAGCAGCACCTGCTGCGGCACCACCTGCAACTGCTCCCCCAAAACCCAAGCCTTTTCTTTCCTGTGCGGCTGATACGCTAGTATCACCTTTAATTGTTCCTACAGACTGTTGCTGACCAAGTTGACTATCTGCAATAGTTCCACCTAAAAATCTACCTATACCACCACCCGCTAAACCAGCAACTAGTGGAAGTGCAGCAGCAGTTGCTATACCGCCAGCACCCAAACCTGAAGCGGCACCAGCAGAGGGGAGTAGCCCACCACCTTTTAACCCAAGACCAGCTTTTCCAGCAATACCTTTGAGTGTGTCAGTGGATGGTAATAAACCTTGAAATGCAGTAAGAGTAAATAATACATTACTTAAACCATTTGCGAATTGTCCCATGCTACTATCGGCATCAGTAACAGTAGCAGTTAAAGTTTGAAGTGCAAACGCTGCACCGAATAAATCCCTACCCCTACCAGAACGAGTACCGCCTTTTGTTTTATTGGGTTTGGGGTCTTTACGTTCATTATCTCGTTTTATATCTTCTAATAAAGCGTTAACATTTGCACCTCTCGGATCTGCAAGACCGCCTACATTAAATCTCTGAACTCCAACAGCACCGCCTTTATTAAAACCTTGAATTCCCTTCTTATTCATCCTATTAAGATTGCCATATCCAATTCTACTAGCTGATTCTTTATTAAAAACAAATTCGCCGGGAGTTAGTAAAGCTGGAACTGTATCTTGTCCTGATATGCCACCGCCTTTATTTTTACCTGTTGGTAACGTATATTTACCTCGAAATCCAGCAGAAATAATCCCAAATTTTGAAAAATCAGCAGCTTTTACATTTTTACCTATGACTCTTTGTATATCAGACGTTGTAAGTCGTCTATTTTCCAATTGTTTCCTTTGATCATTACTTAATGCTTTAGATTCGGTCGATGGAGCAAATGCCAAACCTGCAAACTGTGGACTTTTAACAAATTCATCAGAATAATATTGTGCTGTTTTTCTAGTAGCAATGTCTTTCAATATTTTTCGATTCAATGTTCTTTTTGCATCTGTTGGAATACCAACGAAAGCTGGAAAATCATCTATCAATGGAGAACCAAGACCTAAAGGAAAATCAAAAGCTTGTTGCTCTCTGCCAGACCCTAAAGGTGCTCCAAGTAAATTTAAAGCACCCTCAAAAATAGTTCCCGTTGTAGAAGCTGTACCTATAGACTTAATCACATCCGGCCCAGCTTTTCTGACAGGTTTAGCATTTAAGGTTCCACCTAATTTTTCAGCCGCAGCATTAACTAAAGAACCTATTCTTCTTTTAACAAGTACATCAATCTGCCTACTAACATCGTCATCTTGAATAGTCTCGCCTTTTACCTTAGTCTTAACGCCTTTTGAAGTGGGACCAATTCCTAAAAATTGTCTCAAAGATGCATTAAGGGCAGGTCTATTTTTTTTATTAGTTAAATTGAGACCACCGCGAGTTCGTCTTAAATTACCTCTGATAGAAGATAGTGGCACAGCACCCGATATAGATGATGGGGATTTATCAAAAGGTAACAATCCAACGCCACCAAACTCTCTAGCCTGACCACCCAAAGCAAATTTAACACGACCACCGGAATTCAATCGTTGTAAGCGATCGACACCAATCTCTTTTACACTATCTTTTCTGATAACAAATTCGCCGGGAGTCAGAGTAGCTGGAACAGTATCTGTATTGCCTTGACCCGGAACAATACCACCGTTATTAAATCCAAGTATTTTACCGCCAGAAGCTCTACGCCTTGCCCCTGCAAATCCAGTGACAACCGTTGATCTACCCCTAGCAGCTTGTGCATTTAAGCGATCAAATCCACTATTGTTGACCTGAATAAGATTAGCTAATTGCCTTGACATTTGTGTCAGGGTGCTATTTGTTGTATTAATAAGATTGTTTTGATTAATTGTAGCAGCAGCGGTTTTTTGTGCTGCCTGAGCAGTAGCAGTAGATCCTGTAACACTCGTCACAGCACCGCCAACAGCATTACCTATTCCCCCACTAAGAATCCCTGATAGACCCCTACCAAGTTTAAATGCCCCAATGCTGGTAAGAATAGGTAATATTGGTTCTAATGCGGAAGTAATAGTATTGGCAAATTCCAAAAAAGAGTTTGCTGAAGCTAAAATATTCTTAGTAAAATTTTGAAATGCATCTGATTCAAACACAGTTCTAATTAATTGATTAAACGATTCCCTCACCCTTTTAACTCTATTATCAACTGTATCTAAACCTTTAGCAACATCAACTCCTAGTCCCTCAATAGCTCCTTTCTGTGCCTCCTGCAAAGCTTTTCTAGCTTTATCAAATTGAGCAATCGCCGGAAGCAATTTACCGATTTGTCTGATACCGCCAAGCTCTTCTGCAATAGCACTTAAAGTAAGAGCGTCTCCTTGTTTAATTAAAGTACTAAGCTTCTGAGATAATTGATCAAATGCTGGAAAAATACCAACAAAATTACCCTTAGCATCTGTCAGGTCAACATTGAACTGTTTTAAAAATTCAATAGTCCTGCCACGTTGAATACGCGAGAAGATAGTTCTTAAACCAGCAGCGATAGTATCAGCAGACTCTCTGGTTGTAGACCTAACTGCCGTAAAAATAGCAGTAAGTTCTTGTAATGCACCAATAGTTCCTTTAGTATCACCGGCAGCTTGAGCAAACACACCACCCGTCCTGCGAACAACAGAAATCAAGTCTTCCGCTTCAACAGCAAACTCTTTAGAAACTTTATTTAAAGATCCAAGAACTGCTTCGGCATCTTTACCTTTTAAACCAAACTGACCAAAAGCCGCAATTAAACCTTCAGTGGTATCTGTGATTTTACCGAAAGTCGGAGCAAGTGTTGACCTAGCCAACGCAGTCAATACTCTTTCAAGATCTTTACCACGAATACCAGCCTGTGCAATGACCCTAGATGTTTCAGCTAACTCATTAGCATTAATACCTAATTCTCTAGACAAGGAGCTAATTTGATTTGTTAGCCCACTCAATTGACTAGTGCTACGACCAGTCACCTGAGATATTCTTACTATTTCTCTTTCAAACTTTACTGCACTTTGCACAGCCTGAGTTAATGCTCTTTGCAGATCATAAATAGGTCTTGAAATTAAACCAAATGCAACTGCCTGTTTTGCCACAGAACCAAATCTTTTTCCCAAAGATCCAACTAATCCAGATTGAGTTTTAAGAGACTGATTAGTTTTAGATATTTGTGAATTTACTACATTTTGAGATTTACCCACCGCAACAATATTTGAATTGAGCTTAGTAAAACTATTATTTAAAGTAGTAAGCTGTTTAGATAAAGTGGTTAACTGTTTAGCATTACCAATATTAATATTAAGCTTGGTAGCCTTACCTAGCTGTTTAGTAATTTGATTGGCAATATTATTCAAGTTTTTAGGTTGAGATAATATAATCTGTGCATTTATGTTAAAAGCCATTCATATCTCCAAATAAACATAAAGTGACCATAGACACCTAATGCATTATAGAGTACTATCCACGGACACTATCCACTTATAACGTCATGCATCAGCATCAACTGTTTTTGTTTCTGCTTTTTTAGTTGTTCTTCTCTTTCGAGTTGTCTTTTTCTTGGGTTTCTCTACAGCGACAGTAACATCTTCTTCTTCTGAAATAGGATTACCATATTCATCTAAGAATGGGGATGGCTCATCAATTACAAAGCTACCCGTTTCTTCATCTAACTTTCTACCATTAACATCTACATAGTAATAAGTTCCATCTTCATTGTATTCAATATAGTTCCCATACTCATCAACATACCTACCTAGTCTATCAACAAGTCGGGTACTGCCTTTTTCTACGAGCCTGTATTTATCATCTACAAAATTAAATCTTTTCAAAAATTTATTTTCTGGAAGCTTGTCATCTAAATTATCAGTTCCACTAAGTAAATAATAAAATTCTGTAGCACCTTGTATAGCGATTGGGTTGTCCATATCAACAACATAATCCTCTAATCCATTAGGATAGAAAGGTGTTAGCTCATCATCATTATACACCAAACTGTGTGCGAATAGGTAATTAAACCTAGCGTTTTCAGACTTACCCTCACAGGTTTGAGAGTCTAAATCGGAGCGTCCAGAGAGCATCTCAACCATACGCTCACGCTTTTCCTTCATCTCTAAAGCTAGATATTTTGCATCAGATAATTTGATACCACCCTTCTCAAGTTGATATTCCCTATCAAGAATTTCTTTTCTTAATGTATCATATTCAATTTGTCTTTGATCATTCCACAAACCTTTCTGGCGTAGTATATCTTCAAGCTGTTCCCTTAGCATGTCCCCAGAATTAAGTGACTCCCTAAAAACTTTACCTTTTAGCTTATTAGCCTCTTCCATAATCTTATATGGAGGCAATCTTACGGCAAATTCTTTCTCTGTAAAAACAAAAGTGCCATCATCATTTAATTTAGCTGTGCCATCATCATTAGTTTCAATAACTTCAACACTAAATACTCTTTTCGTTACATCTGCCATATCTATTCTCCCTGATTCCTAAAATTTAACTTTGTAACATACCGATTCCAACTAAGCGTATACTGTGAAATTTCTGACTGAGCACTTCTCAAATTGAAATTTCCATTATCCAAAATCTTTGACCTAACATCGTTCCACATGTCTCTAAACTCTGCTTCTTGTTCAGTTAATTCAGAATAATGTTTCCCATGCCCCCATAGATAACCAAACTCTTCCTCAAAAGCAGCTAGGCTACCTATTATAGTTGTATCAAACTTCTTTTTTATATTATTCAAAAGTCTTTTTTTTGAACTATCTTTATAGTCATCTTGTCCCATAGTTATCTCCTAATTTTTTCTCGCATTTCTTGTACAGCCTGCATTTGTAAGTCTCTCCTGACATCCGGCATTTCTTGTTCTTTAACTTCTACTCCATTAGCGTTTTGCATTATTTGTTTTCTAGTTTCTATAATGTTTTTGCCAGATGCATCGTTTTGATTTAAAATGGAATTTACCTCGTCTTGATTTCTAGCCATCACAAATAATTCTTGTCTTCCTGAGCCTTTATGATTTCCAAAATGATGATCTGTGGATTTTTCTTGTTTGGCCTCTTCTCTGTCCTTCCTTTGTTTAATAAACCAACCATCTAATACATCATCATCATTTATCACTTCATCTGGAGGGCATTCAGTACTTTCATAGACATTATCATACATCTTGGAAAAAGAGCATAACATTCTTTGATGTTCCGTCCATTCAACTGATGGTCCTCCAATGGCAGTCCCCTTATTTGTAATCCACATACTTCTCCATGGTTCCTGTCTCGCAATTTTTCTTATTGTAGATATAGGAAAAGTAGGTTTTTGTTCTATAGCAGATTGTATTAAAGCGTTATTGCAATCCCAGAAACTATCTATATTATAGATCTTATTACCACAATTATCTCTAAAAGATACAGCTATTAAAAACTCTGCCTTAATATTTTCTGCATGTGATTCTTTAGTAGCATGATATAATTTATACTTTGTTTCATTAGATCTTAAAATACCATGCTGTATTTGTTTTAATTTTTTTCTAAGCTGTTCAACAGACATAGGATTAGTATAATTTAGATACATCTGGAGCTTAGTATTTTCAATCATTTTATCTAAA